>Ga0214473_10000254_pt1 | contig 75770 bp, 75 predicted proteins | sample RVTome_7_FD_203509 | JGI IMG/M metagenome (GOLD analysis project Ga0214473, IMG submission 203509) | Soil microbial communities from uranium-contaminated site in the Upper Colorado River Basin, Wyoming, United States - RVT98D197 | ecosystem: Environmental > Terrestrial > Soil > Contaminated >...
TGCTCTGGCTGCTATCACTCTCGGCTACAACGACCCTGATGTTACAAGCGCAGTAAAGGCACAGCTTGAGGATGGCACAATATTCAGTCTCCCCCACGAATTGGAGATAAAAGTGGCTGAGAAGATTGTGGAGATGGTCCCATGTGCTGAGATGGTCCGGTTTGGCAAAAACGGCTCTGATGCGACGTCAGGGGCAATCAGGCTTGCACGGGCATATACCAAAAAGGACCATGTTGCGGTGTGCGGCTATCACGGCTGGCAGGACTGGTATATAGGTTCAACAAGCCGTAATCTCGGCGTGCCTCAGTCCACAAGAGATCTGACGCATGTATTTGCGTACAACGACATTGACTCATTGCATAAAATATTCCAGCAATATCCTGAACAGATTGCTGCGGTGATCATGGAGCCGATGAATAACACTGAGCCGACGGATGGTTTTCTGGAAAAGGTTAGGGATCTGGCCCATAAAAATAAGGCTGTTTTTATCTTTGATGAAACGATTACCGGATTCAGATTTGCCAATGGAGGCGCACAGGAATACTTCGGCGTTATTCCTGACCTTGCAACTTTCGGAAAAGGTCTTGCAAACGGTTATCCACTTTCAGTCTTGGCAGGAAAGGCTGAAATAATGAAGCTGGTAGAGGATATTTTTTTTTCATTTACTTTTGGCGGAGAGACATTATCTCTTGCGGCAGCCCTTGCTACAATGACAAAACTGCAAAGGGAGCCAGTAATTGAAACACTCTGGAAGCAGGGGCAAAAGGTTTTAGAGGGTACAAATGCCCTTATCGAGAAATATGGATTGAAAGATATTTTATCAACCGGTGGAAAAGCATGCTGGTCTTTCTTATTGTTCAGGGATACTGATGTTTATTCGCAATGGGAATTGAAGACTTTTTTTTTGCAGGAAGTCTTTGCCAGAGGAATCCTGACTGTCGGGACTCATAATATGAGCTATGCGCATTCAGATGATGATATCAAGAAACTCCTGGCAGCCTATGATGAGGTCTTTGGAATTCTCAAGGATGCCATAGTAAATAACAGATTAAAAGCACTATTGAAGACCCGGCCGTTAGTCCCTTTATTTAAAATAAGGTGATAATTTTTATCCGCACAGATGCATCAATAGCTATTGGTACGGGACATGTGATGCGCTGTCTTACTCTAGCGGATGAGCTGATGAGAAAAGGGGCGGAGGTAAGCTTTATCTGCCGTAAAGAGTCGGGGAATTTGATTGGATTTATTGAAGAGAAAGGTTACAGAGTTTATCCATTACCTGCAGACATTGACTCTGTTGCTGACAAGGAGTTAACTCAGAAAATACTTCAGGAACAACAGAAAGCCACTGACTGGCTGATAGTCGACCATTATAAAATTGATGCCTCATGGGAATTCTACCTTAGAAAATATGCAAATAAAATAATGGTCATAGACGACCTTGCCAACAGGAAACATGACTGCGATTTATTATTAGACCAAAATTTCTATGAAAATTTTGAAATCAGATACGATGAATTAGTTCCATATAACTGTCGGAAATTGTTGGGGCCAAAATATGCACTGTTACGGCCTGAATTTGCAGAGACTCGAAAAAATTTAAAACAGCGTAATTGTAAAGTAAATAAAATACTCATTTCTTTTGGCGGCAATGATCCGACAGACGAAACAACGAAGTCCCTTAAAGCGATAATGTCTCTTAACAGGCCTGATATTGCTGTTGATGTAGTTGTGGGCAGTTCTAACCCTCATAAGGAAAAGATTGAGCAGATATGCTCAGCGATGACAAACGCAAGTTTCTATTGCCAGATTAATAACATGGCGCAGTTGATGGCTGATGCTGATTTATCAATTGGAGCAGGTGGTGCGACTACATGGGAAAGATGCTGCCTTGTTTTGCCGAGCATTGTCATGACTCTTGCCGAGAATCAAAGAGAACTTGCTAACCATCTTGAAAAAGAAGGAATTGTTATGCATCTTGGATGGCATAAAGACGTGGAAGAATCTGATATTAATGAAGCAGTAAGAAAGCTGCTTTATAATCCTGAAAAAATAAAAATAATGAGTGAAAAATCAAGAGCGCTTGTTGATGGGGAAGGGATCAAACGCGTTATGAATAAAATTGTCGCGGGAAGAGAAAAATTACAGCAGATGTATATATAGGACAGTTTTAGGTTAAAAAATGAGGATTTTAATTACAGGAGCTTCAGGTTTTATTGGAAGGCATTTAGAAAAATTGCTCGAAAGCTCAGGATACGAAATTTTTCGGTTGGTAAGGAATGAGAAAGGCAAAGGTAATGAGTTTGTATGGGATTTCAAAAGTAATATTCCTTTAAAGCTGCCTGCTTGTGATGTCATTATTCATCTGGCAGCTTGTGTTGATTTTGGCGCAAACTTAAATATTGCCCAATATGATGCGAATACGATTTCTACACTTAAATTAGCGGCATATGCCCAAAAATATAATGCATATTTCATAATGGCTTCCATGACAGGGATTCATGGTACTAAATGTTCTCTCATTGATGACAAGACACCCATCGATCCGGAAAATCATTATGCTGTAAGTAAATACCTTGCAGAAGAAGCAGTAAAGACTTTCGCAAATAACCACAGCATACTCAGGATAGGCGGCGTTTATGGGTTGGATGGGCCCCCCATCTGGGTTTGAATAAAGCTATCAGTGATGCAGTATATCGCAATGAGCCTCCTGTTCTAAGGGGAACTGGAAAGGCAAAAAGAAATTATATCTGTGTGTTGGATGTCGCTCAATGGATAGAGAGCCTGACACGAAGGTATGGCTATGAGAAAGGGAATATTGAAGAAACACTATATCTTTGCTCTACTGAAATAATGACCATTGAGGAGTATTTGCAGGCCATCTCCGATATTGTTTTGAAAAACGGGAAAATCATAAGAACAGAAGGGGCTGATGCAATGGATATGGTTATTAATCCATCGAAACCCCCTTTCAGTTTGCGAACATTCAGAGGATATTTAGAATCACTTATATAGTTTTATGAAAGGTACAAAAGGACATCCTGAATTAATGAAAACAAAACATGGTTTTTACCAGTATCATCCTCTGCCGTCAGATGATGAGCTTCAGGAATATTATGCAAACAAATATTATCAGCAGGGTCTTGGAAGCTATTCTGTTTCCTATACAGACGAAGAAATACAATACTTTAAATTAAAGGCCTGGTTAATTTATACAAAAGTCTCTCAACTTGTGGATATAAAGAAAGAAAAAAGATTTATCGACATCGGCTGCGGAGAAGGCTGGGTGATGGATGAGTTCAGCAAAAAAGGACATTGTGTGCAAGGACTTGATTTCAGTAAATATGGCATTGAAAAATTTCATCCCCATCTTTTAGGTTTTTTTGAACAGGGGAATGTATTTGAATTGCTTAACAAAAAAACAGAAAACGGGATTAAGTATGACGTCCTGCTGCTTGCAAATGTCATAGAACATGTAGTTGATCCTGCAAATCTTCTGAAGAAAATCAAGAAACTTATGACTCAAGAGTCTTTGCTTATTATAGTTGCTCCCAATGATTTCTCGCCACTGCATGAGTATTTGATCTCTCATGGAATTATCACTAAAAAATTCTGGCTTGGTTACCCGGATCATCTTTCTTATTTCAATAAGGAAAGCATGACTAACCTCCTTATTGATATGGGGTTTAAACTTAATGCTGTCATTGCAGATAATCCGATAGATTTAAACTTGCTTAACGATAACTCAAATTACATAGAAAATCCCCAAAAAGGAAAAAAAACGCACTATTTCAGGGTTAAAACTGATAATTTTCTTGCAAGTTTGGATAGAGTTAAGCTTTTAGAGCTATACGAAGTCCTCGGTTCTATGGGAGTCGGAAGGGATCTTAACTATTACTGTTCTCTTGTAAAATGAAAATTTGTATTTTTTCAGATATCCACGGCAATGGCCCTGCATTTAACGCGGCTTATGGAATGATCACTTCTGAGAAAGCAGATATAAACATATTCCTGGGCGATTTATGCGGATATTACTATGATCAACTGGAAATATTGGACAAATTAACAGCCATCCCGAAACTTTCAGCGGTAAAGGGCAATCATGATCATATTTTTTTAAGCATGATAAACGGGGATAGAGAACTGGGTGTGACATATATGAAAAAATATGGATACTCTATAGAGAATCTCTTGAATAATGATACTGCCGGACTTGTTCGTTGGCTCTCAGGATTACCGGAGTCATGTGCTGTTGCTGACACGGCGCTGTCATGTTATCATGGCAGCCCGTGGGACTCGATGGAAGGTTATGTATATCCTGATTCAAGGCTTGACCGTTTTCTCGACTATCCGGAACTTTACTTTCTGCTGGGGCACACGCATTATCCTATGGTTAGACGTATAGGGGATAAATTTATTATCAATCCCGGTTCTCTCGGACAGCCGCGGAATGGCGGATGGCCAACATATGCAGTGCTTGATTATGATTCTATGGAAGTCTCCATAAAAGAAGTAATTTATGATAAGAGCGAGTTGATTAGGCGGATAGAAAAAGTTGGCGGTGATAATGCCTGTTTAGAAAGCATTCTTGGCAGGCAGGCCTAAAATGATAGATAGTAAAAGTTCTACAGGAAATATTCTTTATCCTACAATTCTGGTAACCGGTTGCGGCGGAGATATAGGGATGGGGATAGGCCGTATACTTAAGATGTCAGAAGTTTGTGAGCGTGTTATAGGATGCGATGTCCATAAAGATCACCCGGGTATTTTTATTTTTGATGAATGCGAGGTAGTCCAAGGGGCTGATTCAGAGAATTTTCTTGAGACCATTTCTGAAACTATTATTAGACACTCCGTAGGTTTAATAATTCCTACCTCCGAGCCTGAACTAAGATTTCTGTATAATAAAAATTTGCTCAGTCTTATTGCTAATGTGCCAGTCCTTGTGCCAAATGAAAAGGCAATGACGGTAGGTCTTGATAAGCTGAAAACTGTAGATTTCCTGAAATCGGTTAACCTGCCGTATCCATGGACAAAGGTTGTTAAAGAAGGCTTCCCTGAAAAACTGCCCTGTATAATTAAAGGCAGGTACGGCTCAGGCAGCCGTGATTTTCAGGTGGTGAATGAAGAAATGGTAGAATGTTTTTCCCGAGGGAGGCCGGAACATATATGGCAGGAATATCTCCAGCCGGACACTCAGGAATATACTTGCGGGCTTTACCGCTCCAAAGACGGTGATATAAGAACTATTATATTCAGAAGACAGCTAAAATATGGCATCACAGCTTTCGGTGAAGTGGCTGAAAATGCAGATATAACAAATGTTTTATGCAAAATCGCAGAGACGCTTGAGTTATGCGGCAGCATTAATGTGCAGCTGAGGTTAACTGACAGGGGGCCGGTTGTTTTTGAAATCAATTCGAGATTCTCAAGCACTGTCGTTTTTCGTCATATGCTGGGGTTTGAGGATCTGATATGGTCCTTAACTGAAAAAGTTGGCGGCGATTTGAAGCCGTATAAACCCCTGCCGCCCGGCGCTAAGATTTACCGCTCATCTCAGGAGATAATATGTGATAGAAAAGGCGCTGAAAATCAATGACCTCAACAATTAGATTAAAGGGGATAGAAAGAATGAAAGAGAAAATAACTAATCTTATAATAGCATCGCTAAGAGATATGACTGATGATATCCAATCGTTGGAGTTGGAAAATCCGAATGCCGAGACACATTTATACGGGCGAACAGGGATTTTAGACAGTTTAGGACTGGTGAGATTGTTAGCCGACATTGAAGGCAGGATTTCCGAAGAGTTCAGAAAAGAAATTACAATAGCAGACGACAGGGCAGTAAGTATGAGGATTTCTCCATTTAGAACAGTCGGGAGTTTGGCTGATCATATAGAAAGGCTTCTGAATGAAGAGGGGAAGTCATGACTCAGGTGTTTGTAATAACAGGCGATAGCAAGGGTATCGGCAGAGGGCTCAGCGAATATTATTTAGATAAGGGTCATATTATTGCAGGCTGTAGCAGAGGAAAATCAAGCATTGTCCATGAAAGATATTATCATTATGAACTTGATGTTGCAGATGAAAAAGCGGTAGTGCATATGATAAGCGATGTTAGAAAGAGATTTAAAAAAGTAGATGTATTGCTTAACAATGCAGGCATAGCCTCCATGAATCATATTCTTATGACGCCGTACAAGACGGCACAACGTATTTTTAATACAAATATGCTTGGAACATTTTTATTCCTTAGAGAGGTCAGCAAGGTAATGATCAAACATAAGTTCGGAAGGATAATAAATTTCACAACTGTTGCCAATCCTTTAAGGCTTGAAGGAGAAGCTGTTTATGCTGCAAGCAAAGCGGCTGTTGTAACTTTCACACAGATAGCAGCAAAAGAGCTGGCTGATTTCGGGATAACGGTAAATGCGATAGGACCAACCCCTGTTCCGACAGACCTCATTAAGGGTATCTCTAAGGAGAAAATTGATGCCTTGCTTCAAAAGCAGGCGATAAAGAGATTAGGAGAGCTTAAAGATATAATAAATATAATAGACTTTTTTATTGATATGAAAAGTGGTTTTATTACAGGGCAGGTCGTATATCTTGGCGGAGTGAATGACTGATGTGGTTTTTAGAAAGAATTCGCGGATTCGGCGATAAGAAAGCGATAAGCTATAAGGATAGAGATTTCAGTTATGGTGAACTGTTTGATGAGATTGAAAATTTTAAGAAAATTCTCGCCTCCCAAGAAGTGCAGCCGGGCGAAGTGGTGGCCATACTTTCAGATTATAATTTTAGAAGTATAGCTCTTTTTCTATCGCTGATGGAGAATAAAAATATTATAGTTCCGATAACAACGAAGGTAAAGCAGGAGATAGATGAAAGGGTCAGAGAGGCATTTGCGGACAAAATAATTTCATTGGATGATGAAAACTTCGAGGTAGCGACTACTGCCTGCAATAGCGAAAGACACAGCATAATAAAGGCATTACAGCAAAATAAAAATTCAGGTCTTGTGCTTTTCAGCAGCGGGACTTCAGGTAAGCCAAAGGCAATAGCGCACAATCTGAATAATTTAGTAGATACCTATAAAAATAGAAAACCAAGGGGTATTATTTTTCTAATTTTTTTAATGTTTGATCATATAGGCGGATTAAATACGCTCCTGAATGTTTTATCAATGGGAGCGACATTGCTCATACCGGAAAATAGAGATGCTAATCATATATGTAATTTGATTGAAAGGCATAGGATTAATATCCTGCCTGCATCTCCGACATTTTTGAATCTTGTTCTTATAAGCGAGGCTTACAGAAATTACAACTTGGACTCCTTAATTATGATTACATACGGCACTGAGCCAATGCCTGAAAGCCTGCTCAAAAGATTAAAAAGCGTGTTCCCGAAAGTAAAGTTTTTACAAACATTCGGCACCAGTGAGACAGGGATTTTACAAACAAGCAGCAAATCGTCCACAAGTACTTTTTTAAGGATTGATGACCCTAATGTAGAGTTCAAAATTGTCAATTCCGAACTGTGGCTAAGAAGCAGAACCCAGACAGTCGGATATCTTAATTGCACCATGGAAAGCTTCACAGAAGACGGCTGGTTTAAAACAGGCGATTTAGTTGAGACTTCAGAAAATGGCTATATTAATATCATTGGCAGAAGCAAAGAGGTGATAAATGTTGGGGGATTAAAGGTTCTTCCTGTTGAAGTTGAATCCGTTATCCTTCAAATACCGCAGATTATAGACTGTATGGTTTACGGGGAAAAGAATGCAATCACAGGCCAAAGTGTAAGCGCTGATGTGGTTTTAAAAGAAGGAATTGATGATTTTAATGCTAAAAAAGAGATTAGAAGATTCTGTAAAGATAAACTCGATGATTATAAAATCCCAGTAAAGGTAAATGTAGTTGACAGGACTAATTTTGGAGACAGGTTTAAGAAGGTAAGGTGCAGATAGATGGTCAGCATCCAGTATAAAAAATATGCAGGAATAAGATACCGGCAGATCGCCGATGAGGTTGAAAGAACAAATTTTATAAAGGCATGGGAAACTGCTTTCTCAAGGACATTGAGTCCTGAAATGTATTTATGGATATTTAATAATGGCATGAATAGTTTGTATGCGGCTTTTAATGAAGAAAAGGTTGTTGCAGGATATTGCCTGTTAAAATATAATGCTTTGTTAAATCAGAAAATATTTAATGCAGTCCTGTGCAATAATGTCTTTGTACTGCATGGTTATCATGATAGAGATTTGTTCGTGAAATTAGGGCGTTTTGCATTAAAGAAGGCAGAAAAACAGGGGATTAAGTTAGCCATTTCAATACCTAATAGATATGCTATTATGGGGCATATGCGTACAGGATGGACATTGCTTCCTCGCATTAATTTTCTGGAAAGAAAAAGACAAGACAGCGGCGTTGAAAAGAGAACCGATGCCAGAATCGTATCTTTAACCTCTGATAATTGCAGTCTATTTCTGAATAAGATAGAAGAATTTTCAATTGAAATTTCAAAAGCGAGGTCCTTTTCCGTTATAAAGGATTCTTTATATTTTGAATGGAGGTATGTTAGCCGCCCTGATGTTGAATATAAGATTTTTGTGTTTATGAACAAGGAAGATATTGCCGGTTATGTCGTATTCAAATATTATGAGGTTTTAAATCGGCTGCACATAATCGATATTGAAGTAATAGATGAATATGTCTTTAATGCGCTGTTAGGAATTGCTGATAGTTTTCCTGAACCATATTCTTTGGTAAATATATGGGAGACGAGTATTTATAAAAATTACTTGATGTCCTCCGGATTCAGCGTCAGCCAGGAGTTTAGTCATCTATTAGCTATATATCCGGATAAAAAAGATAAAGTGTCGTTAGGCGATAAAGTTAATTTTGTTATCGGGGATAATGATATATTTTAATCTTGGTAATTATAAAAGGCGGCAGTAATGGCTATTGCAATAGGGAATAAAAAAATAGGGAGAGACCATTCCCCGTTTATTATTGCTGAAATGTCTGCCAATCACAATCAGTCGCTGGAAAGGGCTTTGACCATAGTTGATGCGGCAGCGGGAGCCGGAGTTCATGCTGTTAAACTGCAAACCTTTAAGGCTGATACCATTACTATTGACAGTGAAAGAGAAGAATTTTTTATAAGTGATTCAAAAAGCCTATGGAAGGGGAACTCTCTTTATAAGCTTTATCAGCAGGCATATACTCCGTGGGAATGGCATAAACCTATTTTTGACCGTTGCCGCGAATTGGGCTTACTTGCCTTCAGCACTCCTTTTGACGAGACAGCGGTAGATTTTTTAGAAAAACTTGATGTTCCTGCATATAAGATTGCTTCTTTTGAAAATAACCATCTGCCTTTAATCCGGAAGGCAGCTTCGACTAAAAAACCGTTAATTATATCAACTGGCATGGCAACCATTGCTGAACTTGACGAGGCTGTAAGAACTGCAAGAGGAGCAGGTTGTAATGATATAATTCTGTTGAAATGCACAAGCACATATCCGGCAACCCCTGAAGATACGAACCTTTTGACAATTCCGCACTTAAGAGAGCTTTTTGGCGTAGAAATCGGGCTGTCTGACCATACCGTGGGCATTGGAGTTGCTGTTGCCGGTATTGCGTTGGGCGCAGCTGTTATTGAAAAACACTTTACCCTGTTGCGTGCTGATGGCGGTGTTGATTCTGCATTTTCAATGGAGCCCTATGAAATGAAATTGCTTGTTGAAGATACACATAGGGCATGGCAGGCATTGGGAAAGGTTTGTTACGGCGCGGTTGAAAAAGAAAGGACATCTGCCACTTTCAGACGCTCAATTTATGTAGTGGAAAACGTTATGAGAGGCGAAGAATTCACAAAAAAAAATATTCGTGTAATCCGTCCCGGCGCTGGATTATCTCCGAAATACTATGAGATTCTTATCGGCAAAAAGGCATCCTGTGATATTAAGAGTGGTACTCCTATGGTCTGGGAGTTTGTGACATGAAAATAGAAATAGGAAATCGGTTTATTGGGTATGAAGAACCCTGTTTTATCATTGCTGAAGCTGGGAGCAGTGCGAGAGAGTTTTTAGGCAAATATAGGGGAAATTATGAGGTATTGCAAACATTTTCCCGTCAGCCAACAGTATATTTAATCAAAAAATAATTGACTAAGGGTATAAAGAAATTTGTGTTGTAATATTTTTGAAAAAGGCAGGACATTATAATGAATATACTTGTTATTGCGGCTCATCCCGACGATGAAATTCTTGGATGCGGCGGAACTATTGCAAGACTTGTTAAAGAAGGGAATACCGTTTATACGCTTATACTTGGCGAAGGCATTACCTCAAGAGATGAAAAGAGAGATAGACATAAAAATGAAGAAGAGATAAAAAAACTGAGAAGCCATATAAAAGCAGCAAATAAAATAATCGGCGTCAAAGATGTTTTTGTATTTGATTTCCCGGACAACAGATTTGATACTGTAGCTTTATTAGATATGGTAAAAATAGTCGAGACGATAAAAAAGAGAGTTTACCCTGATATTATTTTTACTCACCACCACGGAGATTTAAATATTGACCATCAGATAACATTTCAGGCCGTTATGACAGCGTTTAGGCCTATTAGAGGAGAAAAGGCAAAAGATATTTACTCTTTTGAGGTGCCGTCTTCTACCGAATGGAATGGACCGTTTCCTTCTGCTTATTTTATGCCGAATTATTTTGTGGATATATCAAAAACATTAAAGCTGAAGATAAAAGCCTTAAAGGAATATAAGTCTGAGATCAGGGAATTCCCGCATCCCAGATCTATAAAAGCTTTAGAAACAATTGCAAAATACCGCGGGATACAGGTCGGCAGTGAAGCTGTGGAGGCTTTTGAAGCTGTAAGAATAATTAGATAAGGAGGGGTTGTTATATGATGCGTCAGGTATTTTTAGAAAGCAAAAATATATTTCTCCGTCCCTTATTAAAAGAGGACAGATTTGATGCTTATGCGAGCTGGCTAAATGATCAGGAAACAACACTTTTTATGGGAAGCGGACGGTTTCCTGCCACTATAGAAGGATTGAGAGAATATATTGATTTCTATAATAAGAGTAAGGATGGAATACTGTTGGGTATATTTTCAAAAAAATCTTCAAAACATATCGGCAATATAACCCTGCGTCAGATTAGCTGGAGAGATAGACATGCAGAGATCGGCATATTAATAGGCGATAAAAAATCACGAGGCAAAGGTTATGCGACAGAAGCTATATGTTTAATTTCAGAGCATGCGTTCAATAAACTGAATCTTCACAGAATATGTACTGGAATGGTTAAAGGCAATGAGGCGTCAAAACTGGCTTTCGAAAAGGCAGGCTTTAAGGTTGAAGGGATGTTGAGAGAGCATTTTTACCTCAATGGTAAATACCTTGACTGCTACAGGATGGGACTTCTAAGAAGCGAATTTAAGGGCAAGTAATTCCTTTCTAATAAACGTGAAAATAGTTTTTGAATCCCCTAAGAAGTGGCATATGATGCTTATAAGGTATTATTTGATGAAGAATATGCCGATATGGATTATTGAACCCTCTTATATGTATCACCATAAAAGAGGAATAACATTTTTCCCACAGCACTTGCCCGCCTATATAGAAAGGCTGATACAGAAGGGCAGGATTTCAGTCTTAAAGTCAGACATGCTTAATAGCAAGGAAATATATCAACTTGCAGCAGATAGAGCTTGTGAAGTGATAGAATCTGTATATCCAACGTATAAAAAAGAGCATAAGAGTCTGATTAATTATGTATCTGAGGTCCTAAATTCTCCTATAGCAGAAAATGTTTTTAAAAAGAAATTGTGTGACAGATTAGCTGAGTTTTATTCGCTTAATATTTTAATGCGGCGTATCGAAGACTTTTTCCCGAATGCCAAAGTTGTGTTTTTCCCGTCAGCTAACATTTACTCGTATCTTTATATAAAAAAAATATTCTCAGACAGCAGCAAGAAATTTTTTGAGAATGCAAATATTAAAATTCCCTTCTTATCTTACATAAGCGGTTCACTGAAAAGCATGGGACGAAGCCTAAAATTTGTGTCTATGATATTAGCTCAAACCATAGCGAGTAGCGTTCTTGGCAGGTTTCAGGCATCTTGCAATAACAATAAGAAATATTTTACTTATGGCGTAACAATTGTCGGTCCACGGCAATTAAGGGTAGACAGGCGAGGCCCTGATTTTATCATTGACAATAAAAAGATATTGAAAGATGAAGTCGCATTTTTCCCGCTAATGAACTTTTCCAAAGAACAAAATGCAAAATTACGGCAATTATCAGATAATGTTTTTATGCTTCCTCAGCCCGGCAAGTTTTTTTCTAATGTTAAGGACTGGGCGGGGTTGCTCAGGATTGCTCTAAAACGAAATTTTTTGACTAATGGAGAAGAATTGTATGCAGCTGCTGTTACTTTTTTTAATTATTTCAGATGGAAAAAAGTAATGAAAGAGGTTAGCGTTAAACGGTTTATAACTCATTGTGATACTGGAATAGACCATATCGGAAGGAACCTTGCTCTTAACCATGCTGGAGTGAAGACATACTATTTTACGGATTCTATGAATTTTATGAACAACTTTATGACGGATGAAGCTGAATGCGCTATGCGTCATCCTTTCTGGACGTATCTCAGCTACGACCATTTTGTTACATGGAGCGTTTTTCTCGCAGAGTACTTTAAGTCTCATCCCGGAACCTTCGAAAAAAAGCGCCATATAGTAGGCTGTCTATGGAGTGGGCATATTACTGAGAAAAATAAGATGAGGAAGGCAACAGTTGAAACTATTCTTAAAGGTGTTGGGAATAAATTTATATTAGCTGCATACGATACTACGTATTCAAATAATGGTTTAACATCATATACAGAAGGGCTTTTGTTTGCTGAACATCTGATTAAATTAAGCGAGGACATTGACAGTATTCACATTTTTTTAAAGGAAAAAAAAGACAGAAGCATTCATAAAATATTAGATTCGTTTAACGGCCCTAAACTTTTTGACTTATATGACAGAATGGATAAGAATTCAAAGATAACTATTTGTTCTAATCAAGTTGATGCCTCAGACTTGATTTCAGTTTCTGATATGGTTGTTTCTTTCCCGTTTACATCTACAACCTTTGAGGCATTGAGCGTCAACAGGCCGGCCATATGGCATGATCCAATGGGCTATTATAGGGATACCATGTATGGTAAGATTGATGGCGTAACCACACACGGTTACGAAGATTTCAAGAAAAGGATTCTTGATATAAAAGGAATGAAAACGGACGAATATAAAAATACCATACCGTTGAATTCACCTATGTTAGATCCTTTTAGGGATGGAAAAGCTATTGACAGGTTCAGGGACCTTCTTATATCCACTTGATGACGAGTAAAGAAAAGCAAATTAAAAATAGCCTTATCTATCTTTTGCCGGTATTTATAGGAAATCTCATTCCCCTGGCGACGCTGTCTGTTTTCACCAGAATTCTGACAAAAGAGGATTACGGTGTTCTTGGGCTTGCACAGGTATATGCTGTTTTTGTGAGCGGTCTTGCTAATTTCGGTTTGACGGTGGGTTACGAAAGGAATTTTTTTCAATATATAGAACTAAAAAAGGCTTCCGATCTGTTATATTCTACATTAGCCTTTGTTATCAGCGGTTTTTTAATTGTTGTTGTCTTAACATATCTGTTTAAATCGCATCTTTCAAAATGGATTATCGGCTCGTCGGTTCATTCTAATATTTTGTTCTGGACGCTCTGCTCTACAGGAATTATGGGTCTTAAGAATTATTATCTGATTTATTTTAAAAACACAGAAAATGCAAAGTCATTTGCATGGTACACAATAGACGAGAGCATCCTTGGTGTTGTCATGTCCCTTTTTTTGGTGGTCTATCTTCGTACAGGAATAATTGGCATTGTCTGGGGACAGTTATTTGCAAGTCTCACAATCTTTTTAATTCTTGGATTTAATTTTTTGAAGATTTATCCGGTAAGATTTAACTGGGGAATCCTGAAGGAATCTCTCAAACTTTCCTTTCCACTCACACCAAAGATTTTTCTCGGCGTAATTGGAAATCAATTTGATAAATACATGATTGGTCTGCTGGCAACGGTTGGCGGGGTGGGAATTTACAGCATAGGGCAAAAAGTGGCAGGCGGCGTATTTACATTTATGACTGCAATTCAGAATGTTTATTCGCCGCAGGTCTATAAAAGAATGTTTAACCTCGGGCAAAAAGGCGGTGAATCTGTGGGCAGGTATATGACCCCCTTTGCTTATATGTCTATCGCTGTTGCATTGCTTATCTCTCTTTTTTCTGAGGAGGTCATCAGTTTATTAACCCCAAAATCTTATCACGGTGCCATTGATATCGTGATTGTCTTGTCCATGTTTTATGGTTCCTTGTTTTTCGGCAAGCAGCCTCAGCTCATCTATGCAAAAAAGACATATATCAGTTCTCTGCTTACAGTCGTAAGTATTGTTTTGAATGTGCTGATAAATATTCCCTTCATCATGAAATGGGGCGCAATAGGAGCTGCGTGGGGAACATTTTTAGCCGGATTGATCTCTGGAGTTATTGCGTTTGTAGTATCACAGCATTATTATAAAATCGAGTGGGAATACAAAAAAATGGGATTTATTTTCCTGATATTTTTTGTTTCTTCACTTTCAATCATCCTCCTAAGAGACTTTGCTGTTGCGTATTTGATGAGATTGGTTGTTAAAGGCATTGCGCTTGCCTGTTATTTGTATCTTGGTGTCCGATTGGAGATAATTAGCATGGAGAATTATCACATGATAAAAAAAATGGTGCCGATTAATTCGAGGACATCATAAAAAAGGAGAGGGTAAATGACTGCTAATGAGTTTTTGCGTCTATTGGCTGATACGCTTAGAACAGACGAAAAAATTGAGGTCGGTACAAAGAGAACGGATATTAAAGAATGGGATTCAATGGGACAGATTAGCATTATGTCAATGTTAGAAGAAAAATTTGGCGTTACATTGGAGATGGAGGAATTAGTGAGTTTAGAGGGAATTCAGGATATAGTCAATATTTTAAAACAGAGGGATATAAATCTGGGTTAGATGAGATTAAAATGAAAAAAATATCCCTTAACTGTAAGATATACGACATCGCTTATTATTTGCCGCAAACTATAATCGACAATTCAGAACTCGCCTCAAGATATGACGGCTGGAGCGCGGAAAAGATTTACGAAAAGACGGGAATACGCTCCAGGCACGTGGTAAATAATGATGAACATGTCTCTGACCTTGCTGTCAACGCAGCAAAGAAATTAATAGAAAAAGGAAACTTGGATACCAGCGAAATAGATACTCTGATTTTATGCACCCAGACACCTGATTATTCTATTCCTTCTACTTCTTGTCTTGTGCATGAACGACTCGGATTGTCAAAAAGGTGTGTTGTTTTTGACTTCAATCAGGGATGTACTGGTTTTATTTATGGACTGTACATTGCCGGCAATATGATACATTCTGGTTCTTCAATGAATGTTTTATTGATTACTTCTGAAACATATTCAAGATGGTGCCATCCTATGGACAAAAGCGTCGCTACAATATTTGGTGATGGTGCAGCAGCTATATATATTAGGAATGCTGATAACGAAGACGGGATAGGGCCTTTTGTGTTTGGGACGGACGGTAAAGGTTTCCATAATTTAATGGTGCCCTGTAGCGGTTCGCATGGGATGTTGGACATCACTGCGAGAACAGACGAGATTACCGACGAGAGTGGAAATATTAGAACATTGTCAAATCTATATATGAACGGACCTGAGTTGTTCCGTTTTGCTATTGGCACAGTGCCCTCTTTAGTGAAGGATGTTCTAAGTGCTTCTAAAACAAGCTTTGGAAATATCGATAAATTCGTATTTCATCAGGCCAATTTCTATATGCTTAAGAATATACAGAAGATGCTGAGAATACCAGACAGTAAAATGATTTATGAGATTGAAGATGTGGGCAACACTGTTTCGGCATCTATCCCTATAGCATTGAAGAGGGCATATGACAAGGGCAGCATATCTGTTGGAGAAAAACTGTTGCTGGCAGGATTTGGCGTAGGTTACTCTTGGGCAGGAACTATTCTGACATGGAATCCGGATGTATTAAGGCATGAGATTTAAATTTAAGAGAGCAGTTATTACCGGTGGCAGCTCAGGCATCGGTAAAGCAATCGCGAGAAGATTATCGAGCGAAGGTGCTGATGTTTTGGTAGTCGGCAGGAATGTTGACGGCCTTGAACATCTCTGCAAAGAGATTTTAGCCGCCGGTGGACTTGCAAAATATCTGTTATGCGACCTTTCAGATCAAGACAGCAGGAAAGCTCTTTGCAAGTCAGTAGCTGAATTATGGGACGACAAAATAGACGTAATAGTCAATGCCGCAGGAATTCATAACATAAAACCTATTTCTCATTCCAGTCCAGATCGCTGGCGTCAACTTATGGAAATTAATGTCATTGCCCCAGCAGATTTACTAACTAAATTGCTTCCAAAACTTGACATTGGTTCTGTTGTTGTGAATATATCATCTGTTGCAGGGATTACTGCTACCCCGGGGAGCTCTGCATATGCTGCAACAAAGGCTGCGCTATTGTCTTTTACCCAGACAGCAGCAGTAGAACTTGCTCCGAGGGGAATAAGGGTAAATGCAATTTTACCGGGTATGGTTAAAACGCCTATGATGGAAACAATGTTTAGATTTTTTACAAAAGAGCAGCAAATAGAATTAGAGAAAAGACACCTGCTGGGATTTGGTACAGTTGAAGATATAGCTTCTGCAGTTTCATTTATTGCTTCGCATGAAGCTAAATGGATAACAGGATGCGCATTTGTTGTTGATGGCGGACTTTCGCTGACATAATTGACAAGAGGATTGCACGATTGATCGCCAAAGATATTATTAGTCCGCTCAGAGTAGAAGACTATGAAGCTGCTGCAGTTTTCCTTGAAAGGATTACCAATGAAGTGTTTAAGAGAGAGTTCTGGCTGGATCGTTTTGAATATTGGTGGGATAAAAATCCAGCAATGAGTGAAGGAATTGATAGAGGATGGATTTTGCGCTGCAAAGATGGAGGAGTAGGGGGATTTGTGGGGAACATCCCCGTTAAATACTATATAAAGGGACAGGAGAGAACTGCCTGTTGTATAACAAGCTGGTATGTTGGAGAGGAATACAGAAAAAGAAGCATAGAGCTATTGATTCCTTTTATTAAACAAAAGGTTCCCGCATTATTATTGGATACTACTCCCACCGAAAAAGTCGTAAAGATACTGCTCCAACTCGGTTTTAGAAGTCTTGAAAAGAAATGGTTAAAGAGAGACGTTTTTTATCCAACTGATATGGCTGAATTCTGGAACTTTCTTGCTGGGCGATTTGGATCAAATAGAGTTATAACGATTTTTTTTAAGTTAGCAGGACTGTTTGTAATTCCGGCGGTGAAGCTTTATCAGATAGTCTGCAAGTTTAGATTGCCTGCCATAAAGAAAAAATACACATTTACTGAAATCAAAAGATTTGATAAGTCATATGCACTATTATGGGACAAACTTAAAGAAAAGTATGATATGCTCGCTGTAAGGAACGAGACTACGCTTAATTGGTTTTTTTTTGGCTCAACGGATATGCTGTCCAGCAGGAAGGTAATAGAGCTTAGATGTGATAATATGCTTATTGGATATGTGGCTGTTAAAGAGATAAAACATAGTTTATGCGGAAAGATTTATTATTTTTTAGAGGTAGTGGATATGGTTATTCTAACCGAAAATGCCTCAGGATATAATATTGCAGTAAAGGGACTTATATGGCTTGCAAAAAAAAATAAAAATAAGGTTATGCTAATAAAATTTAATGCTTTTGATGATAAAATTAAGCGCACTTTGCTTCATTTTGGATTTTTTTGGAAAACTGGTGAGTCAAGGTTTTTGTATAAGCATACAGAGGGGCACGGGTTGGATGCGGCAGATTGTCCTTCTGGCTGTTTTTACGCCACTCCGTTAGATGGAGATAGATGCTTTTTCCCATAAGTGTTCTTTGTTGATATAGCGAGGATGATATTTAACACTTTTAAAAGAAAGATTTTAAAACCTTTAATAGCTAATACTGCCGGGATTCTATTCAGGATTTTTAAGGAGCATGTTCTAGAAAAAGGATTAACGGTTTTTGTTTATCATGATGTTTCAGATAATCCAAGCGAATTCAGCCGTATGTATAATTTAAATGTGAAGCCTGATATTTTTGACTGTCAGCTTAATTTCATAAAAAAGAATTTTAATATCATTGGTCCGGATGAACTCTTATCTAACAGGGTTCCTCCCAAAGCAGCTTTAATAACATTTGATGATGGGATGAGAAGCTTTTTTGTTAATGCGATTCCCATTCTTGAAAAATATGGGATTCCCGCTATAATTTTTCTGAATATGGGGCCAATAAAGGGAGAGGTTTTCTGGTCAGGGTTAATAACGTATCTCTGCAATAAAAAATACGATTTTGTTGAATATTGCGCTGAAAACAAAGTATTGGCTAAGAAAGGTATGCTCTTGTACTTGTTCTGCACCAAGGAAATTGTGGAATCGTATCTGAGGAAAAAACAAGGTTCATTCGAAAATGAGGTGGCAGATTTTGTAGGAGAACTTGCTGCCGAAGAGGATTTAGAACGTGCTGCCGAGAAAGGGAATATCTTTTTTGGTAATCACCTTTTCAATCACAATGTTCCCTTGCTAATGTCTGATGAGGACTTGCTGGAATCTTTCTTAAAGAATGTGAAGGAATTAAAAAAGTATCGGAATTACAGAGATTTGTTTGCTTTTCCATTTGGGCAGCCCGGAACTTGTTTTAGTGAGAAACAGGTAAGTATGATTTTAAGCAATGGCGCTAAAAAGGTATTTAGTTCATCCGGGCTTATAAACTCAAATGTTACAGCCCGTTATCTACATAGAATTCCTTTGACAGAATTCCATAATTCGGATTCAAGGATTTGGTTTCAGATTTTTCAAATGAGTTTTAGGAAAAGATTAAACGTATAGACTTAAAAGACAATCTCTATAAGAATTGAAAATATTAATATGGTAATATAATGCAGTTTGATGCAGCAAATAATTTTTAAATTATGAGCAGACTAAAAGATAAATTAAGGAAAAAACAATTAAGCATTGGTTCATGGATGAGCCTTGGAGATCCTTCAATTGCCGAAATCATGGCAAAAGCCGGATTTGACTGGCTGGTCATTGATATGGAACACTCTGCAATTAGCACTGAACAATGCCAGGAACTTATAAGGATTGTTGACTTATGCGGCTCATCGCCACTTGTTCGTATTGGTGAAAATAGTCCCCTTTTAATCAAAAGGGCAATGGATGCGGGTGCGCATGGGATTATAGTGCCGTCGGTAAACTCACGGGAAGATGCTGAAAGAGCAGTTTCTGCAGTAAAATATCCGCCGCATGGAACACGTGGAGTTGGCCTATCACGTGCACAAGGCTATGGCGAATCGTTTAATGAATATAAAAAATGGCTTGAAGAAGAGAGTATTATTATTGTTCAGATAGAACACATCAAAGCTGTAGAAAATCTCAAGCAAATTCTTACAGTAGAGGGCATTGATGGATTCATTGTAGGTCCTTATGACCTTTCGGGTTCTCTGGGAATTCCTGGAGACTTTGAAGATAAAAAAATGCATGAGGCGCTCGCAGAGATAAAGAAAGTAGCGGTTGAAGTTAATATTTCCGCAGGTTACCATGTTGTTCCTCCTAAACCGGATCTGGTACAGGAAAAAATAAGGGAGGGTTATACTTTTATAGCGTATAGTGTGGATTTTCTTTTTATAGGGGAAGGGTGTCGTAGCGGGCTGATGGAGATACAATCCCAAAAGGTGTATACAAAGAAGGGGAAGTAGGATAAAGTGCTTTTCAGGGTAGCTTTAAAATTGGAGATATGTTGAAAGAGTCAAAGACGAATAAAAAGCTGAAGGTAGCTATTGCTGGATACGGAAAGATGGGTAAAATCAGGGCTGCATGCATAGAGAATCATCCTGATTTGGAGCTTGTCGCAATTTGTGAAATCAATTCTCAGAATAATTCATTCAATGTGCCGGTTTGTCATGATTACAAATCACTTTTGGATTACTCACCAGATATTGTTTTTGCATGTACTCCCAATAAATATCTTCCAGAAATCGTTAGCTATTTCTTGAATAATCGCGTGCACATTTTTTGTGAAAAGCCGCCTGGAAGGAACAAGAAAGATGTTGAAATGATGCTTAAAGCTGAAAAGGACAACTTTGGCATTAAATTAAAGTTTGGTTTTAATCATCGTTATCATCAGGCAGTGCTTGACGCTAAATCTATAATCGATCAAGGGCGATTGGGTAAAATCTTGTGGATGAGAGGTATTTATGGCAAAGCAGGAGGTAATAAATACGAAAATGCATGGAGGAATAATAGAGAAATATCAGGAGGCGGGATTTTGATAGATCAGGGAATTCACATGGTTGATTTGTTCAGGCTTTTCTGTGGTGAATTCGATGAGATAAAGTCTTTCATAAACCAATCGTACTGGCCGGTAGAAGTAGAAGACAACACCTTTGCCCTTCTTAGAAATAAAGAGGGACAGGTAGCAATGTTGCATTCTTCTGCCACTCAATGGAATCATAAGTTTTTATTAGATATATACATGGAAAAAGGATATGTTACTATATACGGAATTCTGTCTTCCACCAGAACGTATGGGATGGAAACTTTAAAAATCGCAAGGTGTGTTTATGATGAAGACGGGTACCCTAAGCCAAATCCGGATGAGACAATAACTTATTATGAAGATGATCATTCATGGAAAATGGAAATTGATGAATTCATATCTTGTATCTTCAATGATGTGCCTGTCAAGGTAGGCACATGTTTTGATGCCTACAAAACAATGCTGCTAATTGAAAAAATATATGCCGCTGATGAAAAATGGAAGTGGTCGGAAGCCTTACAGGAGAGTGAACATCTATGAGAAAAGTGGTGCTGTTAAATGACCTCGTCACATCAGATATTACCTATGGCTTTTTATATGAGGAATATAACAGGCTTTTGGAAAAGGATATTGCGGCATATTTTTTAGAGCCGTCAGCCCTTGTAGACGTTGCCTGCCCGGGATGTGGAAAGGAAAGCAATAAAGATATTTATAAAAAAATGGGACTTAATTTCAAAATATGTTCTCAATGCTGGACTTATTATGTCTGCCCCAGGCCTGATCCTGCGTCATTAGAAAAGTTTTACAGGTATTCAAACGCATGCAGGTTTTGGCGTAAGGAGAGTCTTAACCTGCCAGAGTCCAAATTGAACAATCTGCACAGTCCAAAGATAAATTGGATATTAGAACTTATTGATGAGTTTTTTCACGATGTGTCACATCTTATGGACTTTGAAACGAAATACCCATTTTTTATAAAACAGATTTATTTGCAAAAAATATTCAAGTCCATCATCACATTTAACCCTAAAGTATATGAACAAGGCGAACTCTTATCTGATGACGTTGTAAAGGCGTTCAATATTGACAACTGTCTTGGTAAAATAAGCATATTAACCTCTTTCGAGAGCCTTGAAAGGATGTTCGATCCTAATGAGCTTTTTTCTATGGCAAGTAAATGCTGTCAGCCCGGAGGATTATTGTTGATAACTACAGCCACTTGCAGCGGATTCGAATTTCAGGTTTTGGGTGAAAATGCTCCGAACATTAATCCTATAAACCGGATGAATCTCTTATCTTTAGAAGCATTGAAAAGTCGGGTTGAATCAGCCGGATTTGAAATTATTGAATTGAGCACGCCGGGAAGGCTTGACGTCGAAGTTGTGCGGAGGAAAGTCGACGAATCCGATGATATTCAGATCCATCCGTTCTTGAAATATATCTTTAAATTCCGCAATGAAGAAACTTGGCAGAGCCTGCAGAATTTCCTTCAGTTAAATCGGTTGAGTTCTCATGTCAGGATTGCCGCGCGCAAAAAGGAAATCAATTTTTCAGATGTATAAACATTAATAACCTTCTAAAAGGATATTTGCAATGGCCGAAACTATAAAGAAAAGGAAAAAATTAGCAACTGAGGTGGAATATACGGTTAATCCTCCTTTTCCCTCAGAAATTTTTATTGATCTCACTTCTTTCTGCAATCACTCATGCATTTTTTGTTCAAATTCAAGAATAAAAAATAAACGCACCATGCCGCAGGGTTTGGTAAAAAACGTTTTACTTGAAGCATACAAAAATGGGACGAGAGATATAGGGCTCTATGCAACAGGCGAGTCTTTTCTTGTTAAAAATCTGGACGAATATGTGGCTGAAGCAAAACAAATCGGGTATGAATATATTTTTATCACGACAAACGGGGCTCTTGCTACACCAGAACGTGTAAAACCTGTTTTGGATGCGGGACTGAGCAGTATCAAATTCTCAATAAGTGCAGGTACAAAGGAAACCTATAAAAAAATTCATGGAAAAGATGATTTTGACAGGGTGCTTCAAAATTTAAAGTGGATTGCTGAATACCGCATGAGTTCAAAGTTAGATTATCGAATCTATGTAACTATGGTATACACTGATATGACAAGGCACGAAAGTAATATTTTGCAGGAATTGGTTGCGCCTTACATAGATGAATGGGACCCTCATCTTCTTACTAATCAATGCGGAAATAAGGAAGATAACAATGAACTTGGAGAAATTGAAAAATTTAATATTCGGGGGCGAACAAAGTCTAAGATTTGTTTCCAGCCTTTTAAAAGTTTTACAGTTACACCGGAGGGGTATATTTCCGCCTGTGTGATTGATTACCAAAAATTATTGATTGTCGGCGATCTGGACAGGTCAACATTGCAAGAGGTTTGGACAAATGATGTATATACCGGCTTTAGAAAACAGCATTTAGATGGAAGTATAAAAGGTTTGATTTGCTATAACTGCATTAATAACACCAATGAAAAGGTAACACCCCTGCTGCCGGAATATGCAGACCCTTTAAGTGATACGAGGAATGAATAACAGACGGTAAGCCTCACCGTTATGGAGCGACATAGGTATACATCAATAATAGTCCATAAATTTTAATAAAATTAATTCCTGATTACATGTATACTTTGAATTTTTGTTTTGAGAAATTGCCGTCACTAATAATAAAAGATTTTTTAGGAGGTGTCAGTGAAAAATCACTTTAAACCGCACATTGAGAATTTAGTCCGGTATCAGACCTCTCTGGGGCGTGACTTGGATAACGGATTGCGTCTTGACCGGAATGAACGAATTTCAAATTTTTCTGCTGAAGTGGTAACCGATATTTTTAGCAAATTTAAGCCGTATTCCTTAAGCGCTTCACCCGAAACTGACATGCTCTATCAGAAAATAGCAATGAGTTTAGGTGTTCAAAGAGAAAAAATTTATGTTACCTGCGGTATTACCGAGGGCATAAGAATTTTGTTCGAAACATTGACAAGTCCTGGTGAGAATGTTGTGATACTTGATCCAACCTATCCTATGTATTCAATTTATTCAAGGCTGTATCAAACCGAGCACAGAAAGTTTGGTTTTAAAGAAGACCTTAGCCCTGACTGGAATAGTTTATATCAGGGGCTTAATGATCAAACTGCAATGGTAATGATTCCCAATCCCAATTTGCCGATTGAAAGCATGTTCAGCATTGATGAGGTTCGGCGCATAGCAGATAAATGCAAGGAGCATCGGGCAGTTTTGGTGATTGATGAGGCATACCATTATTTTGGAGCCCCAACCGTACTTGAACTGCTTAACGAATACGACAATCTGGTTGTAATGCGTACGTTTTCAAAAGCCTACGGACTTGCCGGGCTTCGAATAGGTTTTATGGTAAGTACTCTTGAAAATATCCAATACCTGTCAAAGACAAGATCCTTGGCTGAATCTAATACGCTGTCTATGGATATCGCTGCATATATGTTAGATCATGCTGAATTAATGCAAAGCCATGTAAAAGAAGTTAAAGAGGGCAGTCAATACCTACAAGGGGAGTTAACTAAATTAGGACTCCGGTGGTTTGGCGGGAATGTTACAAATGGTATTTTGATCTTCCTAAATAATGAAAATGAAACAAAAGATTTATGTTCGTATTTGAAGGAAAGAAAAATTTATATAAGAGGAGCTTTTGAGTTTCCATACAATGTTTGTGTTCGTATAAGTATTGGGCCAAAGGAAATAATGGCGAAATTTATTGAATCATTAAAAAATTGGCTGGCACAGAGAAATAAGTAAGGGTGATTACTTTACATCCGTTTGACAATAAGTATCTATTCGATATACTGGACTTGCTTGAAAGGTCTGATTCGACTAATCGTTCTGTAGACACATGGCACGGGAATAATATGACTGCTGTTATGGCGTTTGATGATGATAAGCTTATAGGTGTGCTTCCGCTCGAAAAACGTTCCTTTTCTCTCGGGAGAAATAGGTTTCTCGATATGCTCTGGATTAGCGGGGCACATGTCGAGTCCGGATACAGAAGCAGGGGGATCGGAACAGCCATGGATCAAAAAATCCGCAAATGTTTCTTTCCTGAGTATAAAGCGGCATTTGTTTATCGCGGAGACGAAACAAGTTCTGCATATAAATGGTATAAAAAATTGGGCTACAACGAACTTTTGTCTGTTCTTTCCCTTAAAAAAGAGACAAAACAGCCTGATGCAACAGCCGAATATGTATTATTGGAAACCGAGGAAAATATAAAACAGTGGGAGGATAAACTCTATAACTGTTTTAATCGCCACTCAGGATTATACGGAGGTTTTTCCAAACGGCATAGTCAATTCTGGTCAGACAAGATTAAGACACATTACTATAAAGCGTTCTACGATTATAGCATTTTGGTTTTGAACTATCAGAACGAAATATTGGGGTATGCATTTCTCGGCCAGACTTCAATGAAGGATGGTGTCCAGAGAATAGATATTCTTGAGTTTATCAGTCCTGAGAATTCAGTTAAGGATTCCCTTTATAATGCAATAATGGATTTTGCTTCCAGGCGTAATGTAAATGAGATTCGCATACAACTTTCTGTCCAGGACCCTAATTTGCAATGGGTAAAGTCCTTAGGTTTTGTTAATCGTTGGAGATTGAACATTATGGGAAAACTTATCGATCCTGTCAATTACATGAGGGATTGCTTATCTGAAAAAATAGATTTAGAAAATGACTATCAATTTATCATTCAGACGCCATCTCTCGGAGAGCATTCCATTGGCACTGGTAAAAATACTATAAAATTATTTGCCCATGACAGTGTGCTAAATGAAATTCTGCTTTGTCGTTGTAATATTACTAATGCTGTAGAAGAAGGGAGACTTATAGTTGTTGATGGGCTTGACAAAAATCTTGATGTTCTTGAAGAGCAATTTCCTCTTACTAAATGGCGATATTTCCATATAGATTACATATAGAAAATATAAAATGAGATTACCAAATGCAATAGTAGCGCTATGAAAGTTATTGCCATAATACCAGCCAGAATGGGAAGCACACGATTTCCGGGAAAACCATTGGCTAAAATTCATGGTCATTCTATGATTGAACATGTATACCGCCGGGTATTACGTTCAAAATTGATCAATGAATTATACGTGGCTACCTGCGACAATGAGATTGCCGATGAAGTAAAGAGATTTAAAGGACAGACAATTATGACATCGCCCCACCACACGCGTGGAACTGACCGGGTTGCCGAGGCTGCAGAAAAGATAGACGCCGACATTGTTATTAATGTACAGGGCGATGAGCCGATGGTAGATTCAATTATATTGGACAGAGCCATTGCCTTTATGCAAAAAAGCGAAGATATTCAGTGCATGAATTTAATTGCGCCAATTGAAGACTGGGAATCTTTTATTAGTAAGAATGTTGTTAAGGTGGTATTGGATAAAAATGATACAATTCTGTATCTTTCGAGACAGCCGATTCCTACTCAAGCACAACAGAATTTTAAGAAGGCATTCAAACAGATGGGTTTTTATCTCATTCGCAAAAGATTTCTGTTGCAATTTTCCAGATGGACTGAAACTCAGATGGAAAAAATGGAACAAATTGATATGTTGCGTATCCTTGAAAGTGGTTTTCCAATTACGGCCTTTATTTCAAAAGATATGATCGGTGTTGACACCCCTGAGGATTTATCTCTGGTTGAACAGATTTTGTTATCCGACCCACTGTATCAGCAGCTTTTTGAGGCTGATAGGAGATTAACCTGAAAGATGAAAATAAATTTTAGGCGTAACATCTCTGATAATGTGGACGTGCCTTTTGGTATTTATCATTATGACGAATTGTTAGCTCAAAACTCCCTTTATATTGATATAAGAGGAATTGTAAGGGAAAATAGTTGGACCTGGCTGGATGATATTCATTCATCCTATGCGGATGTTTCAAGGGCATTTTTAAGATATACTCGTCTATGGTGGGTGACGGGCATGTCAAGACTGGATGTCAGACCGTGGTGGCAGGAAAGTCTTGTAAAACCTCTTCTTTACGCTAAGGCAGTTTTAGATTGGATAAGGTTGAACCCGGAGGTTAAGGAAATTTTTCTGATCGGATGCGATCCAATGGTCGCTGTTTATTTAAATGAGTTTGACAAGACATTAATTTTAGAAGGCAAAGGCATAACATATCAACCGTTATTTTTTGTTTTGCAGGCAGTAAAACAATCTGTCGTTGCTATGCTAAAAATGCTTGCGGCTGCATATCATATAGGGAGAGCCCATGCGTTTAAACCGTTTACTGATGGTAAATTTAAAACAATTATTTTATATGAGCTTATTCCTGGCTTGCCGTTAACGTCTGGGTATAAATATTTTTATGGTTCCATGTTCAGTGCAATAAATAATGCAGAAAAAAGATCCATAGGCTATTGTTGTATCGGACACTCTGGTTCTGCCATTAAAATGGACAGGGAAAAACACATGGAAAATAATTCATATTTTCTTCTTCTCAATTACTTAAATCTGTCAGATCTGCTTATGGCCGTGCTCAAAAATATATATATTATTTTGGTAACATGGGTTATTGCATTTACTAAAATCCGCTGTCAGATTAAAGGAAGTTTATCGTTTTGGTTTTGGCCAAGTTTTTTATTCCAGGAGTTAGGCAGGGTTCCATGTTTAAATGGCATATGCACTTATGCTGCTTTAAAATCGTTTTTAAAGAATTCATCACAGTGTAAGCTTATCATATATCCTTATGAGGAAAAGGGTATTGAGAGGGCTATTCTGTTTGCATGCCAGGAATATGGCATTCGTACGATTGGTTATGCTCCTCATCCGCAATATCGTTCTGCGCTGTCTTTACGAGAGAACACAAATCCTCTGCAGCCTAAACCCTCAGGCTATGCGGTTTGCGGACCAGCTTATGTTGACTATTTTGTTTTGTGGGGCAAAAAGAATCGTAGCCTTATCAGTATTTGGGGAAGTGAAAAATCTTACAGGAGCAAGGTTGACATGCATGAAATAAATCGCTCTCATCTCAAAATATTATTACTGCTCAGTCATCCGAATGAATTAAAAATTTTTTATTCTTGGCTTCGAGCTGACAGTCGCATATCACATTTTGTCACTTATACATGCCGTTTTTATAAGGCAGCAAATTTCAAAGAATTTGAAAACATATTAGACTTAATGAAAAATGAATTTAACTGCATCAGAGAAAGCAAAGGCCAATTAGATGAGGATTTACAATATTGTGACATAGTAGCATTTTGCGGCACAAGCGCTGGGCCGCTGTCTGTTAATCAAGGTTATTTGGGTATGTATCTTGATTTAAATGATTTTTTAGAAATTAATCCATGCTTTGATGATTTGGATGCAATGCTGCCTTGCGGGTCAGCAAAAGAATTTGCATATCGTTTAAGTGAAATCCGCGGTATGGATGATGATTCTTTAATGAAAATGCACCAAAGGCAATTGTCTTTAGTTGAAAGAATATTCAGTCCGATACAAATATCTAACATAAGAGAGGAACTGTTGTGTTAAATTACTTTAAAAAAACCGCTGTAGCACGCTGGATAAAAACCACTTTTATAGGTCGTTTATTAATACAGTCTGCTGGAGACTGGAGGTATCCTTTTATCCTGGTATCATGGTGGTTTGTAAGAATGTTGGTGCCGAGACGTAAAGTTATGATCGATGATGTCTCATTTACACTCTCATGTACGAACTGGATAACTCATTTCCGCTGGTATCTTTTTAAAACCAAAGAACCCGAAGTGCGTTATTATATAGATACGTATGTTAAGGATAAAGATATTTTCTGCGATATCGGCACCAATGTAGGTGTTTTTTCCATTTATGCAGCTAAGCGTTATCCTAATATCTCTGTCTATTGCTTTGAACCAGAATATTCGAACTTGAATGCTCTGAAGGAAAATATTATCTCTAATAATCTGATGCTCAGAACAAAGATATACAGCGTTGCGGTCAGTAATTTTGTTGGTTTAAGTATGCTTTACCTGCAGGATATCTCGACAGGCGCAGCTGCCCATACCGAGAGCAAAAAGACAATCAATACGACTGACGAAGGATATCCTGTAGTCTGGGCTGAAGGGATTTTTTCGGCTACCTTAGACTATTTGTGTGAACAATTAGGTATAATTCCCAACACAATAAAAATTGATACTGACGGAAATGAAGGTAATGTCCTTGAAGGGGCCGTTAAAACACTATCGAATCCTAATTTGCGAAGTCTTGTAATAGAAATGCCTCACGAAGATGCAGAAAAAAGCCGTTACTGCTATAAACTACTTGAATCTGCAGGTTTACGTCTGGACTGGTCTGATAGAAAAAAAACCAGAAACGAAATTTGGGTACGTTATTAAAATAAAAAACTATAGAAATTATGGCGGACATCGAAAGTTAACACAACGCGTGGCAGTATCGATGTGACAATAATAATATTTAACAATTCTGTTCATATCACTAAATAACGAACAAAGAAGGTTTTAAAATGAAGAATACTATCAAAGATAAGCTGGGAAATAATCAGGTCAAGGTAATGCTGATTAACCCACCACAAAAATATTTCAATCAATCACTGGGCTTTAATGTCTACTTTCCGTTAGGTTTATTAAGTGTCGCCTCTATGGTCAGGGATATGTGCAATGTTAAGATATTTGACTGCCTCATAACGGATTTTGAAGTTAAAAAGACAAAAGATTTTACTTTATATGGAACACCGTTCCATAGGGTTAGGGAAGCTATAGAAAATTTTAATCCGGATATTGTCGGAATTACGATTCCTTTTTCCTCTCAATCGGAAAATGCAAAGACAATAAGTAGAATTTGCAGAGATATTAATCCAAAAACAAAAGTGGTTTTTGGAGGGCCACATGCCTCTGTAAGATACAAGAATTTATTGGAAGAGGGTTCATGTGATTTTTGTGTGGTTGGAGAGGGCGAAATTGCTTTTCGGGAATTAGTGAAAAAGATCGTTTCAAATTCCAATATGTTTGACATTGAAGGTATAGCTTATATAAAGGATAATGAAGTAAAACACAGACCAAGCAAATTTCTAGACAATTTAGATGAGCTGCCTTTTCCTTCTTATGACTTGATTGACTTCCATGCCTATCTTGAAAGCCCATATTTATATAAAAGTAGAAGCGCGATACCGGAGAAATCAATTTCTATGATAACAAGCAGGGGATGTCCTTTTAATTGTATTTTTTGTTCTATTAAATCGCACATGGGCAGGAAATTCAGATTTCATTCTCCTGATTATGTTTTGCGCCATCTACGGTTCTGCATCGAAAAAATGGGCATCAGAAAGTTTCATTTTGAAGATGACAATATTTCCCAGGACAAAAAAAGATTTGAGGAAATCCTGGACAAGATAATTGAAAATAAACTTGACATAAAATGGGATACCCCTAATGGTATTCGAGCTGATACATTGGATTTCAATATACTGAAAAAAATTAAAAAATCGGGTTGTATTAGCTTGCAGCTTGCCATAGAATCCGGTAATCAGCGCATCTTAAATGAGGTAATTAAAAAGCGTTCTTCTTTAGATTATATTTTGAAGGTAATAGAATACTGTAAGGAATTAGAAATTAAGCTGGCGGCTTTTTTTGTCATAGGATTTCCCGGAGAGACAATAAGCGATATAGAAGAAACCATTGCTTTAGCTTTAAGATTATACAAAACCTATTCTGTGCTTCCAATATTGTTATTTGCAACACCTTTGTACGGGACAGATTTATATAAAATTTGTATGGAGGGAGGATTGATTGATAGAAACTTTACGGATGAAGACCTTGCTACTGCAACGCAATTCTTTGGGAATCCTCTAATCTCTACAAAAAATTTCAGTAAGGAAGATTTAAAAAAAATTGCAAACGAATTTGAATTGGAAATGGATAAGCTTGTCGGTCAAGATTCATTCCGCAAGATTTTAACTGATAAGAAATCTATTTTTTCCTCAGTAGAGAGGATTAACTTATGATAATTGACCAGCTGAAGAATGCATCGTTATACTATGGTATGAATGAAAAATTTGCAGCCGCTTTTAATTACCTTAAGAATGCGGACCTGTCAAATATTAATCCTGAGAAGTATGAAATTGACGGTTCTAATATGTATGTACTTGTTCAGCGCTATATGACCAAGCCAAGAGAAAATGGATTTTGGGAGGCCCATCGGAGGTATATAGATATTCAGTATGTTGTTAAGGGAGTTGAACTTATCGGGTATGCAAACCTTGATAACCTGAAAGCCGGAGAGTATGATGAAGCAAAAGACTTTCTGCCACTACAGGGTGATGGAGATTCCATAATAGTGCGGGCTGGAACTTTTGTTATCTTTATGCCGCAGGATGCCCATATGCCTTGCCTGACAGTGACCACCCCGCAGACTGTTGAAAAAATTGTATTGAAGGTGTGTGTAACATCAAAATAATATTTGGCGGTCTTTTTTTAGCTGATAAATGACAAGACGCTATGCCTTATAAAGGTTTTTGCTAAGCAGACATGTTTTTCTGAATAAACTGGCTTTTTGTAGAATACGTTCTCATATTGATATAAACTGGAGGGGACAACCATGAACAATATTGAGCGAATTTTTAATGAAAGTGCTGATATTAAGCAATTTTCTAAAAACTATTTTAGCCACCTTTTAAGGCTGTTGAATGACCTTGATGTTGATGATATTGCAGCATTTGCCGAAGAGATGGAGAAAGCACGGGAAAATCATAATACAATATTCTTCGTTGGTAATGGCGGATCTGCCGCTACTGCTTCGCATATGGCAAACGACTTTGGAATGGATGTTCTTAAAAAAGGCGGAAGCGACTTGCCCTTCCGTGCATTGGCACTGACGGACAACAACTCAGTTATGTTGGCCATTGCTAACGATGATGGTTACGATTGTCTGTTTGTCAATCAGCTGCGTATTCATTATCGTCATGGAGACAAGTTGGTGGCTATTTCTGCAAGCGGTAATTCCCCTAATGTGGTTGCTGCAGCTGAATGGGTCAAGGAGCGGGGTGGTGTGGTAATGTCACTTGTTGGTTTTGACGGTGGCAGACTGAAAGCCGTTTCAGATATAGTAATCCATGCTAAATCAGACAAGGGTGAATATGGCCCTGTTGAGGATGTTCATATGATAATGGATCATTTAATAGCGAATTGGCTGCAATATAGAGTACAGCAAGAACAAGGGCGGAAAGGAAGACGATGAAATTGTCTATCGGTGCAAGGGTTTTATTGGGACCGTCATCTTTTGCCTCGATGGATTCTTCCCCTGTAAAAAAACTTGTAAGTGCCGGTTTTGAGATTATTAATAACCCCTATGGCAGAAAATTGACTAAACAGGAGCTTATTGAATTACTGCATGGAGTTAAATGCCTGATTGCAGGGCTCGAAACTCTGGACGAAGAGGTTATGAGTAAATCTGAGCTTAAGGTCATTTCAAGGTGCGGCTCAGGATTGTCTAATGTGGATATGGAGGCGGCTGAACGGCTTGGTATTAGGGTTTTTTCGACCCCGTATGGTCCGACATGTGCAGTGGCCGAGCTGACAATAGGAGCAATGATAAATCTGCTCAGGATGATCTCCCTTATGGACAAGGATATGCATGAAAGCAGGTGGACTAAAAAAATTGGCATGCAGCTTGAGGGCAAAATCGTAGTAGTTATAGGCCTTGGCAGAATTGGCAGAAAAGTAGTTTCACTGCTAAAACCATTCAATGTGAGGTTGATTGCTGTAGACCCTGATGTTAGAGAAGTAATAGAAGGAGTAGAAATTCTTCCACTTGATAAAGCGCTTGCAGAAGCGGATATAATCACCATTCACTCAAGTGGTGAACAGCAGATTATAGGGGATGATGAGTTCAGACTTATTAAGAGAGGGACATTTTTGCTGAATGCCGCCAGAGGCGGTGTGATTAATGAGGGGGCTTTGGTTAATGCACTTGAGAGCGGCAAGATTGCAGGCGCCTGGCTTGATACATTTGGTGTGGAACCATACATAGGCCCATTAAGTAGATATCCTCAGGTCTTATTGACACCTCACGTTGGTTCGTATACACAAGAATGCCGTAGATCGATGGAGATGGAAGCTGTTAATAATTTAATATCTGGATTTGGGGAAGTGCGATAGTGATTCTCGAAAAAGAGATGGATAGCTGGCTGTCCATTGCCAAAGAGGCTGCACTCAAAGCAGGAGCATATCTTTTGGATTCAGACCAATCCAGCAAAGACATTAGACTGAGTATTGGAAGAGATATAAAAATAGCTGCCGATGTTGAATCTGAAAATATTATTCTCAATTTTTTGAAAGAAAACTCAGGTTTCTCAATTCTGTCTGAAGAGAGCGGTATGATACAAAGAAACAACCGGAGATTCACATGGATTATTGATCCGTTAGACGGCAGTCTCAATTATTTGCGCGGCATTCCGTTTTGTTGCGTGTCTATTGGTCTTTGGCATGAGCAAAGTCCAATACTCGGCGTTGTTAATGATTTTCATCATTCTGAATTATATACGGGTATTGCCGGCAAAGGAGCATGGATTAATGGAGTAAAAATTGGAGTTAGCTCTGTAAATGAAAAGAAAAGGGCATTGTTATGTACAGGCTTTCCTGTTAATACTGATTTTTCAACAGAAAGCTTGCTGTCATTTATTCAAAAGGTTCAAGGGTATAAAAAAGTAAGGATTCTTGGGTCTGCTGCGCTTTCTCTTGTATATATCGCCTCAGGAAGAGCTGATGCCTATATGGAAGATGATATTATGCTCTGGGATGTAGCAGGAGGTATTGCGATTGCAAGCGGCTCAGGATGTAAATGTGAGATGAATGATGGATCTCATCCTAATGCATTTCGCGTTACTGTTTCAAATGGAAATTTCGATATTAATTAGCAGAAGGTCTTAAAGCAATGGCAATAAATCCTTTAGTTACAGTTTTAATGACGGTTTATAACGGCGGGGAATACCTCAAGGAATCGGTCCGGAGCGTTATCAGCCAAACATTCAGAGATTTTGAATTCCTGATCGTCAATGATTGCAGTACAGATGATTCGGTCAAAACTATTGAGTCTTTCAATGATGAACGAATTATAGTCCATAACAATGAAAACAACATGGGCCAAACAAAGTCCCTGAACGTGGGTTTGAAGCTCGCAAGAGGTAAATATGTCGCAAGGATGGATGCAGATGACATGGCTTTTCCTATGTGGTTAGAAATATTAACAGAATATTTCAGAAATTATCCTGATTATGCTGCTATAGGTTCGGCGGCCATAGTTATCGATGAAAATGGTAAAAAAAAAGAAATATGCAGGTTACCTGCAAGTTCGCATGAAATAATCTTTCGCATCTTTTTCGCACCTCCGATGAACCATGTAAGCGTTCTTTTGAATAAAGAGATTATTATGAAAAATGGCGGATACGACGAAAATTTTAAAATTACGCAAGACTATGAGTTATGGTCTTCTTTGATCAGGAATGGATACAAATTGCTGAATATTCCTGATATCCTTGTGGCTTACAGGATACACTCCCGCTCAATAGGCTTCATGGAGGCAAACAGAAAGGGGCTTGAAGAGAAATCGGAAACAATATTAAGAAATGTAAACGCAATGACAAACTTTAAAATCACTTTTGAAGAAGCCATTGAGATCTGCAAATTGTTTTATCATACGCCTGAATTAAGTACAGAAGAGTTCAAAAATGCACAGCAAAATTTCGAAAAGATTTATTCAAATTTGAAAGAAAAATTCAGAGTTCCTTTAGAACTTGCAAAAAAGGAGATAAAAAACCAGATGCTGAAGCCTTACTGCAAGCTTGCGGCATTTGAGATGCAAAATAACATGATTAAGAAGGCGCGAATAACAGTTTCAGAATATCTCAGGAGATACGGCTTCCATCTTATGCCATTTTTGATGTATCTGATAACTTTCTCAGGCGCTGGATTATCCAAGAAAACACCATGGGCGTACGAAAAATGGATGCGCCTGACCACGGGAATATCTCTTAAATTTAAGTCTACATAAAGAGGTATATATGAAAAAAATAACTTTTGTAATTTCTGAAGCAAGGCTTCATGAGCAGCTTTCCATTATGGCATTGAGCGCTTCCCTAAAAAGTACAGGACACGAGACCTCTCTCGTATATTTTCAAAATGGCCCCCTGCATAAAGAGAAGATTACAAATGCCCTTAAGAGGGAGAATCCCGATCTTATAGCCTTTAGCTTTATGTCATGCGTTAAGGAACACTATGTGGAATTGGGTCGTTATATCAAACAGCATATAAACATCCCGATAATTATTGGCGGTCCTGCTGCAACATTTGACCCCGACTTATGTAATTTTAATAATAACCCGTTTGATGCAGTATGCATAGGAGAGGGGGACATCTCTATTGTCAATTTTGTAAACGAATATCATAGCACTGAAAATTCGATGCCGTTGCACAATTTTGTTACAAGAGCCGGAAACGGAGGACATCTGAGAGGAGAGTTGTTTGATCTTATTGAGCCGTTAGACCAGTTGCCCTTCCCGGACAGAAAGATTATATACGATAGGGATGATTTTCTCAGAAGCTCTAAGATTAAGATGTTCATGTCAGGCAGGGGTTGCCCGTATCAATGCACTTATTGTTTCAACCACAAGTATAACCTGATGTATAAAGGCAAAGGACATATCATCCGCCACAAATCAGTTGATTATTTTCTTGAAGAAATACGCCAAATTAGAAGAGAATATCCTCTGGAAGGGATTATTTTTGAAGATGATATTTTTATCATAGACAAAGAATGGCTGGCAGAATTTGCCAAGAAATATCCCCTAAAAATAGGACTTCCCTATATGTGCTATGTTCGCCCTAATCTTGTGACTGAAGAAATTGCAAAGCTGCTTAAAATATCCGGATGCTATTCGGTGAGGGTTGCAATAGAGTGTGGAAACGAAGCCCTTCGGAACAAGATACTTAAAAGAAATCTCAGTGACGAACAGATTTTGAAGAGCTGTCAGGTGCTCCACGAAGAAGGGTTAAAGGTCGGAACTATTAATATTCTTGGATTACCGACAGAAACCGTTGAAAATATGAAAGAAACGCTGAAATTGAATAGAGCATGCAGCCCGGAACACGTCTCCGCTAATATGTTTATGCCTCTTCCCGGCGTAGATCTGACTTTTTTCGCTATCGAAAAAGGTCTTTTGGATAAGGATTTTGTCTCGCCAAAATCAAGTCATCATGTGAGTGAAATGAAATATCCTGAGAGTACAAAGAGGTTTCTATATCCATTCAAGGCGCTTTTTCCGCTCCTTGTGCGGAAAGAATACATGGATAGGATAGCCCCTTTTTTGATGAGATTGCCAAGACCTTTGTTAAAAATGGTAGATAGTTGCTATAGACTTTACAGCAATTCAAAATTTTATCCACAGGTGCGTTTTAGCATTTTTGATAAATGGAGAGCCTTGCGGCGCTATCTGACAATTATTTCTCGATAAGACTATACAATAGCCTTGCTGTGCTGATCAGATGACAATATGAGAGAGAAGATTCACATAAAAGCTTCGCATATCTTAATAACCAGTGCAATCATCATGATTTATTTTCAGATATACTGGCATTACTGGTTTGTTAAATTACTCGGAGGCTATGTTGTAAATACATTGTTGCCTATAATAGTTTTGTTTTGCAGCTTTGTTTTTAAGGAATTTATTTCAGCAAATTGGAATGGAAGATTAAGAAGAACGATTTTTTATCTGTCAATTCCCCTTTTTTGTTATGTCTTTTTTGCATCAGTCTCTATAGCTTTAAACGAAGAGGGACTTAACAACATAAAGAGCTTTTTTATATACATATATTCGCCAGTAATAATCTTTTTAAGTATTTGGGGATTGTATATATATAGAAAGAATGAAAATATTAAATTCACTCTTAACGTCCTTTTTATACTTAGTGTTATTTTCTCAATTTATGTAACTATCATATTCTCAGTAGACCCACAGGATTTGCTTGTAATGCCAACTATAGAAACTAATAGAGGAAAGATTGCAACGACATCAGGAGGGACCTATGGAGTGGGGGACATGGAAGCTGTCAGATATACTATTCCCGGAATAAGTTCGACTTTATACGGACCTCTATTGGTTCCATTAATATTTGTAGGATTTTACTTCAAAAAGTATACAAAGGGTAAACTTATTCATTTCATTTATACAGTACTCATTCTATTTTTAATATTCTGTGTTTTAAAGACCGTGTCGCGTGGGCCGTTAATTGCGATGTTTGCAGGCATAACATATCTTGGCTGGAGAAACTTGCTGAAAACAAAAGAAATAGTCTTTATCGCTTCTGTACTTGTAATTTCGTTTCTCACTTTTGCAAAGCTTGCATTGTTAAGGTTATTCATAACAATAGCCATATTTATACCTTTTGATATTCCGTTCCTGGATAAAGCTATAGATATAACAGATCTTCTCAAAGATCCGAGGGTAGAAGTGACGCCCGAGACCTTCTCTCAGATATTGGCGCATCCTTTTATGGGAATGGGCATGACAAATCTGATCAATCTTCAGGAGTTGTCATATGGAAAAGATCACAACAACTACTTAAGTATTGCCGCATCGTTCGGAAGTCTGACCCTCGTTTTTTACCTGTTGTTTTTATTTTTGCTTTTTATTATGACTCAGAAAGCAATTAAGAGACTTTCATGGAATCCGACGAGCAAAGACCTTGGTATTGTTTTGAGCGCAGGTTGTCTTTCTTTAATAATTTATCTCAATTTTGCACCTGCTGAATTTCACTTTATCTGGATCTGGTTTGGCTTGGCTGCAGCATGGTTGAGGAATTGCGAAGATGAGTTTTTATTAAGAAAACCTGCGATACACAAATTATGCAGTAAGAAAATATGAGCTGAGGAAAAAATAATATGAAAATATTGACAATTGAGCCGCCTGCTGTTTCAAAATTCGGAAACCAGAGGATATTCGGAGGTAATGGAAGCAATAAGAGTGATTTCCGCAAGCCTCCTCTGGACCTGATGATGATTTCAGGCTATCTAAGAAAAGAAGGGTTTGACAATACCCTTGTTGATGCAAATGCCTCCGGAAGAACGATAGAAGATATTAAGGATATATTTAAAATATCAGATCCTGGCATTATATTTTTTTCCACCTCTACCTGTACGATCTATAAAGACCTGCTCGTGGCAAAAGCCGCTAAAGAGGTAAATCCTTCCATCGTTACCGTTGCTATAGGTACTCATGTGATGGCGTTGCCAGATGAAACTTTTAAGGAATCAAAGTATTTGGATGTTATTGTCTATTCCAATGAATGGGAGCATGTATCCCTAAACATCGCAAGAAATATCCATAAGTTAGAGTCTGCAAAAGGAATATTCTATAGAAAATCCAGTGGAGAGATTGTTAAAACCGATTATCAGCCTCCAATCTCAAATTTAGATGATCTGGGTTTCCCCTCCCATGATAAGTTAGAAAAAGAGCTTTATAAAGACCCTACGTCAAAGCGAGTTCCTAAGACCATGGTAATGGGGCAGAAGGCATGTATTAACAACTGCAGCTTCTGCTGTCAGCCGGCATTCTTTGGAGCGCCTGTACTCAGAAAGAGGTCTGTTGATTATTTTCTGGAGGAACTCAGATGGGTTCAGAGTCTTGGTTTTAGAGAGGTCATGTTTAATGACGCTACCCTGACTGCTGATATGGACTGGGCAACAGCCCTATTTGAAGGGATGATAAGAAGCAACATTCATCTTACATGGAATTGTTCTACGAGGGCTGACCGTATTAACACCGAAATCCTTGAACTAATGAAAAGGGCAGGCTGTCATACGATCGCAATCGGCATGGAAAGCGTGGACCCCGCTGTACTTAAAAACATAAGAAAGAATATATCTGCAGAACAGATAAGGGACGCGGTGTCCATGATTAAAAGTCATAGCATGGATACGATTGTTTTCTGTGTTGTGGGATTTCCCGGAGAGACCAGAGAAAGCATAGAAAAGACCACTTCGTTTTTAACTACCCTTGATACAACATTTATAACACTCGGCATAGCTGTGCCTGTGCCAGGCACTGACTTTTATAAGTATGTTGAGGAGAATAATTATCTTTTAACAAAGGACTGGAGCCTTTATGATCCGATGAAGAAACCAGTTTTCAGTTATCCATGGCTTACGTCAGATGAAATCGCATATTATTCAAGGCAGGGTCTCCGCCGGTTCTATCTCAGGCCAAAATATATTTTCAGCAGGCTGAAATCAATAAGAAGTATTTCTGAAGCAGCGGCTTATTTCCGTAATTTTATAGGGTTTATGAAGCGGTATGTCATATCAAAACATTAATAGCAAAGACGTTTTAAAATACAATATTCTTTTCCTTATGAATGGAGCAAAACCGCCAAGAGGCGGGGAGTTTTTGACGCTTGACCTGATTATGCGTCTAAGAAAGGACATATTCCGTCCGTTTCTGGTCTATGCGCATGATGGCGTAATTGTGCAGGAACTGAAAAAAGCCGGTATAGACGCGGTTCAGATTCCTTTAGGCAACAGGATTACAAATATTTATCCGCGAGAGATAAAGCTATATAATCCTTTTTTTATTTTGACATTTCTGTGGTATTTACTTACGAACAGAGGAATCCTGAGATTAAGGAAATTGATAAGGGATAATGACATCCATTTAATATACTGTGCAGACAATCTATCCAAGATTATCGGCGGGATTATAGCGAAAATATCCGGAGTTAAAAGTGTGGCACACTGCCACGATGATTTCAAAGAGGATATGCTTGGGAAAACAATGAGAATTTTTTATCTATTACTCCTTGACAGGATATTGACGGTATCAGACAGGGTAAGAAATTTTTTTACAGTAAGGAGGAAAATATCTCCCAAGGCAATAACTGTTTACAATGGCGTTAATGCAGAGGTTTTCAACCCTGCAGATGTTGATGACGGTATGAGAGTGGAACTGGGGCTGAGAGAAGGCACAGTTGTTATAGGAAGCATCGGAGTGCTTGAAAAGGATAAAGGGCAGAAATATTTATTCGAAGCTGTAGCAAGATTGAAGTCGGAGGGCATTAATAATATCGTCTGTGTTGTGTGCGGAACGGGTCCTGAGGAATTAATCCTTAAAGAGTTTGTGCATGCTAATGGTTTGGACGAGGAGGTTTTGTTTTTAGGGTTTAGGACTGATATCCCGAGGGTATTGAAGATGTTGGATATTCTTGTGCTGACGTCTCTGACAATAGAATCTTTTTCAATGGCTGCTGTAGAAGCCATGGCGATGAAAGTGCCTGTAATAGCTACTAACGTCGGAGGACTACCCGAGGTTGTGGAAGACGGGAAAACGGGTATCCTCATTCCGCCCGGAGATGTTAACGCTCTATGCAGCGCGATAAAATATCTTGTCAACAATCCGGAGACAAGGCTGAAGATGGGAGAGAATGGAAGGGCAAGGGTTCTTGAGAAGTTTACTATAGAGCAGAATGTCAGGAAGACAGAAGATATTTTCATGCAATTATTAAGTAACTGAAAATGTTTTTTCTACTTTCAAAAATTCTCTGGATAGTAATAAATCCTTTCAATGTAATACTATCATTGCTTATATTGGGATGGATGTTCCTTTTTAAGAAGCCTGCTGCAGGAAAGAGGCTGATTGGAATCGGGCTGCTGATAATATTTCTTGCCGGCTCAGATTTCCTGCCAGGCATTATGATGCGCTCACTGGAGAATAGAATTTCTGCCGGCACAATTCCTTCAAAAATAGACGGCGTCATTGTTTTGGCAGGCATGGTAGATATGGAATCTTCAAGAGGGGGATTAATAGAACTTACTGATCAATCTGATAGGATAATACAGGGGATTATCCTGTCAAAAAAGCATCCCGAGGCAAGCCTGATTATAACCGGAGGCAGCGGGTCTTTAAAGCAAAGTGAAAATTTGAGGGAGGCGGATTATCTGGAGAAATTGGCTGTATTATTGGGCATAAGCAAGAACAGGCTGTTGGTGGAGCGAAACTCAAGGAATACGCACGAACATGCAGTAGCATTGGCTAAGATAGTGCACGCCGAAGAAAAAGGGCAATGGGTTCTTATTACGTCTGCATTTCATATGCCGCGTTCATTAGGCTGTTTTAAAAAAGAGGGGATAAATGTTATTCCGTATCCTGTGGATTACAAAACTAAACTGGATAACGCTTTATCTTTAACTTCATTTTTGCCCACATTGGGGAATATAGGCAGTTTTAACGTTGCTTTTCATGAATGGACAGGCTTAATTGCCTACAGATTGACTGGATATACTGATTCCGTATTTCCGGAACAGGTTAACTGAAAATGAAAATTCTCTGCCTTAATCCCCCTTTCAAAACAGAATACGGACGCTTTTCAAGGACGTCAAGAAGTCCGGCTATAACTAAGAGCGGCACTATCTATTATCCTATATGGTTATGCTACGTTGCTGGGGTACTGGAAGAAGCAGGACATGAAATAAAGATAATTGATAGCTGTGCTTACGGATATGACCTTGAAGCCACTCTTAGGATTGTTGCTGAATTTAACCCGGACATGGCTGTTATTGATACGAGCACTCCGAGTATATACAGCGATATTAATACAGGCGAAAGTATCAAGAAGATATTGCCTGACTGTTTTGTGGTTTTGATGGGTACGCATCCAACTGCCTTGCCAGAGGAGACACTGTTGCTGAGTAATGGAAGTAATCCCCCCTTACCCCCCTTTGCTAAAGGGGGGGAGGGGGGATTTGTAGGGCTAATTGATGCCATTGCAGTGGGAGAAGCAGATTACACCGTTAAGGAACTCGCTAAGAATCTTTCAGGTGCTGACCTTCACAGGATTCAGACTGATACTATCTATCGACATAATATCATAGAAACCATAGATGGGCTTGCTTACAGAATTAGCGATAAAATTTATACCAATAAACGACGGGAATTTATAAGAAACCTTGATGAGCTTCCATTTGTCAGCAAGGTGTACCATCGACATCTTGATACGAAGAAATACTTTTTTGCAGCTAGCGACTATCCCGAAGTACAAATAATGACCGCGCGAGGTTGTGTCGCGCAGTGTACCTTTTGCGTTTATCCGCAGACAATTCATGGGCTTAAATACCGTATGCGTTCACCACAGAGTATTGCTGATGAATTTCAGTGGATAAAGGAGAATATGCCGAAAATTCGAGAGATCGGGATTGAGGACGATACATTTACGGGCAGTCAATCCAGGGTAATAGAATTTTGTAAAGAGCTGTTAAAAAGGAATATTAAAACTAAATGGTATTGCAATACACGCGTAGATATAAGGTATGAGACAATGCAGTGGATGAAGCAAGCAGGGTGTGTGCTTGTTACTGTGGGTTACGAGAGTGCCAACAGGAAAATACTTACCAATATCAACAAAAGGATTACTCCGGAGATGATCCTCGAATTTTCAAAAAATACCCGTAAGGCAGGATTACTTGTGCATGGTTGTTTCATGGCTGGCAACAGGGGCGAGACAAGAGAGACCCTTGATCAAAGCTTGGAGTTGGCTTTGAAGATGATGGATGATACAATGCAGTTTTTTCCGCTCATGGTGTATCCCGGGACAGAGGATTATGAATGGGCTAAAAGAGAAGGGCTTCTCACTGTTAAGGATTATTCAGAATATGTGACGGATGACGGTTGCCATAACAGCACAATCAGGATGCACGATATGACTGCAGACGAAATAAGGCAATGGTGTGATTATGCAAGAAAAAAATATTACCTAAGGCCAAGATACCTTATGTATAAGATACTTCAACAAATAAAGAATCCATCTGAGATAAGAAGGACATTCAAAGCTGTGAAGCGATTTGTAAAGTTTCTCATTCTGAAGTAGTTGATACAAAGAGCACTGTTCAGACACTTTTGCGACGAATCATGAAACTCTCAGTAATAATGGCAACATACAATGAAGATCTGAGATTTCTGAAATCGTGCATTGACAGCATTTTGAATCAAACCTTTAGAGACTTTGAGTTCCTTATAGTTATCGAACCAGGCGAAAAGAATGAAATGTATCTGGATAATATTGCGGCAGCAGATAGCAGGGTGAGGGTTCTAAAAAATGATAAAAGGCTTGGTGTTGCAGGTTCCCGCAACAGGGCAATTCTTGAGAGTTCGGGGGAATACATTGCCTTTATGGACGGAGATGATTATTGCGCCCCTGACAGGCTTGAGAAACAATTAAGTTTCCTTGAGAATAATCCTGATATAAGTGTTGTGGGCTCAAATATGTATCTGGTTGATAAGGATAATGTGATTATTGGAGAAAGAATATATCCCGAACTGCATAAAGATATTAAAAATTACTTTTTAGTAACAATGGCAGTAGCAAATCCATCTATAATGGTTAGAAGAAGTGACATGAGTCAGGTAGGTTTTTTTGATAATAAATTATTTAAAGCCGAAGATTTTGATTTGTGGTTAAGGTTTTTGGTTAAGGATAAAAAAATGCATAATCTGCAGGACAAATTGGTTTTCTACAGAACACATCCAAACGATAATAAAAAAAGGGGTCACATTCACTATAAAAATTATTTTGCTGCATTAAAAAAACACGGCAAATTTATATGGCCATTCTATCAGAGATTAACCAGCCTGCTTCTCTTTTTTGTTGTCAGCAATGTCTCTAACTCTTTTTTAGATTATCTGCTTAATCTAAAAATTGTAAAACGAATAAAAAATATACGAATGCATTAAGATGAAGCTGGTTATTATTGCAGGCGGAAAAGGGACGAGGCTTGGTCTTACAAATATTCCCAAGCCGATGGCCGAGGTCGGGGGCAAGCCCTTACTGGAGCACCATATTGACATTGCAAATCAATACGCAATAAAAAACATCTATATACTGTCGGGACATCTGTCAGGGGTTATTGTTGATTATTTTGGTGACGGCAGAAAATTTGGTGTTAATATCACCCATATAACAGAGAAGTATCCTTTAGGCACATCCGGCGCTGTCAAACAGCTTGAAAACAGAATCAGTGAAAGATTTATGGTCTTTTATGGCGATGTATTTTTAGATGTTGATTTGAAATCTTTTATAGATTTTGATAGTGAGGCTGATTCTATAGCGAACATAATTGTACATCCTAATGACCATCCTCACGACAGTGACCTGGTAGATATTAACGATGAAAATATAGTCACGGCTTTTCATTCAAAACCCCATAATGAGAATCAATATTACAGAAATCTGGTTAACGCTGCTGTGTATATTTTAAGCCCTGACATTTTTAAGTATATTCCCCACGATAAACCTTCGGATTTTGGGAATGATATTTTCCCCCTGATTTTACAGTCAGGCGAAGTGCTAAGGGCGTATAGAACCGCTGAGTACATAAAGGATATCGGAACCATAGAAAGACTTGGCAAAGTAAGCGGAGACATAATAAGCGGCAAGGTTAGGAGGTTTTCAAAAAAAAATAAAAGGCCGGCTATTTTTATTGACAGGGATGGAACTATTGTGAAGGAGGTTGACTTGCTTCACAGAGTTGAAGACCTTGAACTGTTGTCTTTTTCGGCGTCGGCAATTAAGAAAATAAGTAGCTCTGACTACCTGAGTTTTCTTATCACAAATCAGCCTGTTGTCGCCAGAAACCTTTGCGATACTTCGGTAATAGCGCAAATCCACAATAAACTTGAGACTTTGCTCGGCAGGGAAGGGGCATATCTTAATGATATTTACTTTTGTCCGCACCATCCCGATAAGGGCTATCCTGAGGAAAACTCTGAATTCAAGATTGACTGCGATTGCAGAAAACCAAAAACAGGCATGATAAGCAAGGCTGTAAAAGAGTATAATGTTGATATTGAGTCGTCCTGGTTTATAGGGGATATGACTACTGATATTCAGACAGGTAAGAATGCAGGCGTGAAGACAATACTTGTAAGGACAGGCAAGGCCGGGCAGGACGGGAAGTTTAGTGCCAGTCCTGATTATATATTCGATAATATTGAAGATGCGGTGGATTTTATCTTAAGTAAAAAAGCGATGGCATCATGATTATCACAAGAACACCATTTAGAGTGAGTTTTGCTGGAGGCGGGAGCGATTTGCGGGAATTCTATTCCAAGAATGGTTACGGAGCTGTTGTCAGCGCAGCGATTAACAAATATATGTATATCGTCATACATCCATATTTTCATGACAAGATACGCCTGAAATATTCAAAGACTGAGGATGTAGAAAATGTTGATGAGATACAGCACCCCATTGTCAGGGAGTGCCTGAGAAAGGTGAAGCTTGAAAAAGGAGTTGAGATTGCAAGTTTTGCCGATGTTCCTGCCGGCACAGGGCTTGGCTCATCCAGCGCCTTTACGGTGGGTCTTTTAAATGCCTTGTATGCATATAAAGGGAAGGTTGTGTCAAAAGAAAGGCTTGCGGCAGAAGCATGCGAGATAGAGATAGACATACTTAAGGAGCCTATTGGGAAACAGGATCAGTATGCCGTTGCATACGGGAATATAAACTACATCAAGTTCAATAAAAATGAAACAGTGGACATTTCGCCGATATTATTAACAGAGCAGGCAAGAGAGAAACTTGAGGACAGACTTTGTCTCTACTACATCGGCGGCAAGAGAAAAGCAGGTGATATACTTAATGAGCAGAAGAGGAATATGCTGGATGAAGAAAAGTTCCAGCATTTAAGGAAAATGGTCACGCTTGCAGATGAACTTAGAGATGTATTGAATAAGGAGAATGTAGAGTCGCTGGGAGGGGCACTGCATATAGGGTGGCTGTATAAAAAAGAACTGGCAAGCGGGATATCAAATGAGGATATAGATGGGTTGTACAATAAGGCTGAGAAGCATGGCGCATCCGGCGGAAAGCTTCTTGGCGCGGGAGGCGCTGGTTTTTTGTTATTCTATGCAAATAACCATGAGAGCCTGCAAAGACATCTTGGATGTAGAGCATTGCCGTTTAGTATTGATAGGGAAGGCACAAAGATAATTTTTTATGAGTAAAGAAGGAAATTTTATGTCGTCGGTATTCTTAAAAAATTACCTCTCAGAACTTATAGATATCATTAATGAAGTTAATGTGAAAGAATTTGAAGACCTTATTGATGAACTTACCAGACAGAAATCTCTTGTTATTAACAGTAACGATATGCAGAAGGTGGAAGACGCGCATTTAATAATTTTGCATTGCGTGATGCAGTGGTTCAATGCAAAACAAAAGCGCTGAACTTATGAAAGTAGCCGTTACCGGAGCGAGCGGATTTATTGGGTCTGCCTTAACTCACAAATTATGTGAAAAAGGATATGATGTGCGGGGGGTTGTTAGATTAAAAGAGCGGCTTCTTAACCCTAACAGCCGCCTTGAAATTTTTGGCGTAGGGGAAATTAATAGTGATACGAATTGGGGTGATGCATTAAAAGGAATAGATGTTGTAATTCACCTTGCGGCTCGAGTACATATGATGAAAGAAACGGACCCCGATCCGCTTGCGGTATTTCGATATGTGAATGTGGCCGGAACAAAGCGTCTGGCAATAATGGCGGCGAAAGCAGGAGTGCGGCGTTTTGTTTTCCTGAGCTCTCTTAGTGTGAATGGAAGCGTGACGCATGAGCAACCCTTTACAGAGGAGGATGATCTCCATCCTCAAAACCCTTATGCGTTATCAAAATTAGAGGCAGAGAAGGTTCTTCATAGCATATCCGCAGAATCAGGCATGGAAGTTGTCATCATACGTGCTCCCCTGGTTTATGGACCTGGAGTTAAAGCCAATTTTTTACGAATGGTTGAGGTGGTAAATCGCGGCATTCCACTCCCTCTTGCGAGTGTGAACAATCGCCGCAGCTTTATTTATCTTGATAATCTTGTAGATGCAATAATAAGGTGTATTGAGCATCCCGCTGCTGCTAATCAGACATTTTTAGTAAGCGACGGGCAGGATATTTCTACCCCTGAGTTGATAAGAATGATAGCTCGTGCAATGGGTAAAAAAGCGAGATTGTTTCCATGTCCCGTATCTTTTTTGAAAATGATTGGCAACGTCGCAGGCAAAAGCGCTGAGACTGAGCGATTAACAGGCTCTTTGTGGATTGACAGCGCTAAAATACGCAGAGAGTTAAGCTGGACTCCTCCATTCACAATGGAGCAGGGGATTAGAAAGACGGCTGACTGGTTTAAAAGGCAGTTTTGAGTTGTGAGTTCCACTATAGGTTATGAGTTCTAAATTTTGAGTTTTGAGTTGAAAAGAATGGGTAGAGTTAAAGCATGAAACAGAGCTTGATTAAAGAGAAGAGTTACTCCTTTGCGTTGCGAATCATCGGATTATATAAGGAGTTATTGAAGCAAAACGAGTTTGTTCTGTCGAAGCAGTTACTCAGAGCGGGTACGAGTATCGGTGCAAATGTTGAGGAAGCCTTGGCGGGACAGAGTAGAGCAGATTTTATGTCGAAGATGTCAGTAGCCTCAAAAGAGGCGCGGGAGACAAATTATTGGCTAAGACTAATTCGGGACAGCGAAACGATTACCAAGGCAGAAGTTGAACCTCTTTTAACTGAGTCAGAATCAATTGCAAACATAATTACGTCTATCGTGAAAACCACGGGTATTAATAACTCAAAACTCAAAATCCAAAACTCAAAATCAGCCAAGTTATGAAAAGATTGTTTGATGTTACAATGTCTTTGTTTCTACTTATTATATCCAGCATCCCGATGCTGGTCATTGCATTGCTGGTGAAGTTGACTTCCAGAGGCCCGGTATTGCACTGGTCTGACAGGGTTGGTCTTAACAATGCAATTTTTAAAATGCCTAAATTCCGCACTATGAAAACAGATACACCACAGGTCCCGACGCATCTTTTAGAAAAGCCCGATCAATTTTTGACTAAGGCAGGAAAGTTTTTAAGAAAAGCGAGTCTTGATGAATTGCCGCAGTTTTACAGTATACTTAAAGGTGATATGAGCTTTGTTGGGCCGAGACCTGCCCTATTTAACCAGCATGACTTAATTGACATCAGAACGATGAAGGGAATTCATAAGCTTATTCCAGGGCTTACCGGCTGGGCGCAGATAAATGGCCGGGATGATATCCCGGTTCCGGTCAAAATTGATTTTGATGAATATTATATGAAGCACAGGTCATTTTTTTTTGATATTAAAATATTGTGGCTGACTATTTTTAAGGTTGCCGGAAGTGCAGGCATAAAACATTAAATGCTGAAACAGTATATCCCAAGTCTTTTGTATCCTTCCTTATTTAAGCGCTCGATCTTCTTTATTCTCTCGGATATTCTAATTATTATCCTTTCTCTGTATCTTTCTTTTCTCCTGCGTTTTGAATTTGCATTAGCTGATGAATATAGACGGTTAATTGCAATTGGTTTGCCTTTTTTTATTATTGTTAAGCTGGCATTTTTGGGCTTATTCAGGATTTACAGGATTACATGGAGGCATGTCGGTATTAATGACATGTGGAATATTGTAAGTGCGCTTATCGTTGCACAGTTGGCTTTGATAGTTTTAGTTTTAGTCCCGTCGCCTTTGAATCTTTTTGCCCTTATAGGGCGCTTTTTTGGCCCTGTTCCTGTAGGATTCCCAAGAAGCATTTTTCTGATTGATTTGGGTATATGCATTTTATTATTTTCCGGGCTCAGAATATCTAAAAGGCTTTACCTTGAGATTGTTCGCAATAAGAGAAATCTTAAACAAGGGTTGAGGACAATAATTATCGGAGCCAGCAATACAGGAGAGATGGTGCTGAGGGATATCGCCAAACAGGAACCCTCACGATTTTATCCAATAGGAATTCTTGATGATGACAGCAGAAAGTTAGGAACGTACATTCATGGAGTAAAAGTTCTGGCAAGGACAGATAGATTAAAGGCCGTTTTGCGGAAATATAATGCTGATGCAATGATTATAGCCATACCGTCTTTAAACCATAAAGATTTGAGAAGGATGTATGATGACGGAAGGGAATGTGGAATAAAAACCATTAAAATTGTTCCAAGAATATATGACTTTCATAAGCCTGATATACATCTAAAAAGCCTTGAAGAAATACGAATAGAAGACCTTATAGGCCGTCAGACAGTAAAGGTAAATTATGGTGAAATCGAAAAGTTTTTAAAGGGCAGGATTGTTCTTATAACAGGAGCAGGCGGCTCTATAGGGTCTGAGATAATAATGCAGGTGTGCTGTTTTTATCCTGAAAGGGTGATTCTTTTTGATATTGATGAAACCGAGCTTCATAATATTGCCCTGAAGTTAAAACAGTCTTTCCCGTCTCTGTTTGAGAAAATATCTTTTGTAGTCGGTGACATAAGGGACGCAGAAAGAGTTAATGAAGTAATTAAGGCTTTCAAGCCCCAGATTGTCTTTCATGCCGCTGCGTATAAGCATGTGCCTATGATGGAATACAATCCTGACGAGGCAGTTAAAGTCAATATCTTTGGGACATATAATACGGCAAAAACCGCAGCAGAACATGCGGTGGAGAAGTTCATAATGATTTCAACAGACAAGGCTGTTAGGCCTACAAGTGTTATGGGGGCGACTAAGAGGGTAGCGGAGCATATATGCACAGCCTTTAATAAAAACAGGGGTCAGGAGTCAGGAGTCAGGAGTCAAAATAAAGAAGATAATGGAAAAATAGAATTCATATCAGTTCGGTTCGGCAATGTTCTGGGCAGCAGGGGAAGTGTTTTGCCTCTGTTTCTTGAACAGTTGAAATACGGCGGTCCGCTCACAGTGACTCACAGGGATATGCGGAGGTATTTCATGACGGTGACTGAAGCAGTTTCTCTTGTGCTACAGGCGTCTGTTATAGGGAAAGCTGGAGATGTTCTTGTGCTTGATATGGGAGAGCCTGTAAAAATTGTTGAGTTGGCAGAGGAATTGATAAAAATTCATGGGATGGAACCATATAAGGATGTGGATATAGAATTTATAGGTTTAAGACCGGGAGAAAAACTTTTTGAGGAGATGCTCACCGCGGAAGAAGGCACTGTTGCAAGCAAACATGAGAGAATATTTATAGCAAAAAACAGCGAGAAATATTCCATGGAGGCGATAGAGAATATACTGAAGGAATTCGATGGGGCAATAAAGGAATCTCCTGCTGTAGACGGCCGCAGGGTCAGAGATTTACTCAAGAAATATGTAAGGCATTTTAATGAGAATTGATATGATTTCCATCCATCTGTTTAAAACTCGTTCTGAGACTTGTTTTTAAAGCCGCCAGTAGTTTAGTCCTGCCTTCAATGCCTCGTCCTTCCCGTATATCCCTTTAACATCTATAAGGGATGCATTGCTGTTGCACAGGCTCTTAAGATATCCCATTGAGTAATCGGCGTATTCCTTGTGCTTTACAGCAACAATTATTCCGTCAAACGGACGTTTCTCTTCAGGGCTCGACATTAGCTTGATGCAATATTCTGCTGACACATCATCAGGGCTGGCATAAGGGTCATGGATATGCGGTTCAACGCCGTATTCCTTCAGTTCGTTATAAATATCTATTACACGCGTGTTTCTTATATCTTTTACGTTATCCTTAAATGTAAATCCGAGAATGAGGATTTTGCTGCCCTTTACCGCCTTATTTGATTTTATGAGATGTTTTATTGCCTGTTCTGCTATATATTTCCCCATGCTGTCATTGATGCGCCTTCCTGACAGGATTACCTCCGGATGATAACCGATAGACTGTGCCTTGAAGGTTAGATAATACGGATCAACACCTATACAGTGGCCGCCTACAAGCCCGGGCTCAAACCTTAGAAAATTCCATTTTGTTGATGCGGCATCCAGAACATCTCTGGTGTCAAGCCCGAGTTTATGGAATATAATGGCGAGTTCATTAATTAGGGCAATATTGAGGTCCCTCTGTATGTTTTCTATGACCTTTGCAGCCTCGGCAGTCCTGATATCAGGGGCTTTGTGAATGCCTGCCTTTACGACAAGTCCATATATCTTTGCAATCAGTTCTGTTGTTTCTTTGTCCCCTCCAGCTACAACTTTTATTATATTGGTCAGGCTGTGTTCTTTATCTCCCGGATTTATCCTTTCCGGAGAATAGCCAACCATGAAGTCTTTTCCGCATTTCAATCCCGAGAACTGTTCAATAATTGGCACGCAGAAATCTTCTGTCACTCCGGGATACACCGTAGATTCATATACTACAACAGCGCCTCGCTGAATATTTTCTCCGACAATCCGTGATGCTGATTCAAGAGGTTTCAAGTCAGGTATCTTGTACTTGTCGATTGGTGTAGGAACAGCAATTATGATTACAGATGCCTCTCTGAGCCTTTTGGGGTCAGATGTGAAATTTATATCAGTTTTCTTTAAGATGTCGGCAGGGATCTCGCCTGTAACGTCTATGCCGGATGATAGTTCTTTTATGCGGTCTTTTTTTACATCAAAGCCTATGACTTTCCCTGAAGTTTTGCCGAACTCAACTGCAAGCGGAAGTCCCGCATATCCAAGTCCGACAACAGCAAGTCTTTTTTCGCCTTTTTTAAGCTGGTTGATTATTTGAGACATGAAAAATTTTAATATATAGCTCAGGGAAAAGCAATGAAGCTGATGTGTCTGTATCGCAACAGCGTAGGATTTTCAAAGGGAGGGACTGCACAAGTGCAGTCCCTCCCTTCTATTTTTTAAATATCGTAATACAGGAAGAACTCATATGGATGCGGTCTCAGCCTCAGCGCGTCAACCTCTTTTGACCTCTTGTAGCTTATCCATGTGTCTAAGGCGTCTTCCGTGAATACATTGCCCTTCCTGAGGAATTCATTGTCAGCCTCAAGATTATCCAATGCCTCTTCAAGGCTTGCAGGCATTGTCGGAACAGATGCCAGTTCTTCAGGCCCAAGATCGTAAATGTCTTTATCTAATGGCTCCCCAGGATGTATCTTATTTTCAATGCCATCCAACCCTGCCATGAGCATTGCTGCAAATGCAAGGTATCCATTGCATGACGGATCAGGGAACCTGACTTCAGCCCTCTTTGCCTTCGGACTTGGAGAATAGGTCGGTATCCTTATGCATGCTGAGCGGTTTCTTGCTGAATATGCGAGATTGACAGGAGCCTCAAAGCCCGGCGTAAGCCTTTTATACGAATTCGTAGTCGGGTTTGTGATCGCAGCGAGTGCAGGCGCATGTTTCAATATTCCTCCGATGTAATAAAGCGCAAGCTCGCTTAGCCCTGCATAGCCGTTACCAGCAAAAAGAGGCTTGTCTTTTTTCCAGATGCTCTGATGCACATGCATGCCTGAGCCGTTGTCGCCGAATAAAGGTTTAGGCATAAAAGTCACTGTCTTGCCGTGCCGCTTTGCGACATTCTTTACTATATATTTAAAAAGCATCAGCTTATCAGCCATTTTCACAAGAGAGTCAAATCTCATGTCAATCTCTGCCTGTCCTGCTGTTGCAACCTCATGGTGTTCTCTTTCAATATATATGCCGCACTTCTGCATCTCCATGACCATCTCTGTCCTGAGATTTACCTGACTGTCTGTCGGAGGCACAGGGAAATAACCTTCCTTGTGTCTCGGCTTATATCCGAGGTTCGGTCTTTCATCCCTGCCTGAATTCCAGATTCCTTCAACAGAGTCAATAAAGTAATAACCGCTGTTAGATGTCTGATCAAATCTGATATCATCAAAAATAAAGAACTCAGCCTCCGGCCCGAAATATGCTGTATCGCCGATGCCTAATGACTTGAGATAGGCCTCTGCCTTCTGTGCAATATATCTCGGATCCCGCGAATAAAATTCCTTTGTTATGGGATCCACTATGTTGCATATAAGGCTTATTGTCGGATACTCCATGAATGGGTCCATAAATGCTGTTGCGGGGTCAGGGATTATAAGCATATCCGATGTGTGAATCGCCTGCCAGCCCCTTATTGAAGAGCCGTCAAAACCAAGGCCTTCTTCAAATACTTCCTCTTTTAATTCAGCAATCGGCACTGCGAAATGCTGCCAGATTCCGGGAAAATCAAGGAACTTGAAATTTGCCATGACTGCCTTGTTTTCCTGAGCCATTTTGATTACGTCTTTCGGTGTCATTTTTCTCCTCCTCTAGTTAGGTATTAGGTTTCAGGTGTCAGGTCTCAGTATTCACTGGCATCTGGGACATAAAACCTGATACCTGTTTTATTTATACTGCTGCCTCTCCTTGCTCCCCTGTCCTTATCCTTACTACATTTTCCACAGGATAAACGAATATCTTTCCGTCGCCAATCTTTCCGGTCTTCGCTGTTTTTTCTATTACAGCGACTACTTTTTGTGCAAGGCTGTCAGATGTGACAACCTCTATCTTTATCTTCGGGATAAAGTCAACGACATATTCAGCGCTTCTGTAGAGTTCGGTGTGTCCCTTCTGTCTGCCAAAACCCTTAACCTCTGTGACAGTCATGCCCTGTATACCGATTTCGTTCAGAGCATCTTTCACTTCGTCAAGCTTAAAGGGTTTTATTATCGCCTCAACCTTTTTCATATATCACCTCCTGTTTTTTTAGGTTTCAGGTTTCGGGTGTCAGGTATCAGATTTTATGATTAGATTCTCTGATTCCCGGCACCTAATACCTGAAACCTAACACCTATGTTTTAAAGAATTCCTTATAAAAATTCACTGCCCTGCCATGGTATATTTCGTAAAATTTTTCAGTCTCTGCTTTTATATAATCCCCCCATCCCCCCTTTGCTAAAGGGGGGTAAGGGGGGATTTGCAGCCAGTCATAAACCATTTCTTTTGTAACTTCTATGTGAAACTGAAACGCATAGGCATTATCGTTGTATTTAAATGCCTGATTCGGATAGAGGCCTGATTTTGCGAGCCTCACAGCGCCTTCCGGCATGTCAAAAGTTTCCCCATGCCAGTGCAATACACTGAATTTTTTCCAGAAATCTCCTGCCTTCGGATGTAATGCAAGTTTTTTCATAATATTGTCTTTTATCCCTGACTCGGTAAGCTCTATATTATACCAGCCTATCTCAGGTTCTTTTCCCTTATAGACATTTGCTCCGAGAGCCTTTGCCATTATCTGCGCGCCAAGGCATATGCCGAGGACTTTCCTGCCCTTTTTTATAAATTCTCTTGTTAGCTCTTCTTCCCTGCTGATGTAAGTATAGATGTCACTCGCATTCACGCTCATCGGGCCGCCCATCATTACAAGTATATCGAAGTTGTTTGCCTCCGGAACAGCCTCAGTTTCAAGCTCTACAATCTCATAATGAATGTTTGCTTCTATGAGAAAGTCCTCTATGGTTCCAGGGCCTTCTGCTTTTACATTTTTCAAAATCAAAACAGACATCAGACTTAATGTATCAACAATCATGCCAGCAGCAATACATTGATTTGTAAGGTTTTCTTTACTTAAAGATGCATGATTGCCTTATTTTTAGGCATGTATGATTAATTAATGAGCAGAAAAACGAGAAGTTGTGCATTGCAGCAGCGCCTTTCACGAAGGCGTCTAACATCTTCAGAGGCTGCTTGCAACTATTTTTTTAGTGTCCTCCGCAATGATGTGGCATTCAACCGCAATGGAATATTTTTTAAAATTGTTCTCAACTTTTCTTTTTGCGATATGGCATAACCTTCTCAGGATGTCAAACCTTTTACCGTAGTAAAGCCAGGGGAAAAGGTCATTTATGTCAGATGCCTTAAACGGCTTAAGTTCTTCTGAGCTGATTCCTTCGTTTCTGAGAAGCGTAAATACGTCGCCGGCAGATGGCTTTGACGCTTTCAATAGAGAAATCTGTAAGATGTTTGGCCAGCCCATAACAAGATGGATTTTTCGTAAGGGGGATGATAAGCAGTATGTATTGATAATGTGTGAAAGATAATCAAGGAGACTTGCAGCCTTATCTGAAATGATATATTGAATATCGCCGGAGCGGAACAATTCCTTGTGAGCCTGGCTGGCAGTCTCGCTGTCACAGATTACGAGTTCTGCATTTTTGAGGTTTTCGGGTAAAGGTAAAACAGACATGCATAATTTTAACATACAGGGAAGCGCTGCAGAGCAGCAAATTTGTTATACTTAAAAATGTCCGTTATTCCTAAGCTGAGAGGGCACCATCTTATCTGCCTGCATTTTTTCAACGGCAAAGGATATAACAGGGAATTCACAGAAAACCTGAGACGGGTACTGGAAAAGGCGGAGAATCTGGGAGTTGAGGTTTCTGTTGGTGCAGATGATGTATGCAGGGAATGTCCTTACATGAGGGATAAAAAATGTTGCTCCGGGGATCATTCGAATCAAGAAATTTTAGAAATGGATGAGTTTGCCTTGAAACTTCTGAAGGAGGCATTAAATAGTAAAACTGAGTGGGATGCCTTAAAAGAAAAAATCCCGGCAATTTTTCATCTATGGCTGGAGAGGTATTGTAAAAAATGCTGCTGGACAAGTGCATGCGAAGAAAACCTTTATTATCTTAGATTGAGGGATGGAAAAAATACTTTCTGAAATAAGGGAGGCTTTTAACAGCATAAGCCTGCACATTGCCTTCAGAACATAATCAGAGATTTTTAGAGATGGTTGAACCGAAAGGATAATCTTTTTTACTGTTGCTTTAGAAGTTTGCTTACGGCAGTAAATGCGTCTTTGACAGAAATGTCAGCGGTATTTCTGTTTTTTTTCAGAATAATATGTCTTGTGCCCCATGGTGCCCAACTATCAGGACTGGTTGACCCCCATATTGTCACAATAGGTTTTCCCAAAGCGGCTGCAATGTGCATTGCTCCTCCGTCGCAGCAGACAACAAGACTGCTTACGCTCAAGGCGGCAATAAGCTCTCTGATATGAGTGGTTTTGTATAAAACAGGTGATGGGGTTAAGGAATTTTTAATAATCTCTGCTTTTTCATCATCGCCCGGATGGTACACATTCTTTTCACTACCGGGCGACCATAGAAGCAGTATGGCGGCAGTGTAATTAGCAGATATAAGATTTGCAAGCTCTATGAATCTCTGAGCAGGCCATCTGTTTTCAGGACGCCTGCTGCTTATATGAAAAGCGATGACAGGCTTTTCTTTCAGAAAGCCTGATGATCTCAAAAAATCCTTAATTTTATTTACCTCTCTGGTTTCAGGAAAAATCCTTAATTCAGAAGGTTTACCGTTTATGCCGAGGAAAGACAACAGGTTGTAAGTCTTTTCAACCTCATGAAGTGTTTTCTCAGAATCGTAAAGAGGCATATTGTAGAGCTTTGATTTTTCCATGCCTTTCTTTAAATATCCGATTCTTGTTTTTGCTCCGGTAAGCAGCGTATATCTTGCGAGCCGTGGAGAATACGAGCCACACCCGATGGCGACATCATATTTCTCTTTTCTTATTTTCTGTAAGACCCTCAGATTATTCAGCCATACAGAAAGCTTGCTCTTATCAGTGGCGTGTTTTGCTTTTTCATATATGTAGACTTCGTCTATATCCGGATTGTTGCTTACAGCGTCTGCATTATAAGTATTTACCAGAATACCTATTTTTGCGTCAGGGTATTTTTCTCTGACAGCACGGATAGACGGAGTTGTGCATACAAGGTCTCCTATGTTGTCGCGGCGGATAAAGAGAATTTTTGTTATCATACCTTCTTATCAATGCTTTTTTCTTTTGGAAGTTTGTGCATAACAGCCATTCCTATGCCAAGCAGCATCATAAAAAGTAATTTGCTGTCATCACCGTCAAAACTTCCAAAGAAATTATTAACCCAGTAACCTGCCATCATGGTAATCAAAGATGCTGAGAAATACTGAGGCATGTCTTCCTTGGCGGTAACCCAGTATCGCCAGCAGACCCAAGCGAATGCGCCTATCATCCATAAAAAAACCACCAGCCCCTGGATGCCAAGCTCAAATGTTACACCTATAAATGTATTATGAGTCTGTGGGCGGATGAAATGTTTGTTATGGGCGGTTCTTACGGCTTTTCCGAAGAGGAACCTGCTGTAGCCGTGAGGATAGAAGGGGTTTTTCGATATCTCCTCCACTGCGGTCTTCCACATTGCCAGACGGTGTCCGGCACCCAGATCTGCAGAGTATCTTTTCTGTGTTTCCTCAGGAGGCATTTTCAGATACTCTTCTAATGACGGCATTTTGTTTAGGTTGTCCTGTCCTCGTATCAGTTTGTTTTCTGTATACGCGAACACAGTCAAAAAAATGACGAGAAAGGTTATGGAGCCCAGAATCCAGCGTCTTTTCCGGAACAATAAGATGCCGGCTAATATTGCCTGAACAGCTAATGCGAGATATGCCGCCCTTGTGAAAGTAATATGTAAGCCTACAAGGTTTATTGCAAATAAGACGGAGAGAGCGAGGCGCTGCGATGCCTTTCTGAAATAGAACATCCCCCAAAAAAGAAATGGAATAACCATTGTATGATATAAACCGGCTACTTCTCCGCCGCCCGGGTCTCTCAAGCCTCCGGCGCGGTAAGTTGCCTCAAAGAGCGAGCCGCCGTGCATGTGCAGGGCATAGAAAGAGGCAATGCTGAATACAAGACTTCCAATGAAAAGAACCCGTGTGAGCAGTATCCCGTTACTGTCTTTTTTTACCGCGAAGTAAGAGATATAAAAGAGCAGGATAGGCGTAAGGAGTTCCCCTTTTATCTCCTTTAAGCTTTCAAGGGAATCGACAGAGGTCATCAGAGAAGCTGTTGCAGCTATTAAGAATGCCATGAACGGCAACTCAAAAGATGTCTTAATCCACAGGAAGTCTTTCGCGAGATAATACCGGGACACGAGCAATCCCGCAGGAATGAAAAGCGCAAAAGAGCGGATAGTCGCCGTGTGAGCGATGGGAAGGACAAAAATCAGGAGGCTTAAGCAAAATAATATTGCATAGTCAATCTGAAGAACTTTTTTTTGCACATTCATAAGTTATTCTTTTTGTGACAGGAGGAATGCTTTTGCAACTTTTAATATGTTCTCTGCCTTAGTAGATTCTATGCATCCTCTGGTATTTATTTTACAATAATAAGGACTCTTGAAGGTATGAGAACAGGGGACACATGGCAAATCAGTTTTTTGTATTATTACTACATTTTTTCCTGTTGGCCTCTGATCTTCCATATCTGACGGTCCTGCAATATTAACAAGAGGGATTGAGAGCGCGTCAGCCATGTAGGTTATCCCTGTGTCCACGCCTATAAAAAGCGACAGCCTCTCAATAAGCGCCGGAAGTTCTTTCAGAGGCAGTTTGCCCACGGCATTTATAATTCTGTCTTTCTTGCCAACTGCCTGTAAAACCGCGTCTGCAGCTTTTATCTCCTGTTCGGAACCGATAAGCACAATGTAAGCGTCCATATCACCAAGTATCATGTTGACGATGCCGGCAATTTTATCTGTTCCCAGTTCTTTAAGTTTATTCCCGCTGCTGACTGCTATGCCGATAAATCCCCCTTTGCCCCCCTTTATTAAAGGGGGGATGGGGGGATTATCTCCTTTTAATAATCTCTCAACCTTATCATCGGCCATAGGTGATTTATAAACCTCTTTGGCTATATTATTAGTTTTGATGCCGATAGCTTTCAGTGTTTTAAGATAGGTTTCAATGACTAACTGCCCGCTAATGTGTTTTTCAAGATGTGTAAAAAATACAGATGCGAGTTTAAATGTGAGCCCTGAGAAGTCCGGCATTACAGAAAGCCTGATTGGTACAAGACCCCAGAGCAAGGCAATTGCAAATGGGATGTTAGGATTAAGACAGACTGCAATATCATATTTCCCCTTGCGTATCATATTGGGTAGCTTCAGCTTCCCTGAAAATCCTTTGTAGTCTTTGTTTTCTATTGTTATGACTTTATCTGCATGGGGATTATGCTCCAGCAAATCTTTTGTGATTGGATTTGCCATTACAGTTAGTTGAGCATCAGGATATCTTTTCTTTATCTCCCTGAAAATCGGGGTTGAGCAGATTAAATCTCCTATCTTTGCTGTCTGAATTATCAGGATCCTTGAGATTGCTTTTTTCTTTCTTATCGCAATAAGAAGATAAATCAGCGGTGAAAAAAGACAGGTTAAAATCACATATATCAATGTCCCAGCACCTCTGCAAAGACATTTTCCACATCATTGACATATTTCTCAACAGGGAAGTTTCTGATTACCCGTCCCTTAGCCTTTTCTCCCATCCGTTCTCTCAGTGTAGGGTTCTCTATCAGTCTGAGGATTGCATCGGCAATTGCATCTGTTTCCCCAACAGGCACTAAAAAACCGGTTTCCCCGTCAGCAACAAGTTCTGACGGCCCTGTTATGTCCGAGGCAATGACAGGTTTTTCCTGTGCTAAAAGCAGAAATCTTACCCCGAGTTTTTCTGCCTCTGTTCTTATGTCGGAATCGGTTCCTTTCATGTAATTGTTGTAGAACAGTAAAGTGAAGCCGTATCTGCTCTTATCAATTCTCTTGAGAAGTTCAAGGAGGCTGTTAGTGCCTCCGCCCCATTCTTTGCCAGCATCAAGAATTGCTATATGTTTCTGCATACGCCGTCATTGTAATTTGCGAAATATCTCCGGCAGTCTTTGGGAATTTTTCGTGCTGGAAAATAATTCTTCTGCCCGCTTTCTTGCCTTCGCGCCAAGTTCCTTTCGCAGTTCCAGGTTAGATGCCAGTTCTTTTAATGCATTGGCAAGGGATATATAGTCACCGGGAGGCACGGTAATTCCACAATTACCAATTACCTCCGCAATTCCTCCTACAGCAGACCCGACTACGGGTTTTCCGCATGCCATAGCTTCAGCGACAACCAAGCCGAATTGTTCCTGAATATTTTCCTTCATTATAGATGGAAGCACAAAGATATCACTCATCTGATAAGCTGCAGGTATTGTGTCATAGGGCACAGCTCCTGTGAAGACGAAGCTGTTCCGAATTCCCATTTCATCAGCCATCTTTTCCATGAGCGGTCTCTGTCCTCCGGCGCCGACTATTACAAAAATAAGCTTATTTAAAAGGGACATTTTTTCAAGCAGCTTTGCTGCCCACAGCAGAGTATACAGCCCCTTATGTGCAACAAGTCTGCCTACAAAAAGTATGACAATCCTGTCGTTTGGTATTGAAAATTTGGCTCTGTAACCGCTGGCTTGATTTGCAGGAGTGAATCTGTCTATATCAATGCCGGGATAAATATGCACAATTTTTTCTTCGGGAATTCCTTCAAGCAACAGGGCATCCCTTGCCATTTCTGTAGCAGGGAGGAAGAGATCTACCTTATCCAAAGACATTTTAGCGATATAAGCATCTTTCTCGCTGAAGAGCCGTTTATATGGCAAATTCTCCCACCATCTTAATACTATCTTATAATTATAAAATCTTTTCAAAGACGCTACTGTATAAAGCGATCTGGTAATGTCCTGAGTGTATACTGCATCAAAACCTCTCAGATATTCTCTCATGGAGAAATAGTAATAGTCCATGCGTGGAAACTTATTTTCTCTCAAACGATTTATGGCAAGTGTAGGATTTAGAAATGCCTGAAATAGTTCTCTTCTGTGATTCAAGAATATCTTGCTGAGATTGATATCTGCTGTTTTGCTTTTATTTTTTTCGCCGATAAATGCAGTGAACCTTATATCACTGGAACTTTCATCAATGACTTCAAAAGTTTGAACCTGCACCTTTGATACATTGTTGTCCAATATTATTGCTACATCCATAGATTACTTGGAGATTATTCCTTCAGTGGTGTTGTAGGCTTCATCCACGCTTATATTTTCCATGCACTTCTGGTGTTTACATTTTTTACCGATGCATGGGTTGCATATCCTCTCCTTTTGTATAATAACATGCTTTTCCATATCATAATAAGGTCCTGATTTGTTTGCGTCTGCCACCGCAAATAAAGCTGCCACCGGCGTTCCGACTGCCACTGCAATATGCATGACTCCCGTGTCTCCGGTCACTAAAGCCTTGAATCTTTTAATCAATGCCGGAATGTATTTTAGAGGAATCTTGCCTGCTGATACAATTGCCCCTTTGCCTACCGCATTTGCAATTTTCCTGCAATGTTCATATTCCTGAGGCGACCCTGTGATCACTATCTTTATATCCGAGTACGAATTTACAAGCCTTCTGCCCAGTTCCGCAAATCTGTCAGGAAACCACATCCTGCTAAGGGTGGACGCGCCTGCCTGAAAGCCTATGATTGGATCTGTGCCTATGATACCGTTGTTTTCCAAAAACTCATTGACAACAGACTCTCCATCTTTTGTTAGAGGCAGAACCATTCTTTTATCTGAAATTTTACAGCCAACCATCTCTGCAACTTTAAGCCGAGCCTCTACCCCATGAGTAAAGTCTTCCCATCTGAGAACTTGCTCTTTGTTTGAAAGCAGAAATCTGTTTTTGCTTGTATTCGGCAATTTTACAATAACCCTTGCCCCTGAAAGATATGCCATTGGAGTTGCCTGTGGTTCATTGCCATGAAAGATCAATACGAGATCAAATTTATGTTTACGAAATTCCATTATACTTTTGAAAAATTTTTTATATCCACCATAATAAGGGATTATTCCGTCAATATGTGGATTGTTTTCAAAAAGCTCCATATTTTTGATGTTAAAATGGGCAATAATCTTTGCATCAGGATATCTCTCCCTTACTGCCAGAATGGCAGGCGTTGCAAGCAGGGTATCTCCTATTGCAGTTGATGAGACCACCATGATGTTCTTAACCTTGTCTGGATCAAAATATTTTAAATCTGTCTGCCTTCTATCTATTGATTTCAGGAGCCTCATGGACAGAAACAGCAGACCATCAATGGGATTAATTCTCATTTCTTCTTTATCTTGAGGTATAGGCGTGGAATAATTGCGTTTGTATATATTATCATTTTTTTCTTAAACCATGCAACGCTGTCCTTAACTATTATCCGGTTTATTGCGAAAGGGTCAGTGCCTGCGTCAGCGACCCCGTGATTTGTGGTAAATATGGCTGTATATCCAACTTTTTTTGCAACACTTACGGCAAGGTCATTATATTTGCCGTAAGGCCAGCATAAGTATGGGCATGGACTGCCAAGTTTTTTTTCAATAATCTCCCGTGATTCTTTCAGTTCTTCCATGAGTTCTTTTTCAGACAGGCTGTTGCATTTAGCATGGCTTTTTGTATGCGAATAAAACTCGATCATGCCGCTGTTTGACATTTCCTTAATAATCTCCCAGTTGAGCACAACCTTATGCGATTCTCCTTTTTCTATTAACGATTTCGATTCCTTATGCGTTGGGATAGTTAATCTAGAGTTTAGAGTTTGGAGTTCTGAGTTTTGCAAAGACGCATTTTCCACCCTATTGGTGATTAAGAAGGCCGTTGCATTGATTTTATATTTTTTGATTGCAGGAAAGGCATACATATAATTGTCAAGCCAACCGTCATCAAAGGTCACAACTACAGCCTTCTGAGTTAAAGTCAATCCGTCGTTTATGTAAGTAATTAGTTCGTCAATCTTTAGCGTCCTGTAGCCTGCTCTGTATAAGTACTCCATCTGACCTTCAAAGACCGCCGGAGTTATAGTGACCATATCACCTTTATGGTGGTTGATATGATGGTACATTAAAACCGGAACCGGTCTCATTGAGTTCTGTCCTTTATGAGAGACAGATACAGGGCATACATCCTTTCACACATTTTCTCTGCCGTATAATCCTTTTCCACTATCTTTCTTCCTTCCATTCCCATTAATCTTGCGGCCTCTTTATCCTTCAGCATCTTTATAATTGCCTCTGCAAGCGCATGCGGATTGTCCTACTCTACCAGATAACCGTTTACGCCATTTCTAATAACTTCACTGGCGCCGCCTACATCTGCTCCTGTCGCCGGCTTGCCCATTGCCTCTATAAATGATGTCCCGAGCGCCTCCTGAAGTGTCGGCAGTGCAAAGACATCAATGGATTTCAATTACAGTGACTACTTTATGTGCCAGCAGGCTGTATGTGAACTTTGATGGTATAGGAAACGCCAGATGTCTGGTTCTTACAATAAGCAGATAATGTAATACATTGCTGATCTACAATAATAGCATTTTTTATAAAGAAATTATATAATAAAAACTCTATGGTAAAGCTTGCAGCAGAGATGGCAGAATAATATCGCGTTTTAAAATAAGACAACCAATAGGTGTAAAATAATGGCTTCTATCAGTGCTTGTTGTTTGACCTTTAATTCGGCACGTACTATTAGACGTACAATGGAAAGCATAAAAGAATTTGCAGATGAAATTATTGTAGTGGATTCTTTTAGCAGTGATGAAACAATTGAAATAGTAAAAGAATTCACTGACAAAATATTCTTTAAAGAATATAAATACCATGGTTTGCAGATGAATTATGCAATTGAATTGTGTAAGCATGACTGGGTTTTCTGTATAGATTCTGACGAGTTCGTGGATGAGAAAATGATCAAGTTCTTATGCAACCTAAAAAAGACAGGACTTGAAGGTAAAGAAGCATTTCGCCTTTACCGCGAATGGTTTTTTCTTGGTAAACCAATACATGCTTTTTATCCCGTATCTTCTCCAGATAAAATTGTTAGATTTTTTAATCGCAAAAATGTCAGATTTAATGAAACTCCTGTGCATGACAAACCTGTTGGATTTAAACATTTTGAATGGCTTGAAGGTAAACTTTTGCATGATACCGTTATATCTATTCATGACTTATATGACAAATCAAACAAATATACAAGTAGATATGTAGATGGATATAGTGACACTGCCCGGAAAGTGAGCTTGCATAATTTATTGTTTAATCCTTTAGCAGCTTTCTTAAAATGGTATTTTATAAAAAAGAATTTCCTTGATGGAACCAGAGGGTTCTTTTTAGGCACATATGCTGCTTTTTATACATTTCTTAAATATGCTAAATTATATTATATTCAAAATAGTCCAAAATAGGCCCAAGATGAAAGATACGAAAAGGGATTCTTTTTCTGAAAATGAACAGGAAAGACCTCTATATCTATTTCCTTTCCCCTTGTGAAGATGTTGCTTTTCGCTGGTGCAGCAATGATTACCCGATGTCCCAGCTTAATTGTCCCTTTGGACTCTTCTATAATCTGTATTTCCTGACCGCCATAGCCTTTTGATGATTTTGTATGCAATATTGACAAAGGCATATCAATTTTTTAAATATCCTCCAATTACTCCAATCACCTCATCAACACTGATATCAAAAAGACAGTCGCTCTTCTTGTTTCCTTTGCATCCATCCTTGCCACAGGGGATGCAATCCCAATCCCTTTGAATAACAGTGTGCATACCGAATGTCTGCACACCATTTCTTTTTTGATATGGACCCCCTTGACCCTTGACCCTTGACCCTTGACCCCATGAGTTGTTCCATGGCCCCCAGTGAAAGGCGCCGCTTGGCCCGAATAGGGCAACGACAGGCGTGCCGACTGCTGCGGCAATATGCATAGGAGCGGAGTCTACGCCAAAGAATAAATCTGAGACTTCTGATATCGCAGCAAGCTGTTTAATGGTTGTTTTGCCGCACAGGTCTATTAACCGTGAACCGTGAGGGGACTGTCCCAGATTTACGGGCGAAGCCGTAGAATCGGGACTGTCCCCAACTAAAGACAGGATTCTCTTCGCCTTTTCCATTTCCCGTTTGTCAGGAGCTGATGTAACGATTACAATTATGCCTCTGACAGTCAGCCAGTTTATAACCTCTGCCATGTATTCATCCCTCCAGCATTTGAAAAGCCATCTTGATGTCGGATGGACATGGACTACAGGAGCAATATTATCTGTTCTATTGTGGCTAACGATACTTTTAGCGAACATTCTCGCACTTTCAGGAATAGATATATCCACGGAGAGATTGTCTGATTTGATACCGAACTGCCTTACGACATCAAGGTTTTGCAGCACTGTGTGCTGATTATCATTTCTTGCGGCAAGGTGGGTATACAGGTATTTTTTCCCCCCGAAACCCCCTCTGGTGTCATGCGCAAGCCTGTACGATGCGCCTGAGACAAAGGATATTATCGCAGCCCTGTCACCGCTCGTGAGGTCAACCGCCATATCAAAGCCTTTCCTGCGTATCATTCTTAGGACTGATATTTCTTTTGTATATTTTTGGAGCAAATTCATTCTCTTAATGCTTCTGTCAAAAGCTATTATCTCATTAATAAACGGGCTTGAATCTAAGGCCTCTTCAGTCCCTGAATTCACGAGGGCGGCAATATGAGCATCCGGAAAATTTTCCCTTAACGCCCTGAATACAGGAACACTCATAAGGACATCGCCGATATGACGGAGTTTTATGACAAGGATTTTTTTTATGCCGCTGAAATTCATGACTTTAATAATGGAAATTTATTTATACTATCACATTCCAGAGGTAAAATTATACTGTCATGCTATGGGCTTGAATTATTAGAGAAAATCTTTTAAGGTAGATACATGCAAAGGGAAAATATCACGGCTGATTCAGGCAAAAACCAGAATCTTCAGGATAACTATCTGAACCAGCTTAGAAGGGGGCGCTGACATGCTCAGGGCGATGCGCAAACATGCAAAATTTTTCTATGTATTCTTTTTTATTATAATCCTCTCGTTCATATTCTGGGGTGTCGGAACAGTTGATAAGTCAACAGCAGTTCCTGTTGCAGAGATTGGTAAGGAAAAGATAACAGTTGAGGAATACGGACGCGCGTATGACAGAGCCGTAGGCTTTTACAGGGACATATATAAGGAAAAATTCAATGACGAGATGGAAAAGAAGCTTAAACTCAGAGAGAAAGTTCTAGATTCCCTGATAGATGAAAGGGCGCTGCTGATTGCAGCCGGGAGTATGGGCATGACTGTGAGCGATGAAGAGCTTGAAGAGGCAATAAGGAATGAGCCCGGATTTACAAGGAACGGCGTCTTTGACAGTGATATATATGTAAGGATATTACAGATTAATAGGATCACACCGGAATATTTTGAGAATATAAAGAGATATGAATTGATGCTCGTCAAAATGAAGAGGCTTATCGGTGAGGCTGTAGACCTCGCAGATGATGAGATTAGACAGATAACCGGAGATGAGCAGACCGCAAAGGCCTTCAGGCAGGCGCTTTTATTTGACAAGAGAGAAAAGGCCGTAAAATCCTATGTGGAAGGCATTAAGAAACAGATAAAGATTAAAATTAATACCAGCCTGATCTCCTGAAATATGCCGCAGAAAATAGCAGGGTAAGACTTCCCCTAAATCCTTGAGCCTATTTGTAATATTAAGTCGGGTTTGATTATACTATAATACTTCAGGGATGTGAAAAATTAATTGGCAATGAGGTTTGCAATATGAAAAATAAAGTTTATCTTATCGATGTTACAAACAGAGACGGGGTTCAGACATCAAGGATACTTCTGCCGAAGCTTTCCAAGACGATGCTTAATATCTATCTTGATGAGATGGGAGTTTATCAGAGCGAGATAGGTTTCCCTACGCTCAAGCATGAAGTGAATTATATAAACGGGAATCTCGAACTTGTCAAGGCAGGCGCTATTAAACGGATTCATCTTGAGGGCTGGTGCAGGGCAATCCCTGAAGACATAAAGCTCACATTTAAAAACTGCCCTGACATAAAACACCTGAACATCTCCATATCAACATCAGAGATAATGATACAGGGCAAATTTCAGGGCAGAAAAACATTTAAGGACATCCTGAAAACAACGATTGAAGCCGTGAAGCTGGCAAAGGAATCAGGCGCTGAGACCGTAGGGCTCAATGCCGAGGATGCGTCAAGGACAGAGCTTGACAGGCTGATAGAGTTTGCAGCGGCCGGTAAGGAAGCAGGCGCGGACAGGTTCAGATACTGCGATACGCTCGGCTCTGATGATCCAATAACAATTTATGAGAGGATAAAGGCGCTTGCGCTGTCAACAAAGTTTCCGATAGAGATGCACTGCCACAATGACCTCGGCATGGCTGAGGCGGTCTCGGTGGCCGGTGCACAGGCCTCCATAGACAGCGGGATTGATGCCTATATAAACACAACAATAAACGGTTATGGAGAGCGCTGCGGAAATTGCGACCTTGTATCAACTATTCTTGCTCTTAAGTTTTCACACGGCTTAAGCCGGAAGGTTCATCTTGATGAACACGTGGATCTGAAAAAGTCATGGAGAATTGCAAAATATGCATCCTATGCCTTTAATCTTCCGATTCCTATAAATCAGCCTGGCGTGGGTTCAAATGCGTTTGCGCACGAGTCAGGCATTCATGCTGACGGAGCCTTAAAAGACAGAAGAAATTACGAGCTTTATGACCCTGAGGATGTCGGCAGGGGCGAACCGGAACTCCTTGAGACAGGAAGGATCATAACAACAGGCGAATACGGTGGGGTTAAGGGTTTCAGGCATGTCTATGACAAACTCGGAATCCACTTCCATGATGACAATGAAGCAAGAAAGGTTCTTGAACTCGTCCAGTACGCTAATCTGCATACGCAAAAACCGATGACTGACGATGAACTGAAATTTATAGCCCAGTATCCTGATATCGCAAGAAAGATATTGACGTCAAATCCATAAATCATGATGCACGATGCAAGATTCACGATGCAAGTCAAATATTTTGTGAGTCATGTATCGTGTAACATGCATCAAATTCATGAAAACATATTAAGCGGAGTAATCTCATGTACACAATAACTTTAATTCCCGGTGATGGTGTTGGGCCTGAAATAGCCGAAGCAACAAGGCGCGTGATTGAAGCAACAGGCATTCCAATTAAATGGGAAGTGCACGATGCCGGAGAGGATGTTTATCAGAAAGAGGGCAATCCCTTGCCTGATCGGATAATTGATTCCATCAGGAAAAATAAAATCGCAATTAAAGGGCCTGTAACAACACCTGTCGGCACGGGTTTCAGGAGCGTTAATGTTACGTTGAGGCAGGCGCTTGATCTTTACAGCTGCCTGAGGCCATGCAGGAGCTTTAAAGGAGCAAGAACAAGATATGAGAATATTGACCTCGTTATTGTGAGGGAAAACACGGAAGACCTTTATGCAGGTATAGAGTTTCAGAAAGACAAGGAAGAGACGAAACAGTTGATTGATTTTGTGAAAACAGCAACAGGGAAAAATATAAGGCAGGACTCAGGCATAAGCATAAAACCGATTTCTGTTTACGGCAGTGAAAGGATAGTAAGATTCGCATTTGAATATGCGAGAAAGAATAAAAGGAAAAAAGTTACCGCAGTCCATAAGGCAAACATAATGAAGCACTCAGATGGTTTATTCCTTGAAGTAGCAAGGAGTGTTGCTTCCGGATACAATGACATAGAGTTTGAAGACAGGATTATTGACAATATGTGCATGCAGCTTGTACAAAAGCCTGAGTTGTATGATGTCATGGTGCTGCCGAATCTCTACGGAGATATTGTTTCAGACCTTGCTGCAGGGCTTATAGGAGGGCTGGGACTTGCGCCCGGGGCAAATATAGGAAATGAGATGGCAGTATTTGAGCCGACACACGGAAGCGCGCCAAAATATAAGGGATTGAATAAGATGAATCCGTTTGCTATGATGCTTTCAGGAGTGCTGCTGCTGAGGCATATAGGTGAAACAGATGCCGCACAAAGACTTGAGGCTGCAATCGCCTCTGTTATAGAAGAAGGCAGGCATGTAACCTACGACATGAAACCAAAGCCCGATGACCCGACTGCTGCCAGCACATCAGGGGTGGCAGATGCTGTTATACAGAAGTTGAAAGTTTAAAGTTAAAAATGAAAAGTTTAAAAAAATGATAAATTCTGAAACTTTTAGCTCTCACCTCTTAACTTATAACTTATAATTATGGAGCCGCACAGTATATATTCAATACTTGTTATTGCGCTTTCGCTCGTAGCCATCGCCATCCTTTCAGGCTCAGAGTCATCCTTTATTGCTGTAAACAAGATAAGGATAAGAAGCCTTCTGGAAAAAGGTGACAGCAGGGCAAAGGCTGTGCAGAAGATACTGGATGAGCACGATAAGTTCTTCAGCGCCGTAATATTATCAGGCAACCTATTCACTGTCCTTGCGACATCTATAGGAACTGCTCTATCGCTTAAATATTTCGGTGAAAATGGGATAATCATAGCTACCATTATGATGACATTCCTCACAGTTATCTTCGGCGAACTTGCCCCAAAAACATTTGCAGTCACTCATTCAGAAAAGGTTTCTTTATTGCTTGCAAGGCCTCTTGCGTTTTATATCAGGCTGATTTCACCGCTTGTATGGATATTTAAAATAACGTCTAATCTTATAATCAGGATGTTGGGAGGCAAGAAAAAGCCTATATCACCTTTTGTGACAGAAGAGGAGATAAAGACGATGATAAATATAGGCGAAGAAGAGGGGACTCTTGAAGAAGAAGAGAAGCAGATGCTTCACAAGGTTTTTGCATTCGGAGATAAAGTTGTAACAGAGGCGATGGTGCCGCGCACAGAGATAGCCTCCATACCTGATGATTCAACAGTCGGTGATGCCCTGAAGCTTGTATTGGAAGAGGGTTATTCACGCTACCCTGTCGTAAAGGAGAATATAGACAGCGTTACCGGAATCCTTTATGTAAAGGACATAGTGAAACAGATGGCGCAAGGTAAGATAGAGAACTATACGCCTATAACAGAGATTGTGCGTGAGGCTTATTATATTCCTGAAAACAAGATGGTGACAGAGCTTCTTGACGAGATGCAGAAGAACAAATTCCAGATAGCTATAGTTATGGATGAATATGGCGGCACTGCAGGGCTTATAACGCTTGAAGATATAATGGAGGAAATAGTCGGAGGCCTTCAGGACGAGTTTGAGGCAATGGAGGGAGAAAAAGAAGTTGAGATTATTGATGAAAGGACATTCATAGTCGCCGGGCAAACGGGGCTTGATGAGATTAATGAGCTTGTAGGATCTGAACTTGTAAGCGAAGACTTCCATACAATCGGCGGACTTGTGTTCGGACTTTTCAGAAGGCTTCCGAAGGTCGGCGAGCAGGTCAGGTATCACAACCTCAGGTTCCTCATACTTGAGATGGAAGACAGAAAAATATCCAAGGTCAAGATTACAAGGCTTTAGCAGCAGAGGCTGTTTAAAAAAAGTTTGCATTTTTTTTAAAATAGATGTATCATCTTTAAAATAAATTTATTTTTTGCAGAGGAGGTGTAAATATGAGAAAAGCGGTATTTTTGGTTTTCATGGGACTGTTTCTGTTTTCATTTGGATGCGCCACAAAAGAGTATGTAAAGGAGCAGGTAGACCCTCTCGCAGGCAGGATTAACAAGCTTGAGGCAAAGATCTCAGCAATTGAATCCAAGATAGGCTCGCTTGAAAGCAAGCTCGGTTCTGTAAGTTCTGAAGCGGCAGCGGCTAAGAAAGAGGCAGCAAATGCAAAGATGATGGCTGAAGAGGCTATGAAGGCTGCAAAGGAGTCTTCTGATAAGGCTGATGCTGCTGTAAAGAAGGCAGAGATGGCTGCAGAAAAGGCAGAGATGGCTGCAAAGAAAGCAGCTATGTCAATGGAGCAGACAGAAACTGCATCCAAAAAAGCAAAAAAGGCATTTGAATTGCAGCAGAAAAAATAATTTATATTAGTAGAGGGGCCGGAAATTTCAGGGATGTAATTTCTGAGCCCCTTTTTAAATTAACCCCAAAACTGCATTTTAGGGTTAATTTGATATCTCGACAGGAATCCCCCTTTTCTCTTTTATTGCAGCATTTAATTTCTCCGTGTCAACACCTTCAAGCAGGTTTTTCCTCTTGAGTAGTTTAACGGCCATTTCGGAATACTTTAATTTTTTGTGGTAATCGTCCTTGTGCACCTCAATGAATACCTTATTGTTTTTGACGCCTATTTTTACAGGTTGTCTGACTATTGTTACTCTGGCGCCATTTGGCGCTAATTTAAAAAGCTTCGGGATATCTTCAGGGTACAGCCTAATGCATCCGTGACTTGCCCTCCTGCCGACTCCCCAAGGCCTGTTTGTCCCGTGGATAAGATAACTCCTTAATGAAAGCCTCAGCGCATGAGAGCCGAGAGGGTTGTCAGGTCCTGGGGGGACTACTGCAGGCAAATTTGGTTTCTCCCTTCTGATTGATTCAGGCACTGTCCAGCTTGGTTTCAGTATTTTTTCTACAATCTTGAACTCTCCGGTTGGCGTGTCATTTCCTTCACTGCCTATTCCTACTGGAAAAGTCGCGACAAGTTTTGAACTGCCGCGTTTGAAAAAATAATAGAGCCTCATCTCAGAAAGGTTTATAACAATGCCTTCGTATGATTTCACATCCGGCAGTATCCATGAAGAAGGAATGGTGACTGACGTTCCGTTTCCCGGGACAAACGGGTCAACATCAGGATTCGCATCAGCAATCTCATTGTATCCGAGTTTAAACTTTCGCGCTATCTCAATCGAAGACTCATCGTTCTTGACGGTGTAGTCCTTGAGGGAACCGACAACTGTATTGTTCTTTGCGTATGGGTAAGATGCAGCGTTAACAGACTGGATTATCCAAAATGCTAAAAAGTTAAAACCGAGAATTGCCGTTAGAAAAAGCCTGTTCTTCATCAATGAAACGCTCCTGTTTAATTTAAATGTCATGAATCAGCCTTTTTATGATGCTCGTTTGTATTATATCTATTTTGGGGTGTAATTGGCATGAGTCTGTTTTTCCAGTAGTATTTTTTAAAATAAAGACGTGCTTTATTTTCGGTTTTACCTATGAATTCAAATGTGTTTAGATCCATTGCACCAGTATAATTTGGTGCCAAATGTTTTATAATTGCCGGAATTTATTTAAGCTTCAATTCCAAAGATTCCCTTCACGCTTTATTTAAGCACATGGCATAATTCTATCTTCATTAAGCCAAAATGGTCAATAAGGATTATGGAACAATAATATCATCCCTGCCGGCAGTATGGCAGTAATTTAAAATATTTTTGATGTTATAATAACTTCCTCTGGAGGTTTTCATGCTGGACAATGAACTTTTTCTAAAGATTCTCAAAAAGACCCTCTCTTCAGGCGGGGAATACGCGGACGTGTTCGTTGAATATAAAAAATCGACATCCATACAGCTTGAAGACAATAATATAGAAAAGATATTCACAGGTGTAGATTCAGGGGTTGGGATAAGGCTGATAGCGAACGGAAAAACTTATTATGCCTTCAGCAACGACATATCCGAAAAGGCATTATTAGAGCTGGCAGACAGTTTAAAGACATTGCATCTTGCGAGTGGAAAGTCAGAGGGCAAAGACTTTACACTTGACCTAAGAAAACAGAGACCTAATGTTGATTCACTCAACGAGCCATCGGCTATAAAACTTCTTCCTGAAAAAATACCTATAGACAAAAAAATAGAACTTGTGAAGGCTGCAAACAAGACTGCAAGGGATTTTGATAAAAGGGTAAGACAGGCATTAGTCGGGTACCGCGACTTTGTGCAAAAAATCCAGATAGCGGCATCTGACGGTTTTACGGCAGAAGATGAGCGTATTCATACGCTTATGGTTGTCCACATAGTGGCATTTGAAAACGGCATAATCCAGACAGGATATGAGCAAGCAGGAGGCTCTATCGGTTTTGAGCTTTTTGAGAGTGTAAAACCGGAAAATATAGCATTAAAGGCTGTGGGGCGTTCGGTCATGATGCTTAACGCAAGAAGGGCGCCGGGCGGAAGGATGCCTGTCGTCATATCATCCGAGGCCGGCGGCACCATGATACACGAAGCAATAGGGCATGGGCTTGAGGCTGACCTTGCACAGCAGGGACTCTCGGTATATTCCAAAAAAATCGGTGAGATAGTTGCATCTCCTTTAGTGACTGTTATTGACGATGCAACACTTCCAAACAAAAGAGGCTCCTTCCGCTTTGATGACGAAGGCACACCGTCACAAAGAACAGTGCTTGTAAAAAATGGGGTTCTTATCGGGTATATGTACGACAGGCTTACAGCTATGCAGAACAAGACAAACTCAACCGGAAACGGACGTAGAGAGTCATACCGTAACAGGCCGATTCCGCGAATGACAAACACTTTTATCGCTCCTGGTGAATCCATGCCTGAAGATGTCCTGAAATCAGTTGCGGAAGGCATCTTTGTCAAAAAGATGGGCGGAGGCCAGGTTAACACGGTGAACGGCGACTTTGTGTTTGATGTTCAGGAAGGCTATATAATTAAAAATGGAGTTATCGGAGAACCTGTAAGAGGCGCAACACTTACAGGGAGCGGGCCTGAAATCCTGAAATCTATCGACATGGTTGCTTCTGATATCGGTTTTTCAATAGGGACATGCGGCAAGGATAATCAGGGATCACCGGTATCAGATGCAATGCCGACAATAAGAATCCCTGAAATGGTAGTTGGCGGTGAGGCATAAAATTATAGCTGCAATGTGTGTTGATAACCATACATCTGATGAATATAAACAACATAAACATCACATAACCCCTTGACTTCAAAGATATTTTTTCTGGCATCTTATTTGCATCTATAAATGACATGCGCTTACAAAGAACTATAAAGCAGGAAGTAAGTTTTGCGGGCATTGGGCTTCATACAGGCTCACACGTAACTGTCAAACTAAAGCCATCGCCAAGAGACACAGGAATTGTTTTCTATCGGAATGACAAGAATCTCATGATCAGGGCTGACGTAGGCGCTGTAGTTGATACCGCTTTTGCAACAAGTCTGGGCTATAACGGCACAAGGATAAAAACTGTTGAACATATCCTCGCTGCGGCATCAGGATTAGGGATAGATAACCTTATCATTGAGCTTGACGGCTCTGAGATACCGATACTTGATGGAAGCTCTACCGAACTGATTGACATAATCCTGAGAGGCGGGATTGCAAAACAAGGTAAGAAAAGACCATATATTCGCATTACAAAACCTGTATTTTTTGATGATGGCCATTCGGAAATAGCCGCTTTCCCATACAACGGCAGAAAACTGACATGCAGAATACAGTTCAACCACCATCTCTTAGGTGAGCAAAAATTAAGCATTGACCTGAACGAAAAAACATTTGCAAGAGAAGTTGCTCCGGCAAGGACGTTCGGATTTGTGAAGGATGTTGAGTATCTTAGGGCAAACGGACTTGCAAAAGGCGGGTCTCTTGACAATGCTGTCATCCTTGGAGACAATGGTGTGCTGAACAAATCAGGACTGAGATTCAAGGATGAATTCGTAAGGCATAAGATACTTGATTTTATTGGTGATATCTCCCTGATAGGATTCCCTATATACGGACATCTTATAGCGAACAGGACAGGGCATTCTACGAACATAAAATTTGTAAAGAGCCTGCTTTCTGCTGTGGACTGCTGGGAAATTGTATCCGATACCGAATTTGCCCATACACAGGCATTGGCATATTCATAAAAAACGCTGAAATTTCAAGGACTTACAAAAAACTACTTGATTTTTTATCTGGAATCAGTATCTTATATAGGTACACTATAGGTACATCGTTTGTTTTCTAAGTTTAAAAAATAAAAAAAGAGGGCTGGAGATTGCACTCCCCAGCCCAAAATACTCTGAAACAATAACCTATTTCTTTTTCTTTGCTGCTTTCTTCTTAGCTGCCATTATAGTTCACCCCCTCTCTGTCCCCCAAAGGGGAAAGCTTAAATTTACATCCTGCCTATCAAGGTAATCCTTTTGCCTGATAGCAGTTTTTCCAGATCAACATCACCCTTTTCTTTCCTGTTTTTATACTCAGACTCGTCAATTACGGTATAGTTAATCTTCTTGCTAAACTTTTCTTCAAGCTCTTTCAACCCTGCGCCTATGTTATTGGAAGATGCTCCTATTATAAAAAGGTCAACGCTGCCGACATCCTCACCATCCGCATAAGGGCCGTATAGAAAAGCTGCCTTTGCTCCGGCCAGCCTCACTATTGTCTTAAGTGCGCCCGGCAGGCCAAGTGATTTATCAATGAGGTTCTTAAGCTCTGAAAACAGCGGAGACATCTTATTTGCCTGAAAATATCTAAGATTGGCAACTTTATGGCTGAACAAAATCCCCATCTTCTCGAGATTATCCAGCTCTCTTTTAACTCCAGAAGGGTTCTTTCTTATAAGGTTGGCTATTTCCCTGACATAGAACTTTTCATCAGGGTTATTAAGCAGAAGGGCAAGCACATCAGCCCTTATTGCCGAGGAAAACAACATCTTCAACGAGGTCTCGCCTGTGTGCTGCTTCCCTATTACTGACTGTTGCTTAACCATCTTGCATTAATTTATATCACAACAAAACACATTTGTCAACAAAAAAATTAACTTTTTATACAAAAGGATATTTTTTATGATTATAAGAATATAATTCTGATTTAATACATCTCTCTTAAGTCAACGATTAACTGCTCTATTTATACAAAGTTATATTCAAAGCGAATAGGTGCAATCCTATTTATGAACAAACCATAGGCTTAATATATACAGAACAATCAAATCACACAATAACCAGTATAAAGTATAGAACAATCGTTCATTTTTAGAGCAAATACTGCATATTGTGGCATCTGCCTAAGCAGGCACAAGCATTAAGTCTGATACCTAACCTCTATCTGCACTTGACATAAATATAAGCAACTCATAAAATTTAACCATGCCAGTTGATGATAAAGTAGTCCTGAGATTTACAAATGGCAAATTGCTCAAGGGGTATTTGAAAGAATTCTCTCCGGAGTCTCCTGAGATTTCATTCAAAAAACTGGACGGAAAAAAAACCCAATCCATCCCTGTCCTGAAACTTAAAGCAATATTCTTTGTGAAGACATTCGAGGGCAATAGCAACCACAAAGAAAAAAAGATATACGGGCTCAGGCGGAGTGAAGGCAAAAAAATATTTGTTAAATTCAAAGACGACGAATCCATGGTGGGTTATCTTCAGGGCAACGTACCCTGGAATAAAGGCTTTTTTCTGTCAAAACCCGACAAAGGGAAAGAAGGCTTCTTCCTTGTGCCGGTGGATGAAGACAGCAACAATATAAAAGTTTTTGTTGTATATTCAGCGGTTAAGGATATTACGGCAATCCCTTGAATCACCAGTTGACTCATAATAAAATATTACCGAAGGCTCGTTGACTCAACGTGTTTTTTTATAACACAGATTAAATATCCTTTTCAGCTTCTCTTGCATGGCCTTCCTCAGATGAAACGGATTCAGATTTTCAAACTGTTCTGT
>Ga0214473_10000255_pt1 | contig 75488 bp, 67 predicted proteins | sample RVTome_7_FD_203509 | JGI IMG/M metagenome (GOLD analysis project Ga0214473, IMG submission 203509) | Soil microbial communities from uranium-contaminated site in the Upper Colorado River Basin, Wyoming, United States - RVT98D197 | ecosystem: Environmental > Terrestrial > Soil > Contaminated >...
CATCTTCCGCTGACACGGTTGCGGCTGTGCCTGATCTATAGGCACGGAGCCTGGCGGCGATTTCCTTTCGCCACACTTGATCGATGGCGTCGTCCGGCTTGTCGAGGCTGTTGAGGGAATTCGGGGGACAGCATACTTAATTTGGGTTAACATTGATGGACTTTTGATTAACGACAACACAAACTGGATTCCCGCCTGCGCGGGAATGACATGAAGGGGCTTTGAAGGCCAAGCCTTTTAACAGTTCTTTTCCGGTTGTTGGCGAAGGAGGCGGGGGAGGAGGGGGGATTGCGGAATGCGGAGTGCGGATTAGGGGTGACGGAGTTGGCCCGCAATCTGACGATTCCCTCTTTTCCGATTGTTCATGGGAAAGACAGTGGTACAATGAGCATTGGCTGGGAGAAATCAGCCGAGTAGAAATCTGAAACACTGAGATTTCAGACGCTTCACCTCAAACGGCTAGAAGTCAGAAGGAGCGTTTGGAAGGCTCGGTGCTCTTTGTTTGCGCAAAGAGCACCGGTGCTTTTTCGTGTCGGCGATGAGAATTTTGCGGGATTCACCACGGCACGAAAACCGCCGGACTTTGCGCTATCTGTCTGCAGAGAGCACCGCTTAGCTTTCACGTCCTTCGAGGGCCCTAGCCGGCCTGAGGTGAGCGTGATTGCGGCGGTGCTCTTTTTGTTGGCATCGGCCGCGAGACGATACGGGACTGGTTCAGGGAAAGGGAGAGTCATGCGGCCACACGCTCACAAGGCAGAGGAACAAACTCGGCTCAGCGCCTACCGGCACATCATTCAACGCTATCTGCGGTACGTGTTGATCCGCTGCACGGGCTATACCAACGACAAGGCCCAGGCCCAGCGCATGGCGGTCTATGCGCTGGTGACGGCGTGTCTGCTCTTTGACAAGCTGCGTGGACTCGGCCAGTTGGGGTCCCTGGTCGAGATGATGGTGAAGATCGCGGCGGAAGACCCCACGCCGGAGTTGTGCGGGGTCGATGTGCTGGACCGTGCGGATCACGCAGAGCGGGTCTTTGGGCTGGATGGTCGGATGTGCGAGGTGGCCGGGGCAATCAATGGGCTTGACCAGTTCTCACGCGAGTTGCTGGTGCTGCACCATATCGAGCGGCTTGAAGTCGCTGCGCTGGCGGATGCGCACGGCATGGCTGTTGACGATATGCGCAAGGCCTTGGCGGAGGCAGAGGGGCAGTTCATCGAGCTTCTACGGGGCTTGTCGGCATAGGACGATGGGACCGAGCCGGACGTGCATGCGCTGCTGGTGGAGTTGGCGGATTGCATCGACCTGCCCTGGGCCGAGAGCCTCGGCGAATTCGCGATGCGCTACGCCGCCGAGTGGAACGAGTGACGGGGAAAAGGGCCCCCCCCCGGGATTGATTATGGATGATTGATTATTGGGGGAGCGGCGGGGCGGTTTGATTGCGGTCCTGGATCGAGGTCAAGGGTGACATGATTTCGGATTGCAGGGGAGGCAACTCGCGTGCATGAATGCGGGATCGACAGGCTAAGAGGAACGCCGAATGAGGAATGGTTGTCCGTTGAGAATCCTGTCGGATAGACCTTCGTACCACTACCTGTTCGAATCTTGGTTTCTCGCGAAGATTTTCGGAGCTACTCAACATAAGGCACGGAAAACCAAGGAATTATGTCTCACGCAAAGACGCCAAGATCGCAAAGGTTAACAGCATTACCGTCTTGTCTTCTTGGCGTTCTTCGCGTCTTGGCGAGAGAACTGGTTTTGGTTGCGGCCACTGGCCGCGCTGGGAGCTTCGTGCTCTTCGTGGTTTCATCTGGGTTCACGGGCGGGTCCATTCTTTTCTGTGCCCTCGGTGTTCTCTGTGGCCTTGGCGGTGTTTTGCGAGAGATGGCACAGGGCAGCGGGTTGACAAGGGGGTTTTGGATGGCATACTGGGTTTGGGGACTCCTCCGGTGAGCCGGGCAGTTGGGCTGTTGAAGGCGGCGGGGGGCGTTCCTTTGGGCAATTGAAGGGATTTTATGGCGTCGCGAAGCCAGGGTTCGATACGGCTGTTTCGGCTGGCGGGGATCGATGTGTTCCTGCACTGGTCGTGGTTCCTTGTGGCGTACTACGAGATCAACCAGCGGGCCGGGCGGTACTCATCGCCGGTGTGGAACGTGCTGGAGTATGTGTCGCTCTTTGGCATCGTTCTGCTTCACGAGTTCGGGCACTCGCTGGCGTGCCGGCAGGTGGGCGGCCGGGCGGATCGCATCGTGCTGTGGCCGCTGGGCGGCGTGGCGTTCGTGCAGCCGCCGGAGCGGCCGGGAGCCATCCTCTGGAGCATCGCGGCCGGACCGCTCGTGAACGTGATCCTCGTCCCCATACTGCTCGTGCCCAGCGTGCTGATACATTTCTCCGGAGTCTTGGATGCGGTGCCGGATGTGCTCAATCTGCTGTATACAGTCACATTCATCAACATCGGCCTGCTGGTCTTCAACCTGATGCCGGTCTATCCCCTGGATGGGGGCCAGATTCTGCGCTCGCTGCTGTGGTTCGTGCTTGGGCGCGCGTGGAGTCTGACCGTCGTGACGGTCCTCGGCTTTCTCGGCGTTGCAGCCCTCGTGCTGCTGGCCCTTGCGATGCAGGATCTGTGGCTCGGCATTATAGCCGCGTTCATTCTTCTGAACTGCTGGAATGGGCTGCGATACGCGCTGCGGCTGATACGCATCGCGGGGGCGCCAAAGCGAGAGGGATTGGCCTGCCCGACCTGCGGGACCGTACCGCCGGCCGGCGCCTTCTGGACCTGCTCCCGGTGCGGCAAGACCTTCGATACGTTCGAGACCGGGGCCGTCTGTCCGTACTGCCAGACCGGATTCGTCATGACATCGTGCCCGGAGTGCGGAAGCAGCAACCCGCTCGTCGCCTGGAGTCCCGCCGCCGCGCCCCCGGCAGAACCTGCATAGATCCTGGTGCCCGAGAAAACACCTGGATAGCCTGTATTGACATGCACGTAGTCTAGCCCATGTCTCCGGACTCCGGGTGGCATCGTCAAGGCCATAGGCCTTGGCGATGGCGAATGGAAAACCATCGGCAAGCTGCGCTTGCCGCTGCCACCCGGGCACATAGAATCCGCAGGGGCAGTCGATTCATGCAAGAAAGAAATGTTCGACCGTCACTGCACAAAAGGGCGGCGGTGGTGCGTGTTCGTTCAGAAGGCAGGGTCTTGCGTCGCCGACCGTATCTGCGAAGATGTTTCTGGTGCGCGAAGGAAAGGAGACATCGTGAGTATGGCGTATGGGACCGCTGGAGAACGATCTGGAACGATTGTACGACGAGTCGGCGCAGCAGTTGTTCGTCTGTGCGCTGGCGATCACGCGTTGTCCGGCCCTGGCGGAGGACGCGGTGCACGATGCGTTCCGCAGGCTGCTGTCGCTCAAGCAGCGTCCGGAGGATTTGAAGGTGTACGCGCTGCGGAGCGTTCGCAACGCGGCCATCGATATCCATCGCAAGGGCCGTCGGGCGGCCGCGTTGACGCCGACCTACGTGTTCGACGCGTGCGATCCCCGGGACCAGGTGGGCCTGATGGAGTTCAAGAACCGGGTGGCGGCGGCACTGCTCAAGCTGCCCGATGACGAGCGGGAGACGATCGTGCAGCACTTGTATGGCGGATTGACGTTTCGGGAGATCGCCGAGGTGCGGGAAAATTCGCTGAATACGGTCGCGTCCTGGTACCGACGCGGGCTGGAGAAACTTCGCAGAGAGCTGGAGGAACCATGATGGACGATTTCGAACAGAGACTGCGGATGCTGCCGGTGGCCAGGCCGTCGGCGGGTCTGAGGGACAGGATCTTCGCGTCGCGGCCGCGGCAGACGATTCTCGTGAGATTGCTGAGCCGGCGGATTGCGATGGGCTGGGCGGCCGTGCTCGTAGTGACGGCGGGCGCCGCCGGTTTTGCCCTGAGCCGCCTTTGGGACGCCGCATCGATCCATTCCGTCCGGCAATCGAGCATCGAGCTGCGCATCGTGGAAGCGGCCTCGACACGCCATGACTTCGATCTGACCGGGACCAAGGCCGATTTCCTCACGGGCAAAGTCAGCGTAGAAATCGAGACCCAACAGGAGATTTGAACATGCGTCGCTCGAACACACTTCTGGTATGCATCGTCGTTCTTGGCATAGCCGCCTCCGCGTTCGCGGATTCCGCCGAGGAGGTACAGATTCGGTTCCAGGTTTTCGCCATTGCCGGGCCGGTCCGAGGCGACACCAGGCTGGAGGAGAATATCTGGACCCACAGCCGGGAGGACTGGGACAGAATCGATGACGCTGTCACGCTGTTCGACCGCGGCTACTTTCGGTTCGACGACCGTCGGCTCGAACTGAAGGAAGGCGAGGGGCTGTTCTGGGGCAAAGAGAAGCTGGCGTTCACGGAGAGCCAGAAGATCGACCTGCCGGCAGACAACATCCGGCGGATCAATGCGCCCGCCGTGCTGCTGGAGAAGGACAAGTCCTACACGATCAAGATCCACTCGCAGCAGTCGTTTCAGTACTTCGAGCGGAGGCCCGACGGCCTGTTCGAGCTGAAGCGGATCGACGATCTGCCCACGGGCCTCGATCTCACGATGAAGCCGAGAGACAAGGACGGGCGCATCCTGTTCGACCCGATGCGGATCACCGTGCGTGCCGTGGGACAGCGCGAGCCGATTGACGGGGTGGACTTGCCCGTCGGTCGGCCGGCCGTCGAGGAGCACGCGTACGATCTCGGGCTGCGCGTGCGGCCGAACAGGACCTACGGTGTCCTGCTGGAGTTGGAAAAAGGCCAGGGCGCGGTCGTCATCTTCTTCACCACCGCCGCGATCACAGCGCCGGCCCTGGAGACCATCAAACGCGAGCTCGGCGATGTCGCGTACAGCGTCCAACGCAAGACCCGCGAGGGACAACCTGCTTATGAAGTGGATACCTGGATACAGGGCCGGCACATCGAACTGAACATTTACGCGGATGGAAAGCTGCGGGATCGCAGCGACGAGCTGGCGTTCGATGAGCTGCCTGAGCCCGTGCGCAACGCCGTGCGGCAGCGATTCGAGGGCCGGCGGGTGCAGGATGTCTACAGGGTGACCGGCCCGCGGGGCGTTGTTTACCAGCTTGAGGTCCAGGAGGGCGACCGCGAGACCGATGTCGCGTTCACGGCGGAAGGCATTCTTCAGTGAAGAGAGAACAGCAATGAAATCAAGTCGAAGGAGGCACGATGGGGGCATCCAATGAAACAGGAAACAGGGCACGGAATCGTCGCACCCTTCGCTGGGTGCTGATTGCGGCTGCCGTTGTCCTGGGCGCGCTCTGCGTAGCGGTCCTGCGCAACGGCGGGTCATCCGATTCACTTGGCATGGGGCCGACCGCCGTCGTGCAGCGCGGGCCGCTGACCATCAACGTCACGGAATCGGGAACGATTCATCCCCGCGAGCAGATGATTCTCAGGAACGACCTCGATCGCGACGCCAAGATCACCTTTATCGTGGAGGAAGGCAAGCAGGTCAAGAAGGGCGAGCGGCTCGTTGAGCTCGATGTCACGGCGCTGGAGCAGTTCCTGGTCGAGCGGCGGATTCGCGTCCAGACGGTCGAGGCGCAGCTTGTCTACGCGGAGGAGAACCTCAAGGTCGTCGAGAACCAGGGACAGGCGGACATCGAGCAGGCGGAGCTGGCCTGGAAATTCGCGCAGCAGGACCTGCAGAAGTACGTCGCGGGCGAATACCCGCGCCTGCTGAAAGCCGCGGAGTCGAAGATCACGCTGACCAAGCAGGAACTTAGCCGTGCCAACGACGTCCTCGGCTGGTCAAAGACCCTGTATGAGGAGAAGTATCTCTCCCGGTCGGAACTCCAGCGGGATGAGCTGACGGCCAAAAAGGCGGAACTCGATCTCAAGCTCGCCGAAGCGGACATGGAGCTCTTGACCGATTATACGTACACTCGCCAGTTGGAGCAGCTCAAGAGCGACGTCAAGCAGACCGAGATGGCGCTGGAGCGCGCCAAGCGAAAGCATAGTGCCACCATGGCACAGGCGCAGGCTGAGCTCAAGGCCCAGCGGGCCCGCTACGAGGACGAACGAAACGAGCTCAAAGAGGACGAAGAGGAAATCGCCAGGGCGAATGTCTGCGCCCCCATCGACGGGATGGTCCTGTACGCCTCGAGCGTGGAGGACTGGGACGAGGATGAGCCGCCGATCGAGCGCGGGGCTGTGGTGGATGAGAACAGGGAGATCATTTACCTGCCGACGACCTCAGCGTTCAACGCGGATGTGAAGATCCTGGAAGTGAATCTGCGGAAGGTGAGCGTCGGGCTTCCCGCGCGAATCCTGGTCGATGCGATTCCGGGCAAGACGTTCCCGGGCCGGGTATCGCAGATTGCGCCGCTGCCGGATTCCGATGACTGGTTTTCAAATCCGAACCTGAAGGTCTACAATACGGTAATCGCGGTGGATGGCAACGATCCGGCACTGCGCAACGGGATGAGCTGCCGCGTGGAAATCCTTGTGGAGCACTATCCTGACGCCGTGTACGTGCCGATCCAGGCGGTGACCCGCGTCGACCGGCAGCCGACCGTGCACGTGCTTGTGGGCGGCCAACTTGTCCCGCGACCCGTGGAGATCGGTCTCGATAACAATCGTTTCGTGCACGTGCTCAGCGGGCTGGAGTCCGGCGAAGTGATCAGTCTGGCGCCGCCTCTGGCTTCCAGTGAATCCGATCGCGGAACCAGCGAGCCAAACGAGGTGTCCGAGCCGAATCGAAGCGGGGGGAACTCGCCATGAGCGCCACATACCTGCGGGAAATCCAGCAGGGGGTCATCAACCTGCTGCTGCACAAGCTGCAGTCGTTCCTGACGATGCTCGGCGTCGTCTTCGGCGTCGGCAGTGTCGTGGCCATGCTGGCGGTGGGCGAGGGGGCCAGCCACGATGCTCTGGAGCGCATCCGCAAGCTCGGCAGCAGCAACATCATCGTGCAGTCCATCAAGCCCGTCGAGGACGAATCGGCCCGGAACCGGGGGGCCCGGATGAGCGTTTACGGGCTGACCTATGAGGACTTCGACCGAATCGGTCAAACGCTGCCGGACGTGCGCCGGGCCGTGCCCGTGAAGCTGATCCGCAAGGAAGGACAGCTCGACGACCGGGTGATGGACCTTCGGCTCGTGGGCACGACGCCGGAGTGGTTCCATCTGGTGCGAAGGCCGCTGATTGCCGGACGGATCATGAACGATGCCGACGTGGAGACCCATGCGGGCATCGTTGTTCTGACCGAGCATGGTGCACGGCGGCTCCTGGCCACGCGCGAGAGCATAGGCCAGCCGCTGCGATTGGGCGGCGCGTTCTTCGAGGTCATCGGCATCGTGCAGAGCGAGAACTCCCAGGGCGGATCGGTCCAGACGCCCGACAGCGAGATCGATGCCTACATCCCGCTCTCCGTGGCGCGAGGCCGGTTCGGCGACCAGACCATGATTCGCGCCGCCGGCTCACGCATCCGTGAGAAGGTGGAGCTGCATCAGGTCATCGTCGAGGCGGCATCCACCGATTGCGTCGAAGATACGGCCGCCGCCATCGAGCAGATGCTCAGGCGATTCCACGACCGCATGGACTACCGCATGAGCATTCCGCTGGCCCTGCTGCATCAGGCGGAGGCGACGAAGCGAACGTTCAGTATCGTGCTCGGATCGATTGCGGGAATCAGTCTGCTCGTCGGCGGCATCGGGATCATGAACATCATGCTCGCCTCCGTCACGGAGCGCACGCGCGAGATCGGCATCCGCCGGGCCATCGGCGCCAAGCGGCGGCAGATCATTCGCCAGTTCCTCATGGAGACGGTTGTCCTGTCCTCGCTCGGCGGGCTCGTGGGGATGTTCGTCGGGTTGCTGATCCCGCTGCTGATCACGCACTTCGCGGGCATGCCGACGATTGTGACGCCGGTCAGTCTGCTGGTGTCGCTCGGGATCAGTATGGGCGTCGGGATCGTCTTCGGCCTCTACCCGGCCGCGAGGGCCGCAGGTCTCGACCCGATTGTTGCGCTACGGCACGAATGATATACTGACGGCGGAGTTGCCTGATGTCGATGTTGTTGAAAGGGGACCTCGTGAGAATGCCGGCCTATCTCGTGTTCGTGGGAGTCGTGACGATGCTGCAACCCCTGTGCGCGGCGGAGACCTTGCCCGTACCGGCGTTTCCGGGAGCGGAGGGGTTTGGGGCGTATTCGAAGGGGGGCCGTGGAGGACGGGTCTACCATGTGACCACGCTGGCCGATGGCGGCCAGGGCAGTCTGCGCGAGGCGGTGGAGGCGGAAGGGCCGCGAATCGTCGTGTTGGATGTCTCCGGCACGATCCGGCTTGGGAAGACTCTCGACATCAGGAACCCTTTCATCACGATTGCCGGACAGACGGCGCCGGGGGACGGGATCTGCCTTCGCGATGCGACGCTGGAGGTCAGTGCCGATCACGCGGTCATCCGCTTTTTGCGGTGCCGGCTCGGCGACCAGGGGAAGGGCGGCGATGCGCTGAGCATCGGCCCGGGCCGGCACATCATCATCGACCACTGCTCGGCCAGTTGGAGCCTCGACGAAGTGTTGTCTTCCTCGACGGGCCAGGCGGACATCAACGACATTACCGTGCAATGGTGCTTCATCACCGAGGCGTTGAATCCCAAGAATCACGGCTTCGGATCGCTGATCCGCGGCTGTCGCGGGGCCCGCTACAGCTACCACCACAATCTCTACGCCCACAACCGCGGCCGCAATCCGCGTCCCGGCAACTACGACGACCAGAATCCGCACGACAAGGACCCGGACGGCTTGCTGCTGGATTTTCGCAACAACGTCATGTATGACTGGGACGGGTCCTACGCCGGCTACAACGCCGACAAGGAGAGCGTCACGAGGCTCAACTACGTGGGCAATTACCTCGTGCCCGGGCCCAATTCCCGTATCACCGGCAAGGCCTATCGGGAAGGCTCACCCTATAATCGGGGTTACTTCGCCGCCAATTACTACAACCATGTCTTCGCGGAGGACCAGTGGAGCCTTGTGGCTTTCGACTGGAGTGCGGAGCAGATTGCGGCCTACAAGCAGTCGGAGCCGTTCGAGACCGGGCCGATCAACACACAGGATGGAAAGGCTGCCTATCAGGTCGTGTTGGATCGCGGCGGTGCGAGCCTGCCCGAGCGCGATGCCGTGGACCGGCGGATCGTGGAAGAGGTCAAGAGCGGCAAAGGGGGCATCATCAACAGCCAGGCGGAGGTGGGCGGCTGGCCGGACCTGCAAACGGCGCCGGCGCCTCGCGACAGCGATGGCGACGGCATGCCCGACCCCTGGGAGCAGCAGCGTGGCCTGAACCCGGATGACGCAGCCGACGGCCCGGCGGATAAGGACGCCGATGGCTACACGAACATCGAGGACTATCTAAACAGTCTCGTCACATGGTCCACAGGACCTCGCGTCATAAGGGGCCGCTGACAGAGCAGCAGGTGCATCGCACGTGCATACCCTGCGCCTTGCTATGGTCGCAGCAGGGGCACTGCTGGCCGCCTGGTCCCCCGCAGGCGATCGTGCACGGCTCCTTGAACAGCCCTCGCTCGTCCAACACCATGGCGAGTTCCTGCGTGAAGCGAGGGGCGTCCGCGCGGTCTATGTGCGACCAGTCCGGGCAGGCGAAATCGGCCAGTTGAGGCACATCCTGGAAGTGGAGACACAGGGCCGAGGTCCTGGCGGCGAAGGCGTCCCAAAACTGGGCCTTGGGGAACATGAACTCGTCATAGCGCAGATGATCGCCGGTGGTGGGGAACTGGATGAAAATCACCTGGCCCCCTCGGCCATGGATTGCCTGGACGTAGTCCTCCAGTTTCATGGCGTCCTCCAGCCATTTGACGGAGGAGGGCAGCGACCGGCCCGTACATAGCCACTGGGCCCGGCCGACGGTGAACTGGCGATGGGCCTGGATATCGACCCCGGAATAGTCCGCCAGGCGGGACCGATCCGCGTGGGTCTCGAGGTAGAACGGAGGCGGCAGGCGTCGCGTCTTGACCAGATGGACGATCATGTCGTCCAGACGCAGTTGCGGATGAATGATCGTGAGCCTCTGCTGGAAGGCGGCCGACAGGAGCCGGTTCAGCTTCTCATTGAGCGTGTACCTGTTATGGTAATAATCGACGTACGGCTGCTGTGTGTCCCACAGGTCCTCGCAGAGCAGTCGGGCATTCAGTCCGCAGATCACCACGCCGTCGAATCGCTCGTCGGCGGCCAAGTCCCGAAGCGTCGCCACCGGACAGGTCTGCTCGATGGCTAACTGGATGACCCGATGCCCGGAGAATTGCCCGGCCAACATCTGCGGCACGAACCCGAGCTGCATGCGGCAATCGCCCAGGAGCACGAGGGTCTTTTCGCCGTTGTCGCTGTATACTCGCTCTCGTTGCGCGGCCCAGAGGGCCTTGTCATCGACCACCGTCGGGCGGTATCCCAGGCCTCGCAGGGCGCATTCCCAACCGCCCAGAAGAGCCACGATAAGCCCCGCCGCCAGGAGCCATGTCCTGAGCCAGGGGCCTTCGGGACATTCGCTAAAACTGAAAGTAGATGAACGCACGGTCTTCTCCTGATAGTCCAATGATCCCAAGCACCAGGGCGGCTAACGCCAGCGACCTGATCCACCATGGGACCCGGGTGACAATCGACGCGATGGAGGCCTCCCGCATCGACCAATGCACGGACAGCAGAATGAGTGTCACTGCGACCGACAGGACGATGGATTCGGGTTTCAAGAGACGCGCAACCTCCGAGGGGCCGAATCCGAACAGGGCAGCGGTGATATCGAACGCCTGGTCGAAAGAATGGGCCCGGAAAAAGACCCACGCGACGCAGACGAGCAGAAACGTCAACAACGCAATCGGCGCCCGGGCGATCGGTCTATGCTCGAACCGCCACGGAACGATCTTCCCGATGGCCCGTTCCAGCACAAGGTACAGTCCATGCAGGCCGCCCCAGACCACGAAGGTCCAGGAAGCCCCATGCCACAGGCCACCCAGAAACATCGTGGTCATCAGACTGGCGAACGTCCTGAACGGGCCCTTACGGCCGCCGCCCAGCGGGATGTACAGATAATCCCGAAGCCAAGAGGACAGGGACATGTGCCAGCGGCCCCAGAAGTCGGAAAAGCCCACGGCGGCGTACGGGAACCGGAAGTTGTCTTGGATGGTGAAGCCCAGGCACAGCGCTGACCCGATGGCGACCAGGGAATAGCCCGCGAAATCCAGGAAGATCTGGCCGGCAAAGGCAAACGTGCCGCACCACGCACTGATGAAATCGGGGCGGTCCACCGTATCATAGACCGCCTCGACGATCGGGGCAAGGATGCCATCCGCAATCGCCACCTTCTCGAAGAGGCCCAGGAGCATCAGGCACAGTCCCCATCCGAAGCCCTTGCCTGAGAACGCCTTGGGCTGGACGCACTGGGGCAGGAAGTCGGCCGTCCGAATGATCGGGCCGGCCACGAGCTGCGGAAAGAATGTGACATAGAGTGCGTAATCCAGGAACGAGTCGGGCGGCGTGATGTCGCGGCGGTATACGTCCAGTGTGTAGGACAGTGTCTGGAACGTATAGAACGAGATGCCCACCGGCAGGATGATGCTTGGTGAGGCCAAAGAGACCTCCAGGCCGATCGCCCGCATCAGCAGGAGGAAATTGTCCACGAGGAATCCGCCGTATTTGAAATACCCCAGGAGACCAAGATTGGCCAGAAGGCTCAGAGCCAGGAAAGACCGTCGTCTGAGCCGCGAAGAGCTGGCGTGTATCCGCTTGGCAGCCAACCAATCGACGACCGTGGAAAACCAAAGAAGGACAACGAATGGGGGATTCCACGCGGCATAAAAGAGGTAACTGGCCACCAGCAAGATGCCCTTGCGAACGGTCCAGGACCGCGTGACGTAGTACCCGGCCAACACGATGAGAAAGAACATGATAAACGTGTAGGAATTGAAGAGCATCGAGAACACCCTCCTCAGGGACTATATGCAATCACGCATCCTGCCGGAATTCGCTATGTCAGATGTCCAGAAGCCAACAACCCTTCCCCCTATACCCCTGTCCATAGATGGGAATTCAACCGATATGCGAGTCCCTTCGCTGACAATATCATTATACGGCAGAGTGACATCTGGAGATCAATGAAAATTCCCACTAAGCCTATTATTTCAGTAGAGTCCTCGAATGTCGATTTGCAGGGCACATTTTCCCGCCCATCGGTGGACTGCGCCGTCCCCTTTTTTTCCCCCGTTGACGGTCACGGGGTTGTTAGAGACATGAGTCGCCTCCTGCACGGCATGCCAGGGGAATACCATAGTGTCGCAGTGGTGTATCATGTGGCAAGGCCCTGTCTTATGGAGTGTCTGCCTCGGCTGATCGCTACACCCGGATCGCAAGGATGGGCTACGCAGACGAGTTCAACGGGGGCGGGATTTCCCTATTCACTCCGCATGCTCATGTGGGACACAATCACTGCGACAACAGCCGGCGCTTGGGCATGAAAGGATAACTGAGAAAATGGCTATCGAACCAAAAGAAGATCGCATACATCTGGCTCAAGGCCGGCAGCACAACTGGCTCGTGATCATCCTGTTGCTTCTGGTTGGACTGCTTCTATTCTCCGAGGCGAAAGACTGGCTCCACGATCTTTACTACGAGAAAGCTGAGCCTCGCACGATCACGGCTCGCGGCGCGCTGGCGGAGGATGAGCAAAGCACGATCACGCTGTTCAAGATGGTCTCGCCGTCGGTTGTGTTCATCACCAGCTTCGCGCAGCAAAGCGATTTCTTCAGCTTCCGGGCGTTGGAGATTCCCCAGGGGGCCGGCTCCGGCATCATCTGGGACGAGAACGGCTACATCGTCACGAACTACCACGTGATGATGAACTCGCAGCGGGCACGAGTCACCCTGTCGGACGGATCCGTGCGGACCGGGTTGCTCGTCGGGACCGAGCCGGACAAGGATATCGCCGTTCTGAAAATCGAGGCGCCGAGAAGTCTCCTGCCGCCAATCCCGCTCGGGACCTCGGAGAAGCTCGAAGTGGGCCAGAAGGTGTACGCCATCGGGAATCCATTTGGGTTCGACCAGACGCTGACGACGGGCATCATCAGCGGCCTGGGCCGGGAGATCATGGCGGCCACGAGACGGCCGATCGAGGGCGTCATTCAGACCGACGCGGCCATCAACCCGGGCAACTCCGGCGGCCCGCTCCTCGACAGCGCCGGCCGCGTCATCGGCGTCAACACCGCCATCCTGAGCCCCTCGGGGGCCTACGCCGGCATCGGGTTTGCGGTGCCGATCGATGCTATCAACCGCGTCGTTCCGCAGATCATTCGCACCGGCGCCGCCGTCAAGCCCGGCTTCGGGATCAGCATCGCGCAGGATCAAATCACCAGGCGGCTCGGCCTGGAGGGCGTCCTGATTCTCGAAGTGATGGAAGGCAGCGCCGCGGAGAGAGCCGGACTGCGCCCCACGACGCGCGATGAGAACGGCCAGATCGTCCCCGGCGACATCATCGTCGGCATCGACGGAAGACAGGTGAAAGGCACGGGCGACCTCTTCAAAATCCTCGACAGCCATGACGTCGGCGACACCCTGCAACTGGACATTCAACGTCACAGCGAGGGCCGGATCAAAGTTGAGATCCGACTCCAGGCCTTGTGATCAGGCGACCGACGTTTCATTTCACGCGCTGAATGTCGCGACACATACCGCGGATGGCTCGACGCGCACTCCGGCCGGAAAAGTGGCCCGTTGCCTCAAAAATACGTAGTTCCCGCAATTGACAAGAGCAGCACGTCCGGCTAGCATTGACGATGCAGACGGGACATGCGCCGGGAGTGTTCCAGATTCGTGTCGCAGACGATAAAGGTGGAAGGTGATACATCGCTGACTATGAGAGGAGAGAAATGAGCGGCGAGCGGGTTTTTCATGCGTCCCGAGCGTTCCTTCTGTCCTTGCTGTTTTCGTGTTCCGTCGTGTACGGGGCGACAGAATTCGGCACGGACACGACGATCGGCAACGGAGACCGCACGTACGACGGGGATGACATCACCGTAAATGACTGCACGGTCACCATGGACGGAGCACACCTTTTCAGCAGTCTCACCATCGCCAACGGGGGAACGGTTACCTGCTCGGACACAAGCGGCATGTTTCTCAGAGTCAAGGGTAACATGACTATCCAGGCCGGCGCATCTATCAATGTCGATGGGATGGGCTACTCTCCAGGGGATGGGGAAGGCGCCGGCCGCGACGGCCGGAATGCCGGCGGGAGTGGTCACGGCGGCAAAGGGGGACCGGGAGATGGAGACGCATACGGAGGGGAGGCATACGATCGCCAGGATGACCCATCGAAGCCCGGCAGTGGCGGAGGGACAGGCAGGTACAACAACAGTATCGCTGCCGGAGGCTTTGGCGGAGGCTTCGTCAGAATAGTGGTCGATGGCCAATTGCGTCTGGATGGCGAGATCAGTGCGGATGGGATCAGTGGCGTCCAGGGGCAGATAGGGAATACGCCCAAAGACCGCGTGGTCTGGTCCGGCGGAGGCGGGGCGGGGGGCGCAATCCGAATCGACTGCAACGCGTTCTCGGGCAGCGGCGACATGACTACCGGCGGCGGCAACGCCGGCTGGATCGCCGACGCGGGCAGCGGAGGGGGCGGGGGCGGAATCATCGCTCTCTACTACATGAGCTCAACATTCATTGGACCGATCTCGGCCTCCGGCGGTGACGGCGGAGGCAGGAGTGATGCAGAAGGCAAGCCACTACATCAAGGTGCAAATGGGACGGTGCGCATCAATGGGACTTTCGCGGCGAGCATCAAGTCGCCGGCGACAGGATCGAAACGTGTCGCCGGCAGAATGATCCGATTCGAGGCTTCGCACATGTATGGCCTGCCGCCTTTCACCTACGCATGGAGTTTCAGTAAGGAAAGGGATGGCGAGACCGGTATTGGCGGCAAACTAGGTGAGGGGGAAATCCTTGAGGCGCCGCTTTCCGAAGGAGAGTACACCATTACTCTTTCGGGGACGGACGCATCGGGCGCGACATCTGAGGCGAAGATCGCTCTCGTCGCAATCTCGCCGGAAACGGCCTATTCCGCCGCCGTGCAAGCGGACGTGGGGACGGCTCCCGCGGGAACTCCTGTGACCTTCGCGGGACAGGCGATCTGGGTGGATGACACACCCGCCGCTGGAATGGACGTTGTCCTCCACATCGTGACCAGGGGGATGAAGCGGGAGCGGCGACAGGTGAGCACAGACGAGGACGGCACTTTCAAGACCGTGTGGCAGCCGCTTGCGAGGGAGGCGGGGCGATACTTCATTTCCGCAGATCGTCCGAATGTCACGGATGAGCCGCCCGAGGACGAGTTCGTGCTGTTCGGGGCGGCTGTCGAGCCGAACGACGTGGACCACAGGGTCCTCGCGGGGCAGCGCATCGAAAGAAGCGTCATAATCCGCAATCTCGGAGATATCGAGCTTTCCGGGCTCTCGGCACGCGTGGAGAACGCGCCGGCCAATCTGGTCATCGAGCCCAATTGCCCGAACACTCTCGGCCCGAAGGCTGGCGCACCCTTGAAATACTCAGTCAGAGCTATCGATGCCTCGGTTCAGGATACGCAGTTCCATGTAGTCGTTTCGCGCGGACAGACGCCGGTGGCGACATTGCACGTGTACGTGGAAGTAGTCCCCAATTCGGCCGTCCTGGAGGCGTACCCGCAGGAAATCACGGCGGGCATGGTGCGGGGCGATCAAACCCTCCTGGACGTTGAGGTCGTGAATCTCGGCGGCGCATCGAGCGATGCCCTGACGGTGTGCCTTCCGGAGGATGCCGCTTGGATGTCGCTCGTGACGCCTGAGACCATCGGCCCGCTGGAACCGAACGAACGCACTACTGTGACATTGTCCTTGAGGCCGGAGGCGGCGATGCTCCTGGCGCCCTACGATGGCAATCTCGTCGTTGGCGATGGGCAAGCCGAGGTGACAGTGCCGTTCCACCTGGACTGTGTATCCGCCGCCGTCGGAAGCCTCGCCGTCACGGCCGTGGATGAACTCACATTCTATGCTCCCGGCGAGCCAAAGCTGGCGGGGGCCCACGTCAAAGTCATCGACGGGCAGACCGGCCAACTCGTTGGCTCTGTGGACGCAAACGATCGCGGCGTGGCGGAATTCCCCGATCTCCCGGACGCATACTACAGTGTTGAAGTCGCTGCCGACGGCCATGAGACATTCCGCACCATGCGGCGGGTCTCCGCCGGCAGCCGGGCTGAACTGACGGCGCTCCTCCCCCGGCAACTGGTCACCTACCGATGGACGGTCCTGTCGGACCAGACCGAGGGTCGTTACTATTTCCAGGTCGAGGCGGACTCTGTGACGGACGCGCCGGCGCCCGTGGTGACTGTGGAGCCGCTGCTGCTGAACCTGTGTCAATTGACGGCAGAGGACACCGACGTCAAATACACCTTTACGAACGACGGTCTCCTTGCCGCGCGAAATGTCACACTGACATTCAGGGACGTCGCGGGGTTCGAGTTCATTCCCCTCGTCGATGCGATCGACCTGCCCGCCGGGACGTCTGTCGAGGTGCCGGTGCGCATTCACAACAGCAACCTGTCCGCGGGCGTATCCGGACCGTGCGACGGCCGCAACCCGTGCGAGGTAGGTGCACACGAGCTGTCCTACAACCTCCGATGCGGCGACGACGATCTCCTGTACAGAACTCCCTTCTTCGCCAAGGCCGGGGCCGGGGTCTGCTACCAGCCGCCTCCCGGCGGCGGTATCGTCGGTACTGGTCCGGGCGTTGGCATCGCAAGGGATAGCGGTCCGGTCGACCAAGTCGTTCGATGTCCCTCGTGCGATGCACGAGTTCGGATCCGGATCGACCGGAATACCATGCTCGCCGGGAACGCATTCATAACGACCCTTGAACTCGACAATAGCGGCAGCACGATTCCTCTCGAAAAGGTGAAGATCGCCTTGGCCATCCGCGACGAGCAAGGCACGCCCAGCGAGTACCTGTTCGACATCGAGCCGCCGCAGGTGGCCGGGATCGAGGATGTAAGCGGCGCCGGCTCTCTGCCGGCGGGCCAGTCATTGGCTGCGCAGTGGCTCATTGCCCCCGCGCCGTACGCCGCGTGTGGAGAGCCGCAACGCTATGATGTCGGCGGCGAGCTGTCGTATGCCGTGGATGGTGAGACGTTCACCATGGTCCTGTACCCGACCCCGATCACCGTGCTGCCGAACCCGCAACTGGCGGTCAAGTATTTCCTGGAACGGGACATCTCTGGCGATGACCCACTCACGGATTCCATCGAGCCGGCGGCGCCTTTCTCGCTCGGCGTGATGGTGGCCAACCACGGCTGCGGCGCGGCCAGTGACGTGCAGATCGTCTCCTCTCAGCCGAGGATCGTCGGGGATGACGAGGGGCGCCCGATTGACTTCAAGATCGTCGGCACGCGTGTTGGGCGCGACGCGATTGCTCCGGTGCTCAATGCCAAGCTCGGAGACATCCAGCCCGAGGCAAACAGAGTCGTTCATTGGCTGATGCAGTCCTCCCTGCAAGGCCGGTTCGAGCAGTACAGGGCCGGCTTCATGCACATTGATGGGCTTGGCGACAAGCGGCTGGCCATGATTGGCGAGGCGCCCATCCATGAGTTGTCGCATGTGGTTCGCGTCCTTTGCCCCAACGATGATGGAATCCCGGACTTCCTGACGAGCTCGCCGGACACTCATCTGCCGGACGCTGTCCATCTGAGCGATGGCTCTGTCCGGCCCGTCGCTGCGACCCCGCATGCGCTCTCCAGGATCGCAGTCTTGGGGAATCACGTTTACCTGACGGTCCCCGGTGCGTCTGCGGACTATTTCTACGTTCAATTCCCTGATAGCTCTCTGTTCGCTTTGCCATTGAAGGCAGTGGCCCGCTCCGATGGCGTTGCGATTCCCATCGGCGAGAATGTGTGGACGACTCGCCGGCTCGTTCTCACACAGGGCCAGCCGCCATACGAAGAGAGCCTGCTGCATCTGTTCGATTGCGGCGGGCCGGGCACATATATCCTCGATTACAGCAACCTGCCGCCTCTGAAGGTGGAGGTCAGGTACTTCCTGGAGCGGCGGATCTATGGCGACGACCCGTTCACGAAAGAGGTGGAGCCGGCGGCGCCCTTCTCACTGGGTCTGATCGTACGCAATCAGGGCTACGCCACCGCAAAGGACGTCTGGATCGTTGCGTCGCCGCCCGAGATCGTTGACCACGCAAACCGGCGTCTGCCTGATCCTAATGTCGTCGCCGTGAGCATTGGGCCGAATGACGTGAGTCCATCGCTCCAGATCAAAATTGGTGATCTGGAGGTCAATGAATCGAGAGTGATCCACTGGGTGATGCAGTCGTCCTTCCAGGGCAGGCTCGAGAGCTGGAACGTCGAGTTCGTCCAGGTGGATGGGTTCGGCGGCAGGTATCCGCTCGATGCCAGCAGTTTCAGCGTCCATGAGCTGGAGCGCGCGGTCCGGTTTACCTGGTCCGGCGATGATGGTGCATGCGATTTCCTCACGCGAGAGAGCCGCAACACCTATGGCCTTCCGGACACCCTCTATCTCAGCGATGGCTCCGTGTGGCCGGAGCCGGTGATCGGGCTCGTGCGCATGGTCCATGAGCTCGTCAGGATCAGAGACCATTTCCAGATCCGACTGGCAGTTGTCGGCGTGCCCGACGGGCCCTTCTACGTTCGCTATCCCGACCCGACAGAGGGCAAGCTGAAGCTCGTGGCGGTGACTCGATCCGATGGTGTCTCCATTCCGGTCGGCCCGAACGCATGGACCACTCGCCGCACCGTACGCGAGCCGCCCTGGCAGCCCTACGAGGAGAGCCTCCTGCACCTGTTCGACTACGGCGGGCCGGGCTCCTACACGTTCGAATACGAACTCGGCGACTGGAAATCCCTGCCATCCGACGAGCCATAGTCTCACTACGCGCGCGGAATGTGTGCGGCCGTCATATTTGTTCTTCATTTCCTGCGATAGCTTGCTAAGATGAGCGACTAAGGAATCAAGGTCGCATATTATGGCACAGATAATCTTGTCGAGTCACGAGCTCGTCAGCATCCTGCAGGCGAACGCGCGCATCCCGCAGCAGATCATGGGTATCACGACGGATGATGGGGAGATCAAGCTGAAAGTCAGGACCGACTGGCCGATCCTGAAGTCGATTCGCGTGGGGATGCGGTTCGCGGGATTCGACAACGGCTGTCTGGTCCTGCAACTTGCGACGAACCTGCTGACGGACAAGTTCAATTGGCTCGTGGACAGGATGATCGAGCCGCTGCGACTGGAGGAGCATGGGGGCCGATGGGAGTATCCCCGGCTATATATCGACGTCAACCGATTGATCCAGCGGCAGCTTCGCGGCGTCGCCATCGAGAACATCAGCTTCCGGGACGGCCTCTTTCATATCACCACGATGCACGCCAATTCCACTACCAGCAACGGTGATTCCCAGGCACAGGAGGATATCAGCATCTCCCGCGCCTCGCCGGCCGAGTGAACAAAAAAAGGGACGGGTCCCTAAAGCCGTCCCTTTGCTTTGATGCTCTGATTCGGGCCGCCATCTGGATGCGGCCCTCGATGGATCCATCGTTCGATAAAGCTTGTACGCCCGCCCCGAACCGCACCGCAGAGGCGATTGCCGCTATCGCGGCACGACCCGGACCGTCACGGTGGCGACATGCACATTCGTGCTGCCACCAGGTTGCCCCGTCAGGTTGGGGTTGTTCAGCGTCACGCACAACCTGGCAGTGCCGGAGGGGGGATTAACGGCGGCGTTGGTCAAGGCGGCCGTGTACGTGCCTCGTACGGCGCCGGTAGGGACGATCGTGCAGCTCATGAGCAGGTTGAAGTTGGTCCGCACCATCACATCGATACATCCTTCGTACCGGACTAACGTGACCGGATGCAGCCTGATCACATCGAACTGGTTGACGATCTCCATCCAGAACCCGACATCCATCACAACGGGGTACGACGCCACTTCAAGCGGTATGAACTGGACGGGCCAGTCGTGGGTTCTGATCTCCCCCGCCTGCAGGCTCGTTGCCAAAAGAACAACGGATGCCATGATAAACAGTGTTCGCAGCATATTCACTCCTTTCATCACTATCTGACCTTCACTCCTTAAAAGCCAGTCTCTCGGCTTGTCAGGCCATGCTCTCGCTGCAACCGTGTGCGATGTGCCGATCCGCCCCGCACAGAATGCGGCGGTTTGATCCCCGCACCGCTCTGATGTCATGGGCGCACGCGGCGTCGCGTACGTGACAGCCACAAGTAAACGCTCGGACCCCACACCTCCTTTCTCCCGGCCATGGACGCCAAGTTCTTCACGTTGGCGCCAGGGGAGTAGGGCCTCCCCCGGCGCCGATCTCCATGAGCCACTCAGCCCTCCATGACTGTTCGACCCACTTCGACGCGAGCGTTACGAAACAGAAATGGAAGAGAATGGAATCATCCATTGACTCGCACCTCGATCGGGCGGCAAAGAGTCGAAACCATACGGACAGGCCGTACCGTGTGCTTGTATTTCGCCCACCCCCATGGCGGACTGACGAGCCGGCCCTGTCCTCCGACAGGAACACGGCGCTCCGCGCACATCCGTGCACACCTTCCGCAAATCCATTACTTACCTCCGTGTCACAGTGGCGATGGATACCCGAGGCATCCATCTCCCTGTACGAGGTGCAGACTCCACGCACCTTCATCCGTGAGAAGCGCACCGTCCCACTGGTGGCTTTTTGGCGTGACCCTCCTCCAATGAGGGATCGCCAAATACGGCTTCCTTGATACCCACACGGCCCGCGATTGTCAAGTGGAAAGTCCGAAAAATCAGGCACAATCTCCACGCTATTGACTTTCGAGCTTTCACGCATGCAAGACGCAAGTCTTTGGACTCCGGGTGGCATCGTCAAGGCCGAAGCTTGACGATGCCACCCGCTCGCGTGCGTTTTGACAGGCGGCGTCATCACAGGGGCGGGCCACTTGGCTTTTGAACGCGCGCGGGGAGCCGCACGAGGAAACGGCGCTCGATCTGCCCGAACAGGCCTATGCTGATCCGCAGTATCCTGAATTCGACGGTGTCCCCTTCCGTCACCTTCTCCATCTCCAGCGAGAACTCCTCCAGGTTGCGGACGGTGGCGTCGTTGAGCTGCAGGAGCAGGTCTCCCGGCTGAATGCCGGTTTGCCCGGCGATTCCTCGCGAATCGACGTCCGTCACGATCAGGCCGGTGTGCTGACCCTGGCTCTGCATAGGTCCCATGGTCAGTCCGAGGCGCACGCGTCGCAGCTTCTCGGGCATGAGCATGTGGGTCAGATTGTCGACGAGTGTATCGACCGGTATGGCGAAGCCGATGTTCTGTGCCTCCGCCCGGATGGCCGTCGTGATGCCGATGAGCTGGCCGTTGACGTTGAGCAGGGGGCCGCCGCTGTTGCCCGGATTGATCGGGGCATCGGTCTGGATCAGGCCTCGCAGCCAATAGTCTTCGGTGACCCGGATGTCGCGTCCCACGGCGCTGATGACTGTGTTGGCGTAGCCGTAGGGATTGCCGATGGCGATGACCGTCTCTCCGATCATCAGGTCGTTGCTGCGACCCAGCTCGATGAACGGCAGCTCTGCGCCGGCCTTGATCGCCAGCAACGCCAGGTCCTTGTCCGCATCGACGCTGATGATCTCGGCCTGAAACTCCCGACCGTCGCTGAATACCACCTTGATGCGCTTCACACCTTCGACGACGTGGGCGTTGGTGATGATGAACCCGTTTTCGTGCACCACGAAACCGGACCCGAGGACAGGCACCTGCCGCTCGAATCGCGGGCCCCACAGGTCGAACTGATCGAACCCCGGCCAGGCCCGGCGAGAGACGGTCTGCTCGCCGGAGATGTTCACGACGGCCTTGTGCGTCCGTTCATAGACTTTGACGACAGGCGTTTGGCGATCGAACTGGAGCTGCTCCCGGCCATACAAAGGCGGCATGAATCCAAGTACGACAAGCAGACAGATTGCGTGAGAAATCGCTGATTTCATCATATGACCTGGCTCTCCAATCCATTATGCCGGGCCATGCCGGCCGGGCACGTTCCTACCTTGTCCGGCTCTCGAACATCGCCGGTTTCCGCATATATGACGCATTGTACCTGCACTCTCTTACAGGGAAGGCGCAATACTGCAAGTCAATCATGGAGTGGGAATCTGATTGCAGAATAATCGAGGAACATCGTAGAGCGATAGAGGTACAGGTCATACCGGGCAGATGGAAGCGAGCGGAAAGGTGATCTTAATGCCTTGGCGACGTACGGTCATCCGGCCTTCGCCCTCTCTGCGGCTGCCTCCTCTGGCGGGATTTGTCCGGGATCTCCTTAATCTCGAACTTTCCGCCTCTCGGTCTGGGTCGGGCGGGGCGCTTGCCGGCCCCTTTGCCCTTCTTCAGCACGATCAGCGCGTTGCGGGCGATCTCTGCCGTTTTGCTATCCGGGTGACTGAGCCCTTCCATCAACACCTCTTCCGCCTTCTTGCGCATTCTCCCGCGCATTTTCCGCAGTCCGTAGGCGGCAGCGCTCCTGACCCGTCGCGGCGTATCCCCCAGCAGCCCCTCCTTGAGAATGTCCAATCCATCCTCCTGCATCCAGGAAAGGTTGAAGGCGCTCTGACGCACCGTCGAGATATTGGAGGAGTAGAGCTGCTCGCGCAACTTGGCAAGGAGCTGTATCGAAGCTTCATCCTTTTCCCGCCCTGATGGTTTCCTCTTCTCCAGTCTCATAAATCCACCTCCCTGTAGTCATCAGCGCAAGCAGCCAAGTCGCGGAAGGCGGTCTTGAACTCGGCCTCCGGAGAGGACAAAACTCCCCCGCTCAGGCACTCCACCAAAGGGATCCAACGAGTTATCAGACGCTCCCCGGACGAACCATGGACATGTGGCCGGCCGTCAGTCACTCCATGCCTGGACATCAGCATCCTTGCTCATCCTCCAGCTAAAACCACATATTACCTCAGCCTGTCAATCATCGTCCGGATGCAAGCTGCCTGGGCCCATCGACACCCCATCCCGCGGTTCCAGGAGGAACTCGCAAGTACGGCGCCAACAGGTGCCGAAATCGAAGCCATTGTCACAACAGTGATTATAGTTGTCAACGTATTTTTGCGCAGGGTTTTACTATTTGCCATGGCAGTCTGCCTATGTGCCGTCCACAGGCTTGCGCGATGACTCCTGATGAGTCTGGTCCCGGCCCGTTGCCGGCGTGTAAAAAAACGATTTTTCTGTAACAAACGGGTATTTTCGAGCGTCTGATTATAACGAGGGAGGAGCCGGTGTGAGCGAGTGTACCGACGCAATGCCCGCGGCATGGAGAGACCTGCTGCGGCTGCGATGCCATGATGAGTATTCGGATGGGTGAAGATGTGTCAGCAAATGTGATGATACGTGCGTCCCGTGACGTGCAGTCCTGCATGCTTGACCAACGCCCCCGATTCGAGTAGGATTACGGATTCAGCGATGTTCACTTTGAGGCTGCGTGATACGGATGGATTCACACGGTGGTAATGCCGGAAGAAAACGACTGGGCGAGTTGCTCTGTGAGAGAGCTTATCTCGACGAGGCCGGCCTGGGCGTCGCTCTGGCCGAGCAGAAGGTCAAACACAGGCGGCTTGGGCAGATTCTCCTGGAGTTGGGTTACGTGACGCAGGCCCAGTTGAACGAAGCCCTGGCATGTCAGGTGGGGATTGAGAGGATAGAGCTTTCGGAAGCATCCATCGGCGGCGATGTTATCGGTCTTGTGCCGGCCGACTTGGTGAGCAAGTACAACATTCTGCCCTTATGGCGGGAAGACGGCCGCCTGGCGGTCGCCATGACCGATCCCTTCCAGGCGCAGGTGATGGAGGACTTGCGGCTGGTGAGTGGATGCCTGATCCAGAGGTACTATGCCGATCCCGTCCAGATGGAGAATGCGATCCTGAAGTTCTATGGCAGCAACGTGGCCAGAATGCTGGACGACCTGGCGCCGACGGAGCAACGAACCGACGGGGATTCGGGCAATGGCGATTACTCGCCCGCCAAACTGCACGAGTTGGCCCGCGAGCCGTCCCTGGTGAACCTGGTCAATCTGGTCATCCTGGAGGCCATCGAGGCCCGGGCCAGCGACATCCACATCGAACCGTTCGACCGCGAGGTCAAGATCAAGTATCGCATCGACGGCATCCTTGTGGAAAAGACCCCATCCTCCAAGCGGCTTCACGCGGCGATCATCTCCCGCATCAAGATCATGGCGAACATGAACATCGCCGAGCGATTCGTGCCCCAAGACGGGCACATCGAGTTCATCGGCAAAAATGGAAGGATCGATATCCGCGTTTCCACGGTGCCCACCGTATGGGGGGAGGCCGTGGAGCTTCGACTGCTCGACAAATCGGCGTCCCTGATCAGCCTCGGCGATCTTGGCATGAATTCCCAAACGCTTGAGGGCTTCTCCAAGTGCCTGCGAAAGACGCACGGCATCGTCCTGGTGACCGGGCCAACCGGGTCAGGCAAGACGACGACGCTGTATGCCGCGCTGAACAAGATTTATTCGCCCGCCGTCAAGATGATCACCATCGAGGACCCGGTCGAGTACCAGCTCGAAGGCATCAACCAGATGCCCGTGAACCCGAAGCGCGGTTTGACGTTTGCCAACGGTCTGCGGCACATCCTCCGGCACGACCCGGACATCATCATGGTGGGCGAGATTCGCGACCGGGAGACGGCCGACATCGCCATCCGGGCGGCTCTGACCGGCCACCTGGTCTTCTCCACGTTGCACACCAACGACGCCGCGGGGGCGGTGACCCGACTGATCGACATGGGCGTCGAGCCCTTCCTGCTGGCCAGCTCGCTGGAGGGAATTCTTGCACAGCGGCTCATACGCAGAATCTGCCCCAAGTGCAAGGACACATATGAGCCGGACGGGAGCCTGCTGACGAGCCTCAATGGCTCGGTCAAGATCGAGCCCGGCGCCAAGTTCTATCATGGGGCCGGCTGCAGCCAGTGCAACCAGACGGGAATGATGGGCAGGACCGGGATCTTCGAGATGCTCCGCATCACGGGACGCCTGCGTGAGTTGATTGCCGGCCGGCCGACCACGGAGGCGATCGTGAAAGAGGCCCCGGCGGACCATATCAGCATGGTGCACGACGGCATTGCCAAGGTGTTGTGCGGCGAGACGACGCTGGAGGAGATCTTCCGGGTCGCCAAGAGCATTGGGGATGAGAATTGACGAGTCACATGCGGCCACGGGCTGTGCCGGTTGGCGGATTTCACACGCGCGCGGAGTAAATCTTGGGCCAGTATTCGTACAAGGCAGTTGATCAATCGGGCGGACACGTGACAGGCGTCGTCGAAGCAGCCGACCGCAAGAGCGCCGTGGGGGCGTTGACCGGCCGGGGACATCTGGTCACCGAGCTTGTGGAGAAGGGGCACCATCGCCAGAGCGGGGAATCGGCCGCCTCGGCCGTTGCGCTGCCGAGTCTGCTTCGCATCGGGCGGCGGGTGTCGAGCCGGGACATCCTGGCGGTCACGACCCAGCTTAGCACCGCGGTGCTCGCGGGGCTGCCCCTGTTGAATTGTCTCGAGCTGATCCGCAAGCAGCAGCGCAAGCCTGCCATGCGGCAACTGTTCGACGACCTGGTCGGCTCCGTCAATGCCGGCAAGGCCCTCTCCGAGGCCATGGCCGAGCACAAGGAAGTCTTCAGTCCTCTCTACCTGTCGATGATTCGCGTGGGGGAGACCGGGGGCATCCTCGAGCAAACCAGCACTCAACTGGCGATGATCCGGTCGCGCGAGGAGAAGGTGAAGACCAACATGAAGAACGCCGCCGCGTACCCGATTTTCGTTCTGGCCATCGGCCTGATCTCGGCGACGATCATTGTGGCCGTGATCCTGCCGAAGATCCTTGGGACCATCGACGTCGCGGTGGTCGCCCTGCCGATGCCCACGAGAATCCTTCTTGGCGTCAGCGATTTCATTCGCGCTCTGTTCACGAGCGTCGCGGGCTATTTCGTGCTGACCATCCTGGTGATCAGCCTGATCGGTTTCCACAGGTGGACGAAGACGACGGGCCGGCTTGCCTGGGACCGCTTCAGACTGGGCGTGCCCGTCCTGGGCTCGGTTCTGCGAACGACCGCCGTCGGGCGGTTCGCGCGGACCCTCGGCGCCCTGACGAAAGGCGGCGTGACGATTCTGGAGGCCCTGGGCGTCGTTCGCGATACGCTGGGCAACGAGGTCCTGGCCAGGCAGGTCGATCATGTGGCGGAGGAGGTCAAGCGAGGCGAGTCCCTCGCCGATCCCCTGGAGGCATCGGGTGACTTCCCGCCTCTGCTGGTGCAGATCGTGGCCGTAGGGGAACAGACCGGCAAGCTGGATGAGCTTCTGCTCAACGCCGCCGATACGTTCGACACGGACGCGGATGCTGCCATCAACCGCTTCATGTCGATCTTCCCGGCCGTGCTGATTCTATTGCTGGCCCTGATCGTCGGATTTATCATTGCCGCGGCACTGCTGCCCATCGTGAACATGTCGCTCAGCGCAGGAGCGATGCGATAATGGGGCGGGAGAATGAGGCCAACGGAACGACGCGAAAGGAGTCCAGCGATGACAAATGCAAGGGGTAATGAAATGACGCATGGAAACCGCAAGAACAGAGGATTCACGCTCGTCGAGCTGCTCGTGGTGATCCTGATCGTGTCGATGCTCGCCGCCGTCCTGGCGCCTCGCGTGTTCAAGGGACTTGGCAAAGCCAAGTCGGGGATCGCTCAGACGAACATGGCCATCATCGCCGACTCGCTGACTCGCTTCCAGTACGACTGCGGCCGGTTGCCCGACGAGGCCGAGGGGGGGCTGGAGGCGCTGCTCGTGGCTCCGCCTGAGTCGGAAGAGAAGTGGAATGGCCCGTACCTGAGGAAGAGCCAGCTTGTCGATCCCTGGGACAATCCGTACGTGTATATCTCCGAGGGGCAGTATAACCCGGGCAGTTTCGATCTGATCTGCCTGGGCGCCGACGGCCAGGAGGGCGGTGAAGGCGACAATGCGGACATCATCTATGAATAGGTTTGAGCCGATCATGTCCGCAGGAAGGCGTCGCGACCTGGTCCGGATGGACACGGGATCCAAGGCGTTCACGCTCGTCGAGCTGATGCTCGTGATTGCCATCATCGCGCTGCTTGGCGGCGCGGGCGCCGGCATGTACGCCGGGACGTACAAGAAAGTCCTTGTGGAGAAGGCGTCGCGTCAGTTCCTGCTGATGGCCCGGTATGCGAAGATCGCGGCCGTCGAGCAGCAGCAGGTATACGACCTGGAATTCGACCAGGACAAGGGCTTTCTGCTGACGACCACGCAGCCGAATGAGGTCACGGGGCAGACGGAGAAGACGATCATCAGGAACTACTACTGCCGGCCCGTGGAATTCGAAGGTGATGTGAAGTTCGAGGATGCAAGGCTCACGGACATGATCTCTGAGCCTCTGGCCGAGGAGGGGCCGGAGCAGAAGATTTCGTTTCTGCCGAACGGCACGGCGCAATCGGCCGTCGTGCAGATCGGCGATGGAAAGACGCACTACACGATTGCCATCGTCGCCTCGACCGCAAGGGCGATCCTGTACTGGGGTCCGGCCGATAAGGTGACGGACGCGAAGAACGTAGCCGTCGATCTGGATGCACAATGACAGCAAGGCTTGGGACAAGACGAGCGGGCTTCAACCTGGTCGAAACCCTGCTGGCCACGACGATCCTTTCCGGGTCGGTGCTTGCGCTGGCCGCCATCAGCACGAATGCCTTGACGGACACGACGCTCAGCAGGCATTACGAGATGGCCGCGGCGGTGATCGACGAACAACTGAGCATGATCGACTACATGGGCATCGATCAATTCATCAGCCTCGACCAAACCGAGGGCATCAAGGAGGACGCCGAGCCCGAGTACCACTGGCAGGTGTCCACCGAGTACCGGAGCATCGACAATCTCTATCTGGTGACCATCACGGTGACCTGGATCGAGCGGAACCGGCCCTACAGCGTGACCGCGCAGACCATGCTGGATGGCACGGGTCTGGCCGCCACGACATCCGAGACGCGAATGCAATGATGGCAACGACAATGAACAGTCGGGGATTCACACTGACGGAGGTTCTGATCGCCTCGACGATCAGCGCGTTCATTGCCATTGCGGCCGTCGGCGCCTTGAAGACCGTCACGGACAGCACGCAGGTGGTCAGTCGTGCGACGGAAACGGCGGGGGAAGTGCGATTCGCCGCGAGAATGATGGCGGCCGATCTCGGCAATCTGTACCGCGACCCGGACCCCAAGAGCATGAAGCTCGTCGGCGCATCGGAGGAATCCAGTGCGGGCGGGCCCACCATGTTGACCTTCTACGCGGTCGGAAGCGCCAAGGCGCGGTCGGGCCAGCCCGAGGGCGATATCTACGAAATCGAGTATTTCCTGGCCAAAGACAACAACGCGCAGCCCGAGCCGGGGGCGGAGGAAGAGGAGGAAGCGGAGAAATCCGTTCTGTTCCGGCGATTGTGGCCGAATCCCGACAGGGAAAGGAATCCCGGCGGCATCCTCACGCCCATCGCGGAAAACATCGATCATATGGAGGTGCAGTTCTTCGACGGCAGGCAATGGGCGACCCAGTGGCCTGAGGAGTTGCAGTCCATCCCCGAGCTGGTGGAGGTCACACTGGTGACTGTGCCGAAGGATCGGGGTAGTCCTGTGATCGAGAGGTTCACGGTGAATTTTTCCCGGCTTGCCGCCAGGGGGGCTTCCGCCTCGGGCGAAGGACCGCAGGGCGAGCAGGGCAGCGGTCAGCCGCCACAGCAGCAGGGCCAGCCGCAACCGCAAGAGAACCAGGGTACGCCTGAATCACCTGAGTCAAAACGATGAGTATGAAAGCGAAATCTCGAAAAGCAACCGGATCGCGTGTCACGCGCGAGAGAAAGGGACTCGTCCTGGCGTTGGTGCTCTGGGTGGTCATGGTCATGACGGCCATTGTGGCCATCGCCGGACAAACCAACCGGCTGAACATGAAGATGGCCACGGGGACGGTGGACCAGGTCCGCTGCAAATGGGCCTGCCGAGCCGGCGCCGAAAGCGCCATCGCGCTTCTCATCGACGATCTGAAGGCCAGCGATTGCCTCCAGGACCTGTGGAGCGACAACGACGAGGACTACAACAACGTCCAGTTGGAGCGGTGCGCGTACTCCGTCCGCGTCGTGGACGAGGCGGGCAAGCTGAACGTGAACATCGCGACGAAAGAGCAGCTCATGGCGTTGCCGTACATGGAGGAGAACATCGCCGATTCCATCCTGGATTGGCGGGACAACGATGAGGACCTGCGGACGGAGGGAGCGGAGGCAGGCTACTATGAGAACCTGCCATTCCCCTACACGATCCGCAACGGTCAATTCAAGACGATCCGGGAGCTGCTTCGGGTCAAGGGCATGACGCCGGACCTGCTGTACGGCGAGGACGCGAACCTGAACGGCCGGCTCGATTTCAACGAGATGGATGGCGCCCTCAGCCCGCCGATGGACAACGGCGACGACTACCTCGACCAGGGATGGATTGCCTATCTGACCTGCTACTCCTATGAGCGGAACGTGGACGCCGACGGCAACAACCGGATCAACGTGAATCAGGCCGATGAGCAGCAACTGCAAACGGAGTTAGGCATCACGGCCGGGCAGGCCAGATGGATCGTGCAGAACCGCGGGCAGGGATTCAGAAGCATCGGTGATCTCGTCGGATCAAATACCGCCCAACGGACATCCGGCGGTTCCGGCCGGAATCAGGGAAACCAAAACAATCGGGGAAACCAGAACGATCAAGGGAATCAAAGCAACCAGGCAAATCAGAATAACCAAGGCAATCAAGGAAACCAGAACAACCAGGGGCCGGGCGAGCCCCTGGACCCTCAAACGTTTGCCCGTATTTCCGACCGGATCACCATCAGCGGCGAGCAACGGATTCCCGGCAAGATCAATATCAACACGGCGCCGTTGGAGGTCCTTGTGGTGCTGTTCGGCGGCGCCGAGCAGGGCGAGCAGGCCGCCTATGGAGTCGTTTCCGAGCGTGCAACCCTCTTGTACGGATTCCAGAGCATCGCCGACCTCGTGAGCGTGCAGTCCGTGGGTCTCGAAAGATTCAAAAGAGTCGCCGATCAGATCACGGTTCGTTCGGACGTCTTCCGGATTCGCTGCTTTGCCACGGCCGCCATCAGCAGCGCGAAACTGCAAACCGAATGCGTCGTCGATCGCTCGGCCACGCCGTGCACGATCCTTTACTCGTACCAGGGAGCGAACTATTGATGAACAAAAGCCCCAAGACACCCCGGTCGGTGATTGCCGCCGTCAAAGAGGACACGCAGTTCAAAGCGGTTGAGCTGCGGGCACGGGACGACGTGGTGGAGATTCTCTGGGCAAAAGCCGTACCGAGTGACGGCTGTACCTGGAGCGATTTTGCGGTCGAGTGCGGCCTGGCTCAGGCCATCGGGACAAAGGGCAAGTCGCTCCGCAAGGATGTCGTGAGCGTTGTCGGACTCGATTCGACCGCGGTGGCCTTCTACAGAATCACCGCACCGGCGGTGAGCGACGAAGAGGTGGCGGCGATCGTGAGGATGCAGGTCGAGTCCCTGTTGCCGTTGCCGCCCGAGCAGATCGAGGTGGCCTGGCGGACCCTCCCATCGACGGATGGCAAGACGGAGGTCACCATGGCAGCCGCACGCTGCGACCACCTGGAGCGATTCATCGACAGCACTCGCGATTTCCGGCCCCAGAATATCCTGCTGTCCTGCGAGGGGACAGCCAAGGCCTGGCAAAGCCTGTTCACAGAGCAGGAGCGGCAGGCGGCGGTCCTGAGCATCGGCGAGCGGCACACGCAGGTCTGCCTGGTCCAGGCGGGGTGCGTCGTGCATGCTGCCGTCCTGGATATCGGGATGAGCGATCTGAAGTCCACCGGCCGGCACGCTGAGGTGCTCGAGACGACGGAGGTATCGGAACGGTTCGCACTGGATATACGGACGATTCTGGATTCCTTCGGTTGGGAGGTATCGGCCTTGTGGCCGATCTTCGTCCTTTCCGATGGAGGCAGGGAAATCGATCGCGTGGTGGCGTCGCTGGATGCCGCCGGCCTGCCGGCGCGAGCCAGTCTGCCGAGCACCCAGGGCGTGAAGGCGCCGGTGGATTTCGAGCGGGGCGATGTCTACCAGTACCACGTGCCGCTGGGCCTGGCTCTGCTGGCCATGGGAGAGTCCTCCGACCGGCTGGATCTCTTCAAAGGCATCTCGGAAGACCAGGTGGAAGTGAGCGCGAAACGGGCCCGGCTTTCGATCCTGGTGGCGGGCGCCCTCGCCGTCTTCATGTTGATCGCGCTGATCGCGACGTCCTACGTCGTCGATACGAGCCGTGACAGCCACTACAAGAAACTGCTTGCCCGGACGGACCTGGAACAGGCGAGGCAGCGGCAGACTCTCTTGAAGACCGTGGCGCAGCACCGGCCCGACCTGCTCCAACTGCTCACGGACATCAATACCGGCGAAAACCCCGGGATCGTCCTGGATGGTCTTCATTTCAAGAAGGGCCAGCCGGTCACCCTCACCGGCCAGGCCGACAACGAGGAACAGTTGTGGACCTTTCAGAAGAACCTGGCCGGCCGAAAAGGAGTCGAGGGCGCGGAGCCGTCCAGCGTGAGCCAGGACACCAAAACCAAGAAGATCAGGTTCACGATGACGTTCCAGTACAAGGGATATACGAAGAAGAACGCCGTCCTATAGGGGCAACGAGCGGATCATGGCAAGAAAGCTGACTCGAAGAGAAATACGCATGGTTCAAATCGGGGCGATTGCGATCATCGCCATACCGGCCTTCACCTTTGGGACGAAATGGATCGACAATTGGCGGCAGGTCCGAGAGTCCCTGGCCCAGTCACAGGACAAGCTGAAGGACCTTGAGATCAACGAGGCCGCGCAGGCGGGGCTACTGGCCATCGTGCCGGTGTGCGAGCCGCCTCAGGAGGAGGAAGTGCAGAAACTCCTGTTCCGGGACAAGCTGCACGAGCAACTCAAGAAGGCGGGCATCAACACGGAGCCGCTCCAGTTCCTCCCCATCCGGAAAGGAAAAGACCAGAAGGTCCTCAAGATTCAGTGCAAGGGCAAGTGCAAATTCGATCAGTTGCTCGAGCTGCTGGCCAACTTGAGGGAGAATCCGTACCTGGTGGGCATCGAGGAGCTGAAGGTCGAGTGCGATACGAAACAGCCGCCGGAGAAGAGGCAGGAAGTTGAAATCGTCCTGACGGTCTCGACGTTCGTGAAATGATGTGAGGTAGTGTCGGTTGAATCCTGCACACATGATACCTGAAACCATGAATCATCGCCGGCGCGATCTGGCGTTCTTTGGCCTCCTTGCGGCCGCCGTGCTGCTGGGCGCCCTGGCGTTCGCGAAGACGGCGAGTCTCGTGCGGGCGCAGCGAGTCATCGCGCAGGTCGAGAGCCTGGGCAGGCAGGACCCGAACGATCTGCAGGCGTCCGTCCGCAAGGCCAAAGAGAGCGCGGACGCCCTGAAAAAGAACAACCTGTTCGTCAAGCAGAGGCCGAAGGAGCACCCGGTCAAGCAGGTGGACGGGATCCTCGGGAACGAGGTCCTGATCGGCAATAAGTGGTACACGGTGGGTGGGAAGATTGGCGACGCGGAGATCGTGGCTATTGCGCCGACGGAGGTCACGATCGCCTGGGATGGCCGGAAGAAGACCTTTGCCCCCATCGCGGCGACAGTCCCGCCGTCGGAGCCGCCGTCCGCGCCGGCCCCGGACAAGTCCGATGCGGCGAAAGCGCCCGAGCCAGGCAACGCCGCGCCGCAAGCGGCGCCCGTCGAGGCGAAGGTGGCCGCTCCCCCCGCAGAGACCGATCCGCTGGCTTGGCTGGGCGTCACTCTGTCGCCCAAAATGAGGGAGATGCTGCTGGCGAAATGGAATTCCGCTTCCGAGGAGGAAAAGGAGAAGGCCAAGCAGGAATGGGGCAAGATGTCTGAGGCGGACAGGGATAAGGCCCTTGACGAGATCGAACGTGGCTTGTAGGGCATCTATGCAAGAAACTCGCTATGAGTAACAAGGGGTACAACATGGAGCCGCTTGCCAGGGCCCTGCTGGCGATTGCGGGACTTCTCGGCGCGTTCACATTCCTGCAGATCGCGACATTCGTTGCGACAGCGGGGGATGCCGACAGCGTCGTGGCCGCAGCCACCGGCGCCTCGCTGGGCAAGCCGGCCGCCACGCCATCGACGCAGGTCAAGTCCGCCGTGGAAGGACTCAGGAAGAACAACCTGTTTGCGCCTCCTGCGGCAAAGCAGTGTCCCATCAATGAGGTGATCGGGATTCTCGGCAACCAGGCGTTGATCAACGGCCAGTGGTATAAGGCCGGGGACGCCGTGGCGGATGCCAAAATCGTCGCCATCGAGCCAACGAAGATCAAGGTCGCGTGGAACGGCGAGGAGAAGGAATTCATGCCGATTACCTCCACCGGCGCAGGCGGGCCGGAAGGTCCCCGCCCGGGACCCAAGGGCAGGCCGCCGACGCCGCCAGGTGCGCCTATGGTGGTCACGGGCGATCAGCCCGGACCGGGGGGACGCGAAGGACAAGCCGTCCGGTCCGCCGAGGAGCTCGACACGATGAGGGAACGATGGAAGAACATGTCGCCGGAGGACCGGGAGAGATATCGTGAGGAGATGCGCGAGCAATTCGGCCGCAGGGGCCGGTAATTGGATCACGGAAGAAAGGTCAGTCACATGAAGCACATGAACATCGTAGTCTCGGTCATCATCGCCGGCGCGGTACTTGTCGCTGCCTATGCGGTTGGCCTGCTGGTGCGGCACATGCGGACGCCGGACGGACGGCTCGAATCGGCGGCGGTCGCGCCGACCGAGGACCCTGCTGCCCTCAAGGCGAGGGTCGCACAACAGTCGCCCGGCGGCAGAAACGCCAGCGGCGCCGACAGCAATCTGCCGGCAGAGGTTCAACGGCAGAGAGAGCAGATGCTCGAAAAAATGAAGAATATGACCGAGGAGGAGAAGCGCCGGTTCGTGGAACAAGAGGTGCGCAACCGCTTCAGCGCCGCCGACGGCAGGGGCGGATCGCGCAAAATATCGCCTGAGGAACGCGAGAAGATGCTACAGAAGTGGAAGAGCCTGTCCGAAGGACAGAAGCGGGCGTTCGATGCCCGCGCAGCGGAACCCGAGCCGGCTCCAGAGGGACCGCCGCAAGCCCCTGCAAATGCCGGAAGCGCAACGACGCAGCAGAGTCCCCAGCCAGGCGGCTCGGAGCCGAACAAAGCCGGTCAGGAGTAATCATTGAACGTGAACCAGTACGCAGTTGAAATGAGGTGACTACCTTGGAACGGTCAAAGTTGGTCCTGTGGGGCGTAGTTCTTGCCGCCGCCGGCATCATTGTCTGGTGGGTCGGCTTTCATTCACCTGAGAGTGGCCTGCCCGGCGTGCAGCGTCCGGCAAGTGCACAGCCTGGCTCGGCGTCGGGAAGTCCCAACGAGCCGGCCAAACAAGCTGCGTCGCCGGCCGCCGGCGAGCCGAACACGCCGATCCAGCGTACGGAGCCCAACCGGCCCGCGGACTCGAACAAGCCGCCTGAATCGGCCAAGCCGGCCGATGGATCCGAGCCGAACAGGCCCGCGGAGCCGAACAAGCCTGCGCAGGCGGGCGTGCCTGACACGACGAAACCCGCTGAGTCCGGCGAGCCCATGGAGGCCGTGAACCTCAAGGATGTCGAGATGAAGAACATCATCGACAAGATCGCGCAGTGGACCGGCAAGACCGTGATCCCCCACGACGAGGCGATGAAGCAGAAGGTGACGATCTATGCGCCCGAGAAGATGCCCCGCAAGAAGGCGCTCGAGAAGATCTACAGCGCGCTTCGCATGAAGGGGTACATGGTCGAAGAGGCGGGCGACACGATCTTCCTCAAGCCGCTGGCCGGAGCGAAGCTGGGCGTCTTTCCGACGGTCGGGCCTGACGAGCCGCTGGCGGCGTTCGAGAACAAGGAGCAGATCGTGCAGAAGCTCTTCAAGCTGGCCAACTATCCGCCGGCCCAGATGGGCCAGATCGTTCAACCTCTGGTCGGCGAGTTCGGCCACGTCAGCGCCGACGCCACGACGGGCACGCTGCTCGTGATTGACGCCGTAGGGAACCTCCAGCGGATCGAGCACATCATCCAGCAGTTTGACGTTCCCGAGGCGGGCAAGGCCATTACGGACGTTATCGAGGTCAAGTACGGCGATCCTTCGGAGATCGTCCAGTTGCTTAGGATGCTCCTGGGTGAGTCGCTCGACGGCGGGCGAGGCCGAAGGTCTTTCAGCGGCCGCGTCTACAATCCGTCCAGGCCCGGCGGGGGCCAGGGAGGATCGCCGCAGGGGCCGGGAGGCGCCAAGAACGCCGCGGCTACATCCGTCACCATTCCGGGCAGCGAAATCCCCATCGTCCTCATCCCCGAGCCCAAGCACAAATGGATCATCGTCAGCGGCTCCGCGGAGGACGTGAAGAAGATTCGTGAATGGGTCGAGAAACTCGACCGCGAGGAGCCGGTCCGATCCGAGTACGAGACCATCGCCATCGTCTATGCCGACCCGCAGGAGGTGGCGGACCGCATCAACAGAGCGCTGGAGGAACTGCCGGGCTCGTCGCTGCGCCCCAGCGTCGTCGTTCAGCCGCTACAGCAGTCCAGGCAGATCATGATTTTCGGACGGACCGAGCTGCGCGAGATGGTCAAGAAGCTGATCGTGGAAGTGGATATCCCCGCCGGGACTTTCGTGACGGAGCACTTCCCGCTCAAGCACGCCGACCCGGAGCAGATCAAGCAGAACCTGGACAGCCTGTACGGTGAGAACATCCCCCGATACGAGTACTACAGCTACATGCGATACGGGGCGGGGAGTCGACGCACGCCCGCCGACACCGTGAAGGTGATCGCATTCCCCGCGATGCAACAACTCACCGTGATCGCGTCTCCGGAGAACATGGAGAAGATCCGAAACCAGATTAAGGAGTGGGATGTTCCGCTGGATGTGGCTGCCGTCAAGCCGAGGATCATCGAGCTGCGCAACTCCGACCCGATCCAGATGGCGGAACTCCTGTCCAAGCTGTTCTCGGAGGACACGGACACGAGCCGCTCGTTCTTCCGCATGATCTTCTACGGCGACATGGGCGACCAGCGACAGAAGATTGTCGGCCCGTTGTACGGGCAGCTCACGTTCGAGGCGGTCCAGGGGACCAAGAAGATCATCGTCATCAGCAAGATTCCCCAGGCTTATGACGTAATCGAGCAGCTTGTTCTGGATTTGGATCGCCAGGAAATGGCGGAGAGTCCCCGCGTCGTCCAGATCAAGTACGCGGATACGGAGGATCTCGCGGAGCGCCTGAACGCGATGTTCAACGAGCCGGGGACCAACGCCCGGATTCGCCGCATCGTGCAGGGCATAGGCCAGTACTCCATGGACGAGACGGAAGGCAACCAGGGCCAGAACAACGCGCGGACTACCAGCAACAACACGAACCAGGGCAGTGCCGCCGAGTACACGCCGTGGTGGTCCTCCGGTGCACGGCGGGCCCCGAATGAAGAGCCGATCAGCAACGTCATCGGCCACGTGCGATTCGTTCCCGATCCCAGGAGCAAATCCATCCTGGTGCTGGCCCCGCGTGAGTTCCAGGCGAGCATCGCGGACACGATCAAGGAACTGGACGTGCCCGGCAAGCAGGTGATGGTCAAAGCGATCGTCATCGAGGTGGACCATCAGGATCTTACTTCCCTCGGGGTCCAGTTCTCGTCGAACCCCCTCGGTACGTTCTCCGTTGGGGAAGACGCAATCACGGCGGCCTCGCAATTCCAGTATCTTGACCAGCGAGGCTCCACGCAGGTGGGCCTGACGACCAACATCACCGCCTTGATCGACTTCCTGGTCAAGAAGGTCAACGCGCAGATCCTCAATCAGCAAACGTTGTGGACGCAGGACAACGAAGAGGCAAGCTTCTTCAAGGGCCAGAAGGTCGCGTTCCAGACGAATGCGTCGACCTCGGAGACGGGCGGCCGGGTCACGCAGAGTTTCGAGTACCAGAAGGTGGGCATGACGCTCGCCGTGCGTCCCAGCATTACGCCCGACAGAAACGTCGATATGGTCGTCACGGTCCTGCTGTCGGACCTGACGGGCGATAACATCAACAGCCAGCCGGTCCGGCGGGTGATGGAGACCACCACGAATATGATCGTGGAGGACGGCCAGACACTCATGCTGGGCGGCATCCTGTTCCAGACCGACAGCAAGATCGAGAGGAAGGTCCCGCTGCTGGGTGACATCCCCCTCGTGGGCGGCCTGTTCCGGCATAATGACGTGATCAAGGCGAACAACGAGTTAATCATCTTCATTACGCCGTATGTGATCGACGAGGGCGTGGAGCTTCCCGAAGCGACCCTCAAGCAACTCGAAGAGCCTGGGCAGAGATTGGAGCAGATCCAGGGAGATTTGAACCAGATGTCCGAGGAATTGGAAGAGAGCCTGAAGAGATAGCTACTACTCTGAGAACATCGTCTTGGGTGGCAGGCCGTGCGCAGGAATCAATCCCGACTCGTGTGGTGGCTCGCTTATTTTCCCCGCGTGATCCGCTCTTTGCCGCCCATGTAGGGGCGCAGCACCTGCGGGACGGTGATTGACCCGTCCGCATTCTGGTACAGTTCCATGAGCGGGATCAAAATGCGGGGCGAAGCGATGACCGTGTTATTCAGGGTATGGCAGAAAAGGTTCTTCTTTGTCGCGGGGTCCTTGTATCGCAGGTTCATCCGGCGGGCCTGGAAATCGTTGAATTTGCTGGCGCTGTGCGTCTCGCAGTAGTTACCGCGTGACGGCATCCAGCCCTCGATGTCGTACTTCTTGGCCTGCCCGCGGCCGAGGTCGCCCGTGCACACGACGACGACGCGGTAGGGCAGTCCCATGGCCTTCATGACGGCCTCGGCGTTGGCGAGGATCTCCGCGTGGAACCTGTCGCTCTCCTCGATGTCGTTTCGGCAGATGACGACCTGCTCGACCTTGTCGAACTGGTGGATGCGATAGAGGCCATAGGTATCCTTGCCGGCCGCTCCCGCCTCCCGCCGGAAGCAACTTGAAAGGGCGACATATCTCAGCGGCAGCTCCTCCGCTTGCAGGATCTCGCCCATCCGGTAGGCCGTCAGTGGCACTTCGGCCGTCCCCACGAGATTCAGCTCATCCCTCTCCATGCGATAGGTCTGCTCTTCCGAGCCGGGGTAATAGCCCGTGCCCATCATCGCCTCGTCACGCATCAGCAGCGGGACGGACATCGGCAGATACCCTCGTCCCGCCATGAAATCGACGGCGAATCGAAGCACCGCCCAATGCAGCAGGGCGCCGTCGCCCTTGAGGAAGTAGTTGCGCGTGCCCGCCAGCTTCACGCCCCGCTCGATGTCGATCATATCGAGGGCCAGGCCGAGCTGAACATGGTCCTTTGGCTCGAAATCGAACTTGCGAACTTCGCCCTCCCGTCGCACCTCCATATTCTCCGTGTCGTCTTCGCCCACGGGGACGTCCGGGTCGGCCGGCTGCGGCGCCTGCAACAACAAGGCGTCGAACTCCGGTTGCAATCGCTTGATCTGATCTTCAAATTTTGCTTCGTTCTTCTTGTGTATGCTTAGTTTTCCTATGGCATCGGTCTTTTCGTCCCCGGATAGATTTGGTATCGATTTGCCAAGCCGGTTTTTCTCCGTGGCGATATACTGGAGTTGAGCCTTTGCCTCCCTGAGCTCACGGTCTACTTCCAGCAGTCTCTCTATGTCGGCTTCAATCCGCTTGTTTTGCGCCGCCCGGATGTAGAGCTCGGGAGATTCCCGTATCAGCTTGATATCGATCATAGGTTCTCAGCTTCCCAACGCTTGACGATAACCACGTTGTTCTGTCCTCCGAATCCGAAGGACTCGTTCATTGCCACGTTCACGGGCATTCTGCGGGCGACGTTCGGGACGTAATCCAGGTCCAGCTTCGGATCGGGATCGACGAGGTTGATCGTCGGAGGCACGATGTTGTCCCGTATGGCGAGCACGCACGTGATCAACTCCGCCGCGCCGGCGGCCCCGATGAGATGCCCCATCATGCTCTTGATGCTGCTGGCGGGGACCTGCCCGGCCCGCTCGCCAAAGACGGTTTTGATCGCCAGCGTCTCGATGTGATCGTTTTCCTGCGTGCTCGTGCCGTGCGTGTTGACGTAATCGATGTCCTTGTACGTCAGCCCGGCGTCGGCCAGCGCCTTGCGCATCGCCTGCACAGGTCCGCGACCCTCCTCGTGCATGTCCGTCACGCGGAAGGCGTCCGAGCTCGAACCGTAACCGACAAGCTCGGCAAGAATCTTGACACCCCGCCTCCTGGCTGAGCTGAGCGACTCCAGGACAAGCATTGCAGCGCCCTCGCCGATGAGGAATCCATCCCGGCTGGCGCAGAACGGCCGCGACGCCGTCTTCGGGCTGTCGTTCCGAGTCGATAGGGCGGTCAACCGGTTGAATCCCGTTATGCCCAAGGGATGAATCATCGAGTGCGCCCCGCCGGCGATGATTACATCCGCGTGGCCCCTGCGGATCAGCATCATCGCTTCGCCGACAGCCTGCGTGCTGGCGGCACAGGCGGTCAGGCAACTGCGAGCCGGCCCCCGGGCGCCGGTCAGCAAGGCGATGTGAGCGGCCGCCATATTCGGCTCCTGCTCCAGCTCGCGAGTGGCGTTGAACTGCCTCAGCACGGACGCGATGAGCCGATCCCATGCCATCCGTTCCTCTTGCACGTTCCAGCCCGCGATGATGCATCCGAAGAACCCGTCGTTATCGAGCGAGCCTTCTCCGGCTCCGAGGTAGATGCCCATTCTTGCCCGGTCTATGCCGTCGCCCGGCTCGCCGGTCTCTACGTCGATACCCGCCTGCCGACAGGCCTGGGCCGCCGCCCCAACGGCGAATCCGCTGCCGCGGCTGCATCCCTTGTGCAACCCGGTATCTCGCACGAACTCGGCGAGGTTGTAGTTCTTCACCTCGGCGTCGAATGTCGTCGGAAACGTAGAGGTATCGAAGACGGTTGTCCTGTCCGCGCCGCTCCGGCCGGCCAGAATCCCCTCCCACATCGCTTCCACGCTATTGCCCAGCGGGCAGACGATCCCCATCCCCGTGATAACGACTCGCTCGTAGTTCTTCGGGGTCCTCATGGCCTGTCGTCTCCCTCCTTGAAGCGTTTGACCACCAGAGCGGCCGTTTGGCCTCCATGCGTGTAGCTGCAGCACAACGCATGTCTGATTTCGCCGTGGCGAGGCGTCGTGGCGATATTCAGATCGCAGCCGTCCGCCGGCCTGGCGAAGTTCCTTGCCGCGGGGATCATGCCCTCGGTGATTGCCCGTACTGCGGCGACCAGATCCAACGCGCCCGATGCGGCGCCGGTCGTGCTCAGCATGCTCTTCGTCGGCCAGACCGGCACCTTTCGCACGGCCGGGCCAAGCGCTGCGGCAATCGCCGTCGCCTCCGCCCGGTCGTCCTGCGGGATCCCTGTCCCATGTGGGACCACCAGGTCAAGCTCTTCCGGTCCGATCCCGGCATCCTCCATAGCCTTTTCCAAGGCGATTTGCAGCCCTTGGCCGTCCGGTTCGAGCCTCTCGTATACCGGGTTGATGCTGTGACTCTGGCCGATACCGGTCAGCTCGGCCAGAATCCTGGCGCCTCGCTTGCGAGCGTGCGCGAGACTCTCGAGCACGACCATGCCCGCCCCTTCGCCGAAGATCGAGCCCCGTGCGTCCGCGTCGAATGGCCTGCATGCCGTCTCCGGCGCGTCCCTGTAGGCCGCCATACGATGCAACAGGAACTGGCGAACCAACAGCAGGGGGTGGACCTTCGTCTCGGCGCCGCCGGTCAGGGCGACGTCGGCGTCCCCACGCGCGACCACCTGGGCCGCCTCGCCGACGGCCAGATGTGCCGACGCCTCGGCGCACGTGATCGTGTTGCTCGGGCCCTGGATGTCGTGGATGATGCTGATGTGACACGCGAGCATATTGGGCAGGTACTTGAGCAGCCACAGCGGGGTGACCAGATCGAGTCCCTGTCTGCCCCACTTGCCGATATCGAATCGCCCGTCGGTCGTGCTGGCCCCCACGGCGGGCGCGAGTTCCGTCATGTCGCAACCGATCATGCCGGCGCCGACGTTGATGGCCATGCGGGTCGGATCGACATTGACGTGCTCGGGATCGATGCCTTTCGTGACCAGGCCGCTGTCCGCAATCGCATCGCGTGCGGCGATCACGGCCAGCTCAATGTCCCGGCACATCAGCTTGGTGGCTTTGCGATGCGTTTTGGGGACATGATCCTGAATCCGGTAGTCCGGGACCTCGCCCGCCAGCTCGCAGGGCAGGCCCGTTGGGTCAAAGGCCCGGATCCGGGCGATACCGCAGCGGCCCGCGCACAGGCCGGACCACATCTGGCCCGCGCTCAATCCCAGCGGACTGACCGCCCCAAGTCCAGTGACCACGACCCGAGCCGATCCCATCAGCCTGACTCCGTTCCATGTTCGACCGGCTTCGCACGGTTCAGGGCAAGATCACGCAACAAGGAGGTGAAGGTGCCGGTGAACACGAAATTCTCCTCGGGGAACTTCTTGCCCGCGAGATTTCGATCCACGTGGCTGAACATCAGGTCGATCTCGGCGATGAGTTCGCCCGCCCGTGTGATCTTGCCGCTCGTGCTGGCGGCCTCGGGGGAAATGGTGGTGATCTGGGCATCGATCCGCAGGCTGTCCCCCGGCCTGACGAAATCGAAAAACACGGCCTTGCCGATCTTCGCCAGAATCACCTTCTCGCGGAAATCCTTTGCCTCTCCGACAAGAATGCCGGCGGTTTGGGCCATGGCCTCGATCATGAGACATTCCGGCATGATCGGGAATCCGGGGAAGTGGTCATGGAGGTGTTCTTCCGCCATGGTCACATTCTTGATGGCCGCGGCATGGTGACCGCTCTCAAACTCGACGAACTTGTCGATCCACATCCAACGCATACGGGCTCACGTCAAAAACGAGCGGCAGGTCGGACATGCCAAGCCTGCCGCTGATCCGCTACGGCTGCTCTCCATCGGTCAAGCGGCGTTCAGCTTGCCGTCGAGATAGGTCACGATGGCGTTGACTGTGAACAAGTCCGCCAGCTTGCTGAGATCGGGATTCTTCTCGAATCCGCTCAAATCGGTATGGGGCACCCGTTGGCGAAGCTCTGCCAACCCCCTGGCGGTCAGTTTCCCGTTGCTGACCAGCTCCGGGTCGTTCAGCAGGCTCTCCGCCGGGAAGAGCTCCTCGCGCGGGACCTTGATCCCGAATGCCTTCTCCAGCCGAAAGACGATGTCCAGGAAATCGATGCTCTCGGCGCCGAGGTCTCCCATCAACGTCGCGTCGAGCGTCACTTCGTCGTCATCGACCCCCAGCGCGTCCACGAGGACCCCTTGAACCTTCTGAAATATCTCGTCCCGATCCATGCCCATGATTCCTGATACCTCCGGTACCTGTAGTCTCCTGAAAGTCCCTTTTCAACCGTTGTTCAAACTCTGCTGAGAGAGCAGGTTATACCGACACTTCATCTGCTGGATGACCTGGCTGTCCACCGTCGCAAGGGCGGGATTCCGGTCGGCCAGATTGAAGTGTCTCAGTCCGATCCGGGCCTCGACAATCTCCTGCCCTTCGGACACGCCATGCCCGACAAAGCTGCTGACGTTCTCTTCAATGGTCTTGGCCTCCACGGTGTACTCGATCTGCGAGCCGGGGGCCAGGAAGCTCTTGTACTTGACGTTTCGTGCCTGCTCGAGCAACACCATGCTGCAGGCGAAATCCTGCGTCATGCGCACGAGCCAGCTCGCCGACTCCACCAATCCTTCCAGCAGGAGAACGCCGGGCAGGACCGGAAACGTCGGAAAATGATCCGCCAGGTACTCCTCTGCCAGCGAAACACTCTTGACGGCAGTGAGCTTCTTGCCTTTCTCCAGCGACACGATTTTATCAATCAGTACGAATTTCATAGGTCCATTGCACAGCCATGTGGCCGGACTCGTGGTATTGTAGTGGAGCGCTGTGGTTTTTCCACTCTTTTTTGGGTTTTTTGCGCCAGGCCCCGTGTTCGGCGGCAGCGCCGGCGGGATATCCGTTGAAAAAGGTCAGGCGTTCGTTATACTGCTGGCATGGAAGTCCGTGGTGCAAAAGTCTCGGATGCGAAAGCGATCAGTACACTGATCAACTACTACGCCGAGCATGACAAGATGCTCTTCCGGTCGCTGGCGGAGATCTATGAGAATCTCCAGACGTTTTCGGTGGTCGAGGAGAATGGCGTGGTGATCGGCTGCTGCGCGCTGGAGGTGATCTGGTCGGACCTGGCGGAGATCAAATCCCTTGCGGTGGACCCTGGCCACAAGGACCGGGGGGTCGGGACGACCCTTGTCACGGCCGCCGTCGAACAGGCGCGTCATCTCGGCCTGCCGCGAGTCTTCGCCCTCACCCTGGAGCCGGGATTCTTCCAGAAGCTGGGATTCAGCGATGTCGCCAAGGAGGCGCTGCCGATGAAGGTCTGGAGCGACTGTGCCCGGTGCCCGAAGCAGCAGGAATGCGACGAAATCGCCATGGTCAGGTCTCTCGCGTAGGACTCAGCCGATTTGTCTTCTCTGGAAGAGGGCGACGGCCAGCGCGAGGATGGCCGCGGTGTAACAGAGGGCGTATGAGCCGCTGATGAAGATGTAGCTCAGAGGCACGCGGCTGCCCTCGTAGATCGCGTCGCTGATCCAGAAGACCTGCAGATTCGGCACGAGGAAGCGTCCGATCCTGGCCCAGAGGTACGTCTCGGCGAACCTGCCGAATACATAATCGCTGATGAGGCCCAGGAGAAAGATGCCTATGCAGGCGGAGAGGGTCACCATGGTATTGAAGCGGGTGGAAACCGCCACGGCCAGGGCGGCGATGATCATCGCGGCGAGAAACAGCAGGATCGAGCCATAGATGTCGAGAGCATGGAGCCCGTTCTCCTTGGGATTGAACTTCAGGTGCTCATCAATGAAAACGAAGAAAATCATGGCGGCGGTGGCGAGAATCGCCGCAATCACGATGGCCGTGGACGTGAACTTCCAGTCGTACATATAATTGAAGAAGGCGCTGAGCAGTGCCGTCGCGACCACAATGATCCCGGCGGCGCCAAGAACGGTCCAGTCGTGCGTATCCGAGGCGGTCTCCATGACCCCGTGCCGGACCGCCATCAGCAGGGCGACCGTGCAAATGTAGTGCGCCAGGGCCACGGCCACCATGACCCCGAGGAACTTGGCGACCAGGAATATCGGACGTTGCACGGGCTTGGTCAGCACCGTCATGATGGTTTTGTTTTCCAATTCCACCGAAACCGCCCCGGACGCGGAGAAGATTGCTATGAACAAGCTCGTCAGGAAGAGCGTAGAAAGCCCGATCTCACGTAGGAGTTTGTTGTCATCGTCCATCGTGTACATGGCTAACGATGGGCTGATCAAAAACAGTAGCAGGGCGATAGAAATGATGACCGCGTAGACGGGTTGTCGCAGGGTCTCGATCAACGTGTTCTTTGCAATTGTCACCAGGGTACGCATGATCTTGTATCCGAGACCTCGATGGCTCCAGTGGCGGTCGCTCTCAGGACGGCACTGACGCGTTTTTTTTCACGGTTGTCGCTACACGACGACGATGTCAGGTGTTATAGTGCTGGCCTATCTCTTTGTAAAGGGCTTCGGTCCATTAGCAAGTAGATACTGGGTGGCTCGAATTTTGTTCGCAATCGGGAGTTGAATCGGCAATGACAACAACCTCAAAGCGTCCCGAACAGGTGGCCTGGGCGTCTTTGGTCTTGAGCCTGGTTTTCTTTGGCGTGACCTTCTTTCTCGGCCAATGGAGCGGCTTCTTCGCCGTCTCGGCCGTCGCCTGGCAACTGCTGGCCGCCGCGATGATCTGGTTGGTCCTGGCGATCCAATTCCACCAGCGAAGCCTGGCCGAGCAGGAAAAGCTCGACATGAGCCAGCTTGCCCGGGAGAAAGAATCTTCGACGATTTTCCAGGCGAAGGGGGATCAGCTTGCGTTGCTGGCAGGCGCCCAGCGGCGACTGGAAGTCATCGAGAAATGGTTCCTTCCCATTTTCGCGGCCGTGATCGCCCTTTACGAGATCGGCATCGGCCTCTATGTTCTGAGGACCATTCCGGCCCCGGCCGACGTCAAAACGCAGCAGCCGCTGGTGGTTGCGATCATTGCGACCTCCGTTGCGTTCGTCAGTTTCCTGCTGTCTCGCTACGCTACGGGCATGTCGGTCGAGCCGCGATGGAAGCCGTTGCGGGCCGGCGGCAGTTTCCTGCTCGGCGTGGCGGTCATCTGTTTCGCCCTCGCGTTGACCCTGGCCGGCGTGCACTTCCAGTTCTTCACCCCCGTTAGCGTCGTCGGCTACGTGATCCCCGTCCTGCTGATCGTCCTCGGCATTGAGACGGCTCTCAACATTGTCTTCGATATCTATCGCCCGCGGCTCAAAGGCCAGTACAGCAGGGCGGCGTTTGACAGCAGGCTGCTTGGCACCATCAATGAGCCCGGCGGGGTATTCCGCAGCGTGGCAACCGCCATCGACTATCAGTTCGGCTTCAAAGTCTCACAGACCTGGTTCTACAAGCTCCTGGAAAAGGCCGTCGTGCCGTTGATTCTCTTCTCGGCGGTGACGCTGTACTTAGCCAGCAGCATCCTCGTAGTGGCGCCGAATGAACAAGCCGTCATCGAGCGGCTCGGCAATCCGCTCGGAGGCAATGGCGAGCCCCGCATCGTCGGGCCCGGCCTGTGGCTGAAGTTCCCCTGGCCCATCGACATCGCCTACAAACACCCGACGAAGCAGATCATGGAGCTGTATATCGGCTACGTGCCCAAGACCGCCGAGAAGACGGGACAGGTCATACCGGAGACCTCTCTGCTCTGGGGCCAGACGCACTATCAGGAAGAATACAACCTGCTGGTGGCCAGCGAATATGCCGGGGAGCAGATGGAGGAAGGGGCTGTCCCGGTCAGCGTGGTCAAGGCGAATATCCCTGTCCAATACAGGATCAAGGACCTCTACACTTACATCTATCATCACGGTCAGCCGGACAAACTCCTGGAGGCCATCTGCTATCGCGAGCTGACGAAGTTCGCCGCAAGCGCCAGCGTGGAAGCGGAGGACGCGGGAACGGCAGGAGAGAGAGTCGAAGTCAATCTCCTCGGCGCCGGCAGGACGCGGGCCAAGGAAGTGCTGGCAAGAAGAATCCAGGAGGCGGCAAACCAAGAGGGGTTAGGCATCGAGCTTGTTTTTCTCGGCGTCCAGGGGATTCATCCCCCGCCGGAGGTCGCCCCGGCCTATCAGGCCGTCGCGGCAGCGGTTCAGAAAAGGCAGGCCCTGGTCCTGGAGGCACAGGCCGAACGGAACAGGACGCTCAGCACACTGATCGGCTCGGTCACAAGGGCCTACGAGGTGTCCAACCTCGCGGCACAGTATCAGCAGGCCCGCGAAGAAGGCCGCACCGAGGACGCGGAGAAGCTCGGCAAGCAGCTCGATACCGCCTTTGCCAATGCCAAGGGCGACATCTTCAAAATCCTGAGGGACGCGCAGAGCTATGCCTTTACGAGGGCTACACTGGCCAAAGCGGCGGCCGATCGCTTCACCGGCCAGCTTAAGGCCTACCGGGCCGCCCCGCGAATTTACATGCGAGAGCAAAGGCTGGCGGTTCTCGAAGAGACCCTCCCAGGCGTTCGAAAGTACATCGTCGTCAGCGACCCGAACAATTCCGAGGTCGTCATCGTTGATTTGACGGACCAGGTCACACCCGACTTGTACAAAATTGGCGGTCTGCCGGAGAACAACCCACAATGAGAAACATAGTGATTCCCATCCTTATTGCCGTTATCTTCCTGGTCCTGGCCATCTATCTCGTGGCGTTTCAGGTCCGACAGAGCGAGTTGGCCTTCGTGACGAGGTTTGGCCAGCCTGTGCGGTCGATCACCACGCCGGGACTCAAGCTCAAGCTGCCGACTCCCATCGAGCGGGTCCACAAGTTCGATTCGCGGATGCGGCTGCTCGAAGCGGAGATCAGCGAAACGACCACGCGGGGAAGAGTCCCGATCATCATCAACAGCTACGCCGTCTGGCGGATCACGGACCCGCTGCAGTTCAACAACAGCGTCGGCTCCATCGAAAGCGGCGAGAGCAAGCTGCGAAGCCAGATCAATGACACCCAGAACCGCGTCATCGGCCAGTACACCTTCGCGGAGTTCATCAACAGTGATCCCAACAGGATCCGATTCGACGAGATCCAGGCAAAAATGCTCGCGGATCTCGCCCCTCGTGTCGCGAAGGAGTATGGCATCGAGGTCAAGACGTTCGGCATCAAACAACTCAAGATCAGCCAGGATAATACGAAAGAAGTGTTTGAGAGGATGAAGGCCGAGCGAAAGAGACGCACGGAGGCGACCATCGCGCTGGGCACCGCCGAAGCCACCAAGATCCGGACCGACGCCGACGCGATCAGGATGGGATTGCTCGCCGCCGCCGAGGGCCGGGCCAAAGCGATCCAGGGCCAGGGCGACGCCGAGACCGCCAAGTACCTCGAGAAGATGGAACAGGACCCGGAACTGGCCATGTTCCTGCGGAACCTCGATACGCTGCGCACGACGTTGCGAGAGCGTGCCACGCTCGTCATTCCGACGGACTGTGAGCCGTTCAGCCTGCTGAAGAAGATGCCGTCGCTGAAAACCAGTGAGCAGAAATAGTCGTGTTCCCACTTGAAAAGGTGTTTGGAGAACCATGTCGCACGAACACAAACATGATCATGATCATGAACACGAGCACGACCATGTCGAGCCGGCCGGCGGGGGGAAGCCACGGCCGGAGGAATTCGATGCCGCCGGTAAATCGCTCTCGGATGCGCTGCGGATCAGCTTCGCCATTCTAAAGGTGATCATGGTCGTGCTGGTCGTCGGCTTCCTCGCCTCCGGGTTCCGGACCGTGGAGACCGGCGAGCAGTGCGTCGTCCTGCGTTTCGGCCAGATACAAAGGACCGAGGGGCCCGGCTGGGCATGGGTCTTTCCCTACCCGATTGACGAGCTGATCAGGATCCCTGTCGACAAGAGAATCAACCTGCCGGTGAATGCATTCTGGTACAAGGAGACCCGGGAAGACATCATGGGCCCGGGCACGATCCCGCGCAATTACCGGGCGGAGAGTCTGGATCCGCTTCAGGAAGGCTACTGCCTGACCCGAAGTGAGGAGCGTGAATCCGAGGCTGTCCCGGCCATCCAACTCGGACCGGCGGCGAGCCGCAGCCTGGCTCTCTCGCAGCAGAGCGACGGAAGCGACTACAGCATCGTTCATACGCGATGGAGAATCGACTACCAGATCCAGAGCATCGATCAGTTCTTCCGAAACGTCTATGTCCCGGAAGTCAAACCGGGCCAGGTCTACTTCGATGTGATGACCCAGAACATCACGCCGTTGCTGCGTAGTGTGATCGAAGACGCCGTCGTCAGTGCGATGGTTCACTACACGATCGACGAGGCCCTCCAAAGCATCGACACGATCCCTCGCCGCGTCAAGGAACTTGCCCAGAAGAAACTAGACGATATCGGCAGCGGTATCGTCGTGAAATCGGTATTGCTGGAGAAGGCGGAGTGGCCCAAGCAGGTGGACCAGGCGTTTGCGGAATCCATCGCGGCCAGCCAGAAGAGCCAGGGGGCAATCACCCAGGCCCGGACGTACGCCGAGAACACGCTGAACGAGGTGGCCGGGCTTGTGGCCAGGCAGTTGTACCAGGCCCTTGTGGACGGCAACGATAGCGGCGAGCAGACCGAGGCCCTCTGGTCGCAAGTGGCCGGCGGGGCCCGGGACAAAATCGCGCAGGCCGAAGCCTACAGGACGACGGTCGTCGAGACCGCCAAGGCCAACGCCGATTACCTCATGAGCCTGCTGCCGGAATACCGAAAGCGACCTGGACTCGTCGCTCAGGGAATCTACCTGGCGGCGATGGAGGAGGTGATCGCCATGGCCGACGAGAAATTCATCATCGAAATGTCCGAAGCGGCCAAGGATCGCCAGGTCAGGATCAACCTCAACCGGGACCAGGTCAAGCCGAAAAAACAGGGACAGCAAACGACGAAGTGATGAACGATCCGCGTTTCATCGCGGCTCTAACGGGAGTATCGCAAGAGAACGGAACTATGGCTCACCAGCACCTGCACTTTCAAGAGGACTTCACGGCCGAGCAGACCCGCGGCAAGCAGCTTCGCGTCAGCATCGCGATGCTGGCCACCCTGGCCGGCGGCGTGCTGCTGATCAACAGCGGCATCGGGCGGCTTTTCTACGAGCCGGGAAGCTTCAACATCGAAATCTTTGCCTTGCTCGGGGCCGTGCTTCTCGGGGCGCCGATCATCGTCCACGCCATCAAGAGCCTCGCGAGAGGCGAATCCCACATGGACGAGTTGGCGGCGCTGGGCATCGTGGCCGCGTTCGCCACGGAGGAGTACGTTGCCGCCGGGCTCATCGGCTTTTTCATGCTGCTCAGCGAGCTTGTGGAGACGCGGACGGCGCTGGGCGCCCGGGCCTCCATCGAATCGCTCATCCGGCTGACCCCCACACGGGCCAACCTGCTTGAGCCCGACGGCCGCGAGAGGGAGGTTAAAGTCAGCGAGATGAGGCCCGGGGATCGCATCCGCGTGCGTCCGGGCGACAACATCCCCGCCGACGGCGAAGTGGACGACGGCCTGAGCTCCGTCAACGAGGCTACGATCACGGGCGAGTCGCTGCCCGTCGATAAGGTGCCCGGCATGCAGGTCTTCGCCGGCACGAGCAACCTTACGGGCGTTCTTGACATCCGCGTGACCAAGGCAGGCGGGGACACGACGCTCGGCAAGGTCCAGTCCCTGATCATTCAGGCCGAGCAGACCAAGATTCCCATCATGCGGATCATCGACCGGTACATCTCGTGGTATGTCCCGACCATCCTGATGATTGCGGTCATCGTCTGGTTCTTCACGCGGAACATCAACCAGTCCATCACGATCCTCGTGATTTCCTGTCCCTGTGCGTTGATCCTCGCGACGCCGACGGCCATGGTGGCCGCGATTTCCGCTACGGCCAGGCTCGGCGTCCTGGTCAAGAACGTGGCCGATCTGGAGATCGCCGGCAGGATGACGGCGATGGTGTTCGACAAGACCGGCACGGTCACGACCGGCCGCCTGTATGTCACGAGGCTCACGCCCGCCGAGGGGGTCGAGCCCGCGGAGCTCCTGGCGGAAGCCGCCGCGGCGGAGCAGATGAGCAAACACCCGGCCGCCCGGGCCCTGCAGGAAGTGGCGAAGGAGGCCGATCTGACGCTTCCCGCGACGAAGGATTTCAAAGAGACGCCCGGCAAAGGCGTCACGGCCACCGTCAACTCGTCGCGAATCCTCGTCGGCCGCGAGACCTTCCTGAAAGAAAACGGCGTCGATGTCTCCAATATCACCGATCCGCGGCTCCACGAGGAGCAGGGTTTCAGCACGCTCTACGTGGCGAAGGACTCGCGGTGCATCGGCTGGATCGGCCTGCAGGACAAGACCCGCCCGGAGGCTCAGCGGGCCATCGCGGAGTTGGCGGAGATCGGCATCAAGAGAGTGACCATGCTGACCGGCGACCGCAGCGAGGTGGCCAATCGAGTCGCCGGGGAGCTGGGCTGCACCGATTACAAGGCGCATTGCCTGCCCCAGGACAAGCTGGCCATCGTCGAGCAGATGAAGCGGGACGGCCACACCGTCGTGGTCGTCGGCGACGGCATCAACGACGCCCCGGCGCTGGCGGCGGGGGACCTGGGCATCGCCATGGGCGCCGCCGGCAGCGACGTCGCGATCAACTCCGCGTCGATCGCCCTGATGAACGACGATTTGCGCCGTATCCCGTTCCTCGTCCAGGTGTCCCGCAAGACACGAAGGGTGATCAACCAGAACCTGGCGTTCGGCGTGGCGTTCATTATCATCGGCATTTCGATGTCGAAGTTCGTCCCGCCCGCCGTGGCCGCGTTCCTGCACTTCGCCAGCTCGCTGGTCGTCGTGTTCAACAGCGCGCGCCTGGTCCGCTACGGCGAAGACATCGACCGCGAGCCGCAGGAGGCATAGAAACGATGGAAAGCTATGCCGTCGAGACAATCGGGTTGACCAAGGTCTTCTCCGACTGGTGGGGCCGGGCCAGGGTCTACGCCGTCGATGACCTGAACCTGCAGATTCGGCACAACGAGGTGTTCGGGCTGCTGGGCCCGAACGGCTCGGGCAAGACGACGACCCTGAAGATGCTGCTCGGCCTGCTCCATCCGACGAGGGGTCACGCATTGCTGCTCGGCGGCCACGGGAGCGACCCGAAGATCAACGCCCGCATCGGTTTTCTTCCCGAGGAGTCGTACCTGTACCGGTTCCTCAACGCCCGCGAGACGCTGGACTTCTACGGCCGGCTGTTCGGCCTGAGCCGCGAGGTGCGCCAGATGCGGATCGAGGCCCTGCTGGACATGGTGGGCCTGAAGGCCGTAGCGAGCCGGCCCGTGGGCACGTACTCCAAGGGCATGGCGCGTCGAATCGGCCTGGCCCAGGCCCTGATCAACGACCCGGACCTGCTGATCCTCGATGAGCCGACGACCGGCCTCGACCCCATCGGGACGCGGCAGATCAAGGACCTCATCCTGAAACTGTCGGAGCGCGGCAAGACGATCCTGCTGTGCAGTCATCTTCTGGCCGATGTCGAGGATGTCTGTCACCGCATCGCCATTCTGTACGGCGGCAAAGTCCAGGCGCAGGGCCGCGTCAAAGACCTGCTCCAGCAGACGGACAAGCGGCAGATCGTCACGGATGCCGTGAGCGACGCGGCCGTCGAACGGATCAAGAGCATTTTGCACGGCGAGGGTGTGCAATTCGAGGTCTCCTCGCCGATGGAGAGGCTCGAAACGTTCTTCATCCACACCGTCGCCGAGGCGCAGCAGCAGGCAAAGCCGACCAGCGGCGCCGTCAGCACGACCCAGATCGGTGACTTCCTCACCGCCGGCGCACGGAAGGGGAACATCCTCGATACGCTGGTCGGGGCGCCCGAGGCAGAACCCGCCACGGTGACGCCGCAAACGGAGAAAGTGGCCGAGACGGAAGTCCCCAGGCGAGAGCACGACAAAGACGTGCTGCGGGAATTGACGAAATCGACGCCGGCCCCGACCGAGCAGACCGCGAAGGCGGAAACGCCTCGCACCGAGCCTGTCGAGACGAAGGACGGGACCGATGCTCAGCGGGTGAAGAAGAAGGTGCTCGATGACCTGCTGGGGCGTCCCGCGCCGCAGGAACCGAAGGAACAGGGAGAACGGAAAGAGGGAGATTCCGGCCATGCGTAGAATCTGGGCCGTCGCGAGAAATACGATCCGCCAGGCATTGCGCATGAAGGTCGCCGCCGCGTTCATCGTCCTGTTGCTGATCCTCCTGCCGATCCTGGGACTGACGGTCACGGGCGACGGCACGCTGAAGGGCCGGCTCCAGACATTCGTCAGCTATGGCTTTTCGCTCACCAGCCTGCTCTTGTCTTTCCTCACGCTCATCGTCTCGGTTTACACCATCACCAGCGACATCGAGCACCGTCAGATTTACACCGTCGTGACGAAGCCGATTCGCCGCTCGCATTTGATCCTGGGCAAGTTGCTCGGCGTCGTCACACTGGATGTCGCTCTGCTGACCCTGTTCACTGGTATCGTCTATGGGGCGGCCATGCTCATGCCGTGGTTCATCAATGCCTCGCCGCAGGAGTTGGAGGAGGTCGACAGGCAGTTCTACACGGCCCGGACGAGCCTGGTCCCGCCCGAGCTCGATGTCAGCGAGGAAGTCGACGCGCTCTACCAGAAACTGGCAAAGAACGACCAGTTGCAGCAGGTCTATCCGAACTATCCGAAGCCGGAGATCATCAAACAGCTCACGAACCAGAAGCGGCTGGAGAAGCGGGCAGCGGCCATCGGGCAAAGGCTCCTGTGGGAGTTCACGAACGTCCGGCCCCTCGACCCGAATCAGAGCCTGTTCATCCGGTTCAAGTACGATGTCTCCGTGACCCCGCCCGACGAGCAGGTGTACGGCGACTGGTACATCGGCGACCTGCGTCAGCTCGGCGCCGGGCCGGAGTTGGCGACGCCGATCTTTCGCGCCACCCGCAAGGATGCCGTCCGCAGCTTTCGGGAGATCGAAGTGCCCGCAGCGGCTGTCACCGCCGATGGGTACCTGGCCGTGGGCTTCATCAATCCGCCCCTGAACGAAACCGTGGTCATCTTCCCGCTCGAGGACGGCCTCGAAGTGCTCTACAAGGCCGATACCTTCACGGGCAACTTCATCCGTGCCGCGCTTCTGATCCTGCTGCGGCTGATTTTCCTCGCCTGCCTGGGCGCTCTGGCGGGCAGTTTCCTCTCGTTCCCGGTGGCTATCCTCTTCTGTCTCGTGATCTTCCTGACGGGCACGGTCAGCGGGTTTGTCATGGAATCCTTCGATCTGCTCAGCCAGAACATCGGGATCATCTACACGTACACAGTGAGGGGACTGGTTCAACTTTTGCCGCAATTCGACAAGAACAACCCCACCACGTTCCTGGTCCCGGCTCGACTGATCAGTTGGACGTATGTGGGCAAGGTGGCGTTGTTCATGGTCGGCTTACGGGCGTTCCTGTTGCTGCTCTTTGCCTTGATGATCTTCCGCTTCCGCGAGTTGGCCAAGGTGGTTGTCTGACGATTGCCGGTGTGAACGATGCGTGGACGAGATTTTGCCATCCTGTTTGCCTGTGTGGTGATCGCGGGGGGGCTGCTGATCGCCGCCGGGGCGCAGCTCGACTACATCAACGGGCAGCGGGAGGCGATGGGCCTCACGATCAATACGCCTACGGAGAACATGCCGCCCACGCTGGCCTTTGCCACCGTCGCGATGGGGGCCTTTCGGGGCCTGGTGGTCGATATTCTCTGGATGCGGGCCGACAAACTGAAAGAGGAAGGGCAGTTCTTCGACGCCAGGCAGCTTGCCGAGTGGATCACGATGCTCCAGCCGCGGTTTGCCTCCGTCTGGGAATTTCACGCCTGGAACATGGCCTACAACATCTCTGTAGCCATTCCCGCTACCCAGCCCGAGCAGCGATGGCGCTGGGTGAAGAACGGTTACGAGCTGCTGCGCGACCAGGGAATCCCCTTGAATCCCAAGTCGATCCAGCTTTACCGCGAGCTCGGGCGGATTTTGCAGCACAAGATCGGCGGCATCTCTGACGATGCCCACGAGTATTACAAACTCCAGATGGTCGAGGCGTTGGAGCCGCTGCTGAAATCGCAGGACAATGGTCTCGGCCGCGAGTCCAACGAGTTCTACGAGGCCTTGATCCAGGCCCCGATGGCGTGGCCCCAGGTGGAGCGAGATCCGAACGTTGCACCCTTCATTCAAGCGCTGCGGCTTGCGGATGAGACGTTCGCCAAAGCCGACGGCAAGGAATTCGTGGCGAACTACCTGTCTTTGCGGCAGAATGCACAGCGGTTCAAGCCCGAGGCCCTCAAGACCATCGATGCCTTTCGGGCAAGCCCGGCGATCAAGAGGTTCGATCTCTTCGCCAAGGCCTACCAGCTCCGGCACGAGTGGAAGCTCGACCCGGCGCTGATGCACGAGGTGAACAAGATGTACGGCCCGATCGATTTCGGCGACCCGAACCGGCGTTTCCCCATGGACTGGCGAAATGCTGATAGTCATGCGATCTATTGGGCGGTCAAAGCACTGCAAGTCGTGGCCCAGAAGGAAGGCCGCAAGATCAGCATGAACGAAACGAACACGGACCGCATCATCGTGCACAGCCTTCAGAACCTCTTCCGCAACGGCAAGATCACGGTCCTCTCAGGACCGGTCGAGCCTGCTGCCGAGCTGGGGCCGACCGTTGACTCGGCACAACCCCAAACGCGCAAGGACATCTTTCTGACGCCGGACCTGCGGATGTTCGACTCGTACGACAAAGCGGCCCTGGCGATCATCAAGAAGCACGCGGACGCCGGCGAGAAGGAGTGGGGCCCCTTGGATTCTCTGCGAACCGGTCACCGCAACATGCTCAAGAACGCCGTCATGTCGTTCTACCAGGCGGGGATCAAAGGCTACGCGTTGAGGATCTACAACGAGTTGCGAGAACTGTACCCCAATATCGAGGAGTTCCACGGGTCGCTCGACGAGTACGTGGCGATCCGCTTCAGAGACGAGCTGGACAGCCTTGCCATTCACGATGCCCAGGAGATGATCATCATGACCTTGACGGAGGCGTACTTCCGTCTTGCCATCCACGAGGATAGCGAAGCGGCGGCCCGGGAGAAGCTCGCTCAACAAGTCTATGACTACTACAGGGAAAAATACGAGGATCCGACATACAGGATTGACCTGCCCGAGATGCCCGTGTTACGATACATCGCCTTGGGTCAGTTCCTGAACAATGCTATGTATCCGGCCTACGTACGGGAGGGTCTGTTAGCCCGCATCAAGATCGAACGGCCCGAGCTTTACAAGGAAATGGAGCAGATGGAAGAGGTGCTCCGGCTGCAAATGGAGCAGTCTCAGCAACCGCAGGGATAGAATCGAGTTCGGGCATGGAAGAGGCATTTCTGGCGCAGTTGACACCGTCCCAGAGGCGGGCCGTCGGTCATCGGGAAGGACCGCTGTTGGTTCTCGCGGGTCCGGGCAGCGGCAAAACGCGCGTCATTACCCATCGCATCGCGGCCCTCATCGAGTGGGGCGTCAAGCCGTACAATATCTGCGCCATCACGTTCACCAACAAGGCGGCGGAGGAGATGCGGCAGCGGGCGGCCTCGCTGGACGCCTCGGGCGGCGCGTACATCAGCACCTTCCACTCGTTGTGCGTGCGAATCCTCCGCATCTACGCCGATGCGGCGGGTATCCACCCGAATTTCAGCATCTACGACGAGTCGGACCAGACTAAGTGCATCAAGCAGGCGATCAAGGACTGCGACCTTGACGTGACGAATTTCCCGCCCGGCCGCATGCTCGATGCGATCTCGACTCTGAAGAACAAGCTCATCGACGCCGATGCCCTTCGGGCCCAGGCGGAGGACTTCTTCTCCCAGACCCTCGCGCAGGTCTACGCCCGTTATCAGCAGATCCTTACGGACCGCAACGGGCTCGACTTCGACGACCTGCTGATGAAAGCGGCGCTGCTGCTGGAGAACGACTCCGCCGTCTGCCGGGAGCTGTCGGAGCGATTCAAGTTCCTGCTCATTGACGAGTACCAGGACACGAACCACGCCCAGTACAGGCTCGCCAAGGCGCTCGTTTCCTACCACGACAATATCTGCGCGACCGGCGACCCGGACCAGTCGATCTACCGCTGGCGCGGGGCCGACATCCGCAACATCCTGGCCTTCGAGAAGGACTGGCCCGACGCCGTGATCGTCAAGCTGGAGGAGAACTTCCGGAGCACCGCCGAAGTCCTCCTCGCCGCCGACCGGCTCATCGCCCGCAACCGAAACCGCAAGGAGAAGGTCCTCGTGCCGGTCAAGTCGGACCAAGGCGAGGTCCGGATCGACAACTATGAGGACGAGAGAGAGGAGGCCGGCGCCGTCGCTCGACGGATCGAGGAGCTTGTGGCCTCGGGCGTCTCGGGCAGCGACATCGCGGTGTTTTACCGCGTCAACGCGATGAGCCGGGCGCTCGAAGAGGCCTTCATCCGCCATAAGGTCCCATACCAGGTGGTCCGGGGCGTCGAGTTCTACAACCGTAAGGAAATCCGTGACATTCTCGCGTATCTCAAGGTGATCGTGAACCCGGCGGATGAGGTCGCGCTGCAGCGGATCATCAACACGCCGGCGCGGGGAATCGGAAAAGTCACCGTCGATCGTGCCGGCGTGCACGCCGCGCGCAACCGGATTCCACTGTTTGAGGCCCTAAGAAGCGTGGACCAGATCGCCGGCCTGACCGGCGCCGTGAAGGCGAAACTAGCCGCTTTCGTGCAGATGATCGGCGGACTCGCACAGAATATGGAGGGCAAAGTCGCTCCGCTCGTCGAACGAGTCTTCAAAGCATCGGGCTTGGAGGAGACACTGCGGCACGCGGGGCACGAGGGCCAGAACGCCATCGAGAACATCGAGGAGCTGATCACTACGGCCGCCGCCTACGACGAGCAGGCGGAGAATCCCTCGCTGGTGGACTACCTGCAGCAGATCGCTCTGTTCAGTGACGCCGACGCCTATGATGCGTCGAACGCGCGGGTCGCCCTGATGACGCTCCACGCCGCCAAGGGACTCGAATTTCAAAACGTCTTCATCATCGGGCTGGAGCACGGAATCCTCCCGCACGAGCGGTCCGGCGAAAACTGCGACGACATCGAGGAGGAGCGCAGGCTCTTCTTCGTCGGCGTGACACGCGCCAAGACGAACCTCTATATCAGCTACGCCCGCTATCGAACGGTCCGCGGCCAAACGCTGCGAACGATTCCCTCGCAGTTCCTCTTCGAGCTCGGCCCCGGCCTGATGCATGCCTCTGGTGAGCGGCAAGACGATCCCCCGGAGGAACCTGCCCTCCCGAAAGCCAAGCCTGCCCCGTCACCGTCCAACGGCCGAAAGCCTCCCGATTTTGTCGCCGGCCAGCTCGTCCGGCACAAGACCTTCGGCCTCGGCCGGGTCAGGAAATTCGTGGACATGGGCGCCAACAGCGTCGTCGTTATTTCTTTCAATAGTGGACAGACCAAATCCCTGCTGCTACAATACGCCGACCTTGTGAAAGTGTAATAACTGGACTTTTGCCGAATGGAGGTTAGGCTTATTATTCCAGGAAATCAGCTTTGGAAGGGAGAATGCCATGTCACGACAGATCGATCGTAGAGAGTTCCTGCAGATTACGGCCGGCGGGGTCGCCTATTTCGCCGGGTCGAGCCTGTTCGCCGCGGATGCCTGGCCCGGCAGCCCATCGCTGGTCAGCCCCGGCTGCCGCCGCAGCAAGGTCAAGGTCGCCCGGATTTACATGGGGACCAAGGGGGGACACTGGCCCACGCCGAAGCTGAACTTCCAGGAGGAAATGGGGGTCTATGGAAGGCAGTTCGCGAAGCTCGGCAACGAGCTTGCCGACGTCGATTTCGCCGTCGATGAGCTGGTCACGTCGGCACAGCAGGCGCAGCAGCTCAAAGGCAGATTGCAGGACGTGGACGGCATCCTGGTCATCCACCTGAGTATGGGCGTCGGGGGGATGCTGAATGAGATTCTCAGCGTGGGTAAGCCTACTGCAATCTTCGCCTTGCCGTATTCCGGCCATGAGTGGGTCAGTTTCGGCAATCTCCAGAAGCAGCCGGGGGCCAAGCTGGAATGCTTCCTGACGAGCGACTACTCGCAATTGGCCGTGGCGATCCGGCCGTTCCGCGCGATTCACCATCTCCGCGAGGCGAAGATCCTCAACGTGACCACGAGGCCGTTCAACGACTATGCCGGCCAGATGAAAGAGAAGTTCGGCACCGAGATGAAGCAGATCGATCTCGACACAGTCGTCAAGGCGTACAACGCCGTCGACGACAAGGCGGCCGAGGCGGAGACCGAGCGATGGCTCAAGGGTGCTGAGGCCGTCGTCGAGCCCTCCCGCAAGGAGATCTTCAACGCCTGCAAGCTCGCCCTGGCCTTCGAGAACATGCTGACCGCGGAAGACGCGACCGTGCTGACCGTCGATTGCTACGGCACGATGTGGGACAAGACGATCAAGCTGCCTGCCTATCCGTGCACGGGTCTGTGCCGGCTCAACGACATCGGTTTTGGCGGCATCTGCGAATCGGACCTGCGATGCGCGATGACGCACATCCTCCTGCAGGGCCTGACGGGCAAGCCGGGATTCATCAGCGATCCGACCGTCGATGAGGCCAAGAACAGCATCATTCTCGCTCACTGCCTCGGCTCGCGGAAGATGGACGGGCCCAGCGGCCCGGTCTCGCCGTACAAGTTCCGCACCATCATGGAGCGCCAGGAAGGCGTCGTGCCGCAGGTCCAGATGCGCGTCGGCCAGAGAGTGACACAGGCCATTCTCATCGGTACGGATTCTCTATTCTATTTCACGGGCGAGGTCCTCGAGGCTCCCGTGAAACTCGATGACGACAGGGGCTGCCGGACGAAGATCAACGTAAAGGTCGATGGTGATGTCACGGCCCTGTGGAAGAACTGGTCGAACGGGTTGCACCGGCAGACGGTCTACGGCGATATCACGAAGGACCTCCAGCGGTTCTGCCGATACGAGCAGATCAAGCTGATCGACGAGGCGGCCCAACAGGCGTAACACCATCGGCCAATGCCAATGCATAGAGGGTAGAAATGGGTACTAAACCGTATAGCAGGCGGAGTTTGCTGAAGGCCGCGGGCGCTGGAATCACGTGCCTGGCGACGGCTCCTCATATCCACGGCGCTGAGCGGCAGGGGGATGTTCTGGGCCAGGCGGATGAGCGTATCGCACGGCGCCGCAAAGGCACCGCCGTCTTGAGCCTCGTGGGGCCGGATGGTCAGGTGTTTCCTCCAGGAGTGCGTCTGGAGATCAGTCAGACCCGACACAAATTCCTCTTCGGCTGCAACATCTTCAAGCTGGGCCGCTGCCGGACCGAAGCGGACAACGCCGCGTATGAGAAGCACTTTGCGAATCTCCTGAACTACGCGACGCTTCCCTTTTACTGGTGGAATTATGAGCGGCAGAAGGATCGGCCGGACGATGGGCGCACCGAGGAGATTGTCCGCTGGTGCAAGGCCCATGATGTCACTACAAAGGGCCATCCGCTGGCCTGGAACTACGTCGATCCCCGGTGGCTGACGGGCACGCCCGAAGAGGTGATGCAGCTCCAGTTTGAGCGGATCGGTCGCTGTGCAGAGCGTTTCAAGGGCGACATCGACATCTGGGATGTCGTCAATGAGGCCACTCATTACGACCGTGCGGAGTTGAAGAAGCAGGCGCCGAAACTGACCGAGGCCATCGCCAAGCTGGGTGTCGGCGAGTATGTGCGGACGGCTTTCACGGTCGCACGCAAAGCCAATGCGCAAGCCACGCTCCTGATCAACGACTACCGCACAGACCGTGACTATCAGGACAAGGTCATCAAGGAACTCATCGACAAGGAGGGCAAGCCGCTCTACGATGTCATCGGCATCCAGTCGCACATGCACGGCGGAGCCTGGGGCGCGGCCAAGACGTGGGACGTGTGCGAGCGCTTCACTAAGTACGGCAAACCCTTGCATTTCACAGAGACCACGGTCGTCTCGGGTCCGAAGAAGGGCGCCACGTGGGCTACGACCTCTGAAGGGGAGCAACAGCAGGCAAAAGCCGTGACCGAGTTCTACACCGTGCTCTTCTCGCATCCGGCGGTCGAGGCAATCACCTGGTGGGATTTCACCGACCAGAATGCCTGGCAGAGGGCCCCGGCAGGCTTGGTGCGCGACGACATGACGCCGAAACCCGCCTACGAGCAGTTACACGACCTCATCAAAGGCAAATGGTGGACGAAGGCCGAGGCCCAAACGGGCCCGAACGGACAGGCAGCGCTCCAGGGCTTCTACGGGCAATACAAGGTGGACGCTACGCTGGGCGGCCAGCGGCTGACGGGGAAATTCTTCATGGAGAAGACCATCAGCACGCCATTGAGCATACAGATGACGTAGAAGATGATGAGTTGATGGAAGGGATTCAAGGATGAATTACGCGGTAGTCATGGCTGGAGGGACCGGCAAGAGGCTGTGGCCGCTCAGCCGGCAGAAACGCCCCAAGCAGGTCCTCAAGCTCCTGGACGGGCAGACGCTCCTGAATCGATGTGTGGAGCGTCTCTTTCCCATCTTCGATGCCCGCAACATCATTGTCCTGACGAACATCGAGTACGCGGACATCGTCCGTGAGAACCTGCCCGGCCTTCCGCTGAACAACGTCATTGCCGAGCCGACAGTGCGGGATACCGCCGGAGCGATTGGCCTGGCCGCCACGATCCTCGCCCAGTACGACCCGGAGGCATCCATGGCCGTCGTGACGGCGGACCAGTTGCTCGAACCGCCCGAGGTCCTGCAACAGGCATTGATGGATGCATTCGAGTTTCTGTCGCGCAGCCCGGATGCCCTGATCACGTTCGGCATCAAGCCGACGTTTCCCAGCACGCAGTTGGGATACATCAAGTGCGCTGCTCCGCGCGCATGTCCGAAATGCAAGAACGTCGTGTACTCCGTGGAGGCCTTCAAGGAGAAACCCGACCTTGAAACCGCACAGAAGTACGTGGAAAGCAGCGAGTACTCCTGGAACTCCGGGATGTTCGTTTGGAAAGCCAGGACCATCCTGGCCAACCTGCAAAGGTTTCTCCCTGAATCCGCGGAACCGCTTCGCCGCATCGCGGAGGCCTGGGACACGCCCCAGCAGGAAAAGGCGCTGCAGGAATGGTTCTTCAAGTTGCCCAAGATCAGCATCGACTTTGCCGTGATGGAGAAAGCCGACAAGGTCCATGCCATTCAGCTCAATTGCCAGTGGCTGGACATGGGCTCATTCGCGGCGCTTGCCGATGTCATCAAGTCGGATGAAAACGGCAATGTAGTCGTCGCCGGGGCCAGCGAGCTGCTGGATTGCCGCAACAGTATTATCGTGACCGAGGATAAGGGGCATCTCATTGCGGCCATCGGGCTTCAGGACGTTGTGATCGCTCACACCCCCGATGCCACGCTCGTCTGCCACGTCAGCCAGACGGAGCAGCTCAAGACGCTGCTGGAACGCATCGAGCAGCACGGTCGCAGAAAGTTTCTGTAGTGTTCCTGTCTTGGTCACAGGTGTTCCCGGCATGAGATTTCTGGCCATAGATTATGGGATGAGGCGAACGGGTTTGGCCGTCTGCGACGCGCAGGAAACGATGGCTTTTCCCCTCACCGTGATCCACGGTCAGAAGAATCTGATCGAGAGGATTGAACGGACTGTCGCTTCCGAGCATATTGAGGCCATCGTGCTCGGCCTGCCTTTGAACATGGATGGCTCTCGAGGCCCGCAGGCTCAGCAGGTTCTGGCGTTTGCCGAGCGTCTCAAGCAGCGTATCGGGATTGCGATTCATTTTCAGGACGAGCGGCTGAGCAGCTTCGGAGCCGAGGAGAAGCTCCAGACAACCGGCCTGAGCAAGGCCAAACAGCGGGCACGACTTGACGCGGTGGCGGCCGCCGAAATCCTTCATGCGTTCCTGGAAGAGCGAAAAGGGGACTTGGGCGGCGGGTCCTGAGCCGCGGTATCCGTAACTCGGCCGGAGAACACCAGGCTCGTTTTTCTGGCTCAAAAGGGCAGAAATCCTGGTTTTAGGCACTTGGGAGCCTGCCAGCTTTTTTTCGGCCCCCCGCCGGAAAAAGCTTGCCAAGAGGCCGGCTGCATGGTTTATTAGGGGATTCTTAATCTGAGAATTGGAGAAGCCTCGTTGTGAGGCCAAACAGGAAGGGTCTGCTGGACGTATGTTAACGAAAGAGAACAAAGGTAGCATAATTACTGATTTTGAAACGCACGAGGGAGATACAGGGTCGCCGGAGGTGCAGATCGCGCTGCTCACAAGGCGGATCAACGACCTGACGGAACACTTCAAGACGCATCCGAAGGATCATTCTTCCCGTCGAGGCCTGCTCAAAATGGTTGGCACCCGATCCGCGTTGCTCAAGTACATCCGCAACAAGGACTTGAAGCAGTATCAGGCGGTCATATCCCGTCTCGGACTGCGGAAGTAGCGGACCGGCCGGCGGTCGTGTCCCGCTGGAGATACACCCCCGTTACGGATTTCATTGGCGGACACCAGGCACGGAAGGGTTTCCCGGTTGTGCGCATACACGTAAACCAGCGAGGTACTACATGAATGACGTTTACACGATTTCCAGAGAAATTGGCGGCCGAACACTTTCCATCGAAACGGGCAGGATGGCCCGGCAGGCGGACGGCGCCGTCGTCGTCAGGTACGGCGACACCATCGTTCTTGTCACCGCGGTCGTCGCTCCGCCACGCAAGGAAGCCATCGATTTCTTTCCTCTGAGTGTCGAGTATCGGGAGAAGCACAGCGCCGCCGGCAAATTCCCGGGCGGGTTCATCAAGCGGGAGGGCAGGCCCTCTACGAAGGAGACCCTCACGGCGCGAATGATCGACAGGCCGCTCCGCCCGTTGTTCCCGGACGGCTATTTCCAGGAGGTGCAGGTGATCGCCTCCGTGCTCAGCGCGGATCGCGAGAACGATCCCGATATCCCCGCCATGATCGGCGCCAGTGCAGCGCTGTCGATCAGCAAGATCCCGTTCATCGGACCCATCGGGGCCTGCCGGCTGGGCAGAGTCAACGGCGAGTTCGTCATCAATCCAACTCATACCGCGATGGAGACCAGCGACATCAACGTGCTTGTCGGCGGCCGCAAGGAAGCCATCAACATGCTTGAAGTCGGCGCCAAGGAACTGTCCGAGGATGTCGTCGCCGAGGCCATCGCCAAGGCCCATGAGGGCGTGCAGCAAATCATCGAGATGATCGAGGAACTGCAGCAGAAGGTCGGCGTGCCTAAGGAAGCCCCCGTCGTCGAAATCGACAAGGAGTTCTACGGGAAGGTGAAGGCGGAGGTTGCCGGGCGGCTGCGCGAGCTCAAGGGCATCGCCGGTAAACAGGAGCGAAATACCGCGGTCAACGAATTCTTTGATGAAGTTCGAGCCCGGTACACCGAGGCCGGCGAGGCGGGAACCGATGCACCCAAGGTCGATCCCGCCCTGTTCAATCGTATCCTGAGCGAGATTGAGAGCGAGGTCGTCCGGAAGATGATTCTGGACGAGGGCATCCGGCCGGATGGACGATCCTACACGCAGGTACGCCCGATCGAATGTGAAGTGGGCCTGCTGCCCAGAACGCACGGCTCGGCCCTGTTCACCCGGGGGGAGACGCAGGCGCTGGTCACCGCGACCCTGGGCACGATACGCGATGCCCAGATCATCGACGGCTTGCTGGATGAGTATGCTCAGAGCTTCACGTTCCACTACAACTTCCCGCCGTTCGCGGTGGGCGAGGTCAAGCCCGTGCGTGGTCCCGGCCGACGGGAAATCGGCCACGGGGCGCTGGCGGAGAGGGCCCTGGAGTGGATGCGGCCCCCGGAAGACCAGTTCGCGTACACGGTGCGTCTCGTCTCGGATATTACCGAGTCGAATGGGTCCAGCTCCATGGCATCGGTCTGTGGCGGATCGCTGGCCCTGATGGACGCCGGCGTTCCCATCGCCAGGACCGTGGCAGGCATCTCCGTCGGAATGGTCAGCGATGCCAGTGGCCGGCACGTTCTGCTCACGGATATCATCGGCGAGGAGGACCACCTCGGCGATATGGATTTCAAGGTGGCCGGCACGACGGCCGGCATCACGGCAATCCAACTCGACATCAAGGCGGCGGGGCTTGCCCACAACGTCATGGTGGAAGCCCTGGCGCAGGCAAAGGCCGCGAGGCTTGAGATCATCAGCGCCATGGAACGCGCGATCAGCGCCCCGCGGGCCGAATTGAGTCAGTACGCACCGAAGCTTGTCACCATCGAGATCGATCCGGAGTACATCGGCAAGGTCATCGGCCCCGGCGGCAAGATGATCAAGAGCCTGCAGGAGCAGACCGAGACGAACATCGAGATCGAAGAGGACGGCACGATCTACATCAGTTGCGTCGGCGGCGACGGGCACCTGCGAGCCAAAGAGATGATCGAGGCCATGACACGGCCGCCGGAGATTGGTAAGCTCTACAAGGAGTCGAAGGTCGTCTCCGCCAAGGATTTCGGCGTCTTCGTCGAGTTTGTCCCGGGCGTGGAAGGCCTGTGCCACATCAGCGAGCTCAGCGAAGGGTACATCAAGCACGTCGATGAAGTCTGCAAAGTCGGCGATGTGATCCCCGTCAAGCTGCTCTCGGTCGATGAGCAGGGCCGGTACAAGCTGTCCCGCAAGGCGGCCTTGGCCGAGATGGGCATCAAGGAAGAGAGGAAGCCAAGGCCCGCTGGTGAAGGAAGGCCGTCAGGAAGAAGGCCGCGGTACTGATCCTGACGCATCGATAGACTGATTCAAGCATGGCAAGCCGAAACTCAAGGCGCCGTGGCCCCGTAACACCGGGCTGTGATGCCGGGGATTTCGGCTCTGTGTTTTTGGTATTTGGCGGATATAGCCGGGTGGCAGACGCGTGAATGAGTTCATCGCCGGAGTGTGTGTTGCTTCGCTCGTGGTTGTGCCGGTCGCGGCGGTGCTGTTTCACAGGAAGGCCCGGCAGGTGCGGGACCTGAGTGCCCACAGAACGGATGTCGATGAGGAGTTGACCCGGCTCACCGGCGAGCTTGCCCACGAGATCAGGAATCCTCTCTCCACGATCAAGATCAACCTCAAGCTGACGGAAGAGGCGCTGGCCGACGTGGCCTCGGCGGAGTCGGGCAACGCACTGTCGGATCCTTATCGGCAAAGGCTCGCCAGCTCGCTGCGGAAGATCACGGTGATCCGGAAGGAGATGGACCGTCTTGAGCAGATCCTGGACGGGTTCCTCCGCTACGTCCGGCGGCCGGACTTACAGCTTGCGACCACGGATTTGAACGAACTGGTCAGCGACATGATCGACTTCTATTCGCCCCAGGCGCACAGTCACGCCTTGACGGTCCGGCACAGCTTTTGTGCCGAGCCTCTGGTGTGCAGGGTCGATCCCGGCGCATTGAAACAAGTGCTATTGAACCTCTTCATCAACGCTCAGCAGGCGATGGAACATGGCGGTGAGCTTCTGATCAGGACGTTTCGCCGCCCCGGTTACGGCGTTCTTCAGATCAGCGACACGGGCAAAGGCATACCGCCGGACAGACTGCCCACGATTTTCCGGCCGTACTCCTCCTCACGCTCGGGCGGCACGGGTCTGGGACTAGCCACGGCCAGGAAAATCATCGAGGCCCACCGGGGGACCATCGCGATCCATAGCGAACTGGACAAGGGCACCTCCTTCACGATAGAGCTGCCCCTGGTCGATGCCGCCTCCGAGGCAAACGAGCCGTCTGAAAGTTGAAGAGGCCTGCTCTCCGGATTTCTGCGGCGGGCTTATCCCTCGATTCCTATTGATGTGCCGGAAGCCTTCTCGTTGGCCTCGCGAAGGACTTGTGCATTGTGGTTGGCTTCCGGCTCAAACAGGCACTGCTGCAACAATGCCAGGGACTCTTCATGCCGTCCGAGCAGGCCGAGGGCCGTAGCCATGTTGGCGCGATATTTCCTGTTCTCAGGCCGCAGGCCCGCCGCCCGCGTGAAATGCTCGAGTGCTTTCCCGTACTCTTTGCGGATCATCAGGCACATTCCCAGGTTGTTCAACAGCACCGGATCGTCCGAGCGAATCTGAAGTGCCTCGGCCAACACCATCACCGCCTCGTTGGCCCGCCCTTGACGCATCAGCAACTCCGCCAGACGGTTGTATGCCGGCATGAATTGCGGGTACTCCTGGATGCACCGTCGCAGAACGAACTCGCATTGCCGGTCCTTGCCCTGCGTCGCCAGGATGTCCGCCATGGTGAAAAGGGTCTTCTGCGTGGGGGGGCGGTCCTGTCGCATCTCGGATTCGGGAGACGGGTCTTTCCATTTCGGTTTTTGCCCGGCGCCGTAACGCTGCTGTCCCTCGCAGCCCCCAAGCACTATCCCCGCCAAACACGCCAGGACAGCGAGGAACCTGGGCACGTCATAAACAGTCGCAGGTCGCGAGTCGCTCATTCCGTGATTCTCCCGGAAACCGCCGTTCTTCTCTTTGTGGAGTCCTTGTTGGACTCATTGAGAAGAATCATAACCACACGCTCCGAGGGCATGCCCGTCCCTCCCGGCATGCCGTCGGAGATGCTCAGGCGGTCGGTCCTCACGCCGGCCTGCTTGAGCTGCTGAACGGCGTGAGCGACCCTCGCGTCATACAGCTCGGCGGGAGTATCACCCCGGCGGACGTTCAGCGAACCCGGATGCTTCGCAAAGTGCGTGGCCAACACCGCAAGATCCCGCTGTCCAAGCTTGTTGAGTGTCTCGCCGTCCTGAACGAAGTGGTAGGGAAACAGCGTATGTTGCGAGACGATCGCATTCTCCAACCCAATGTTGTTCAGCGCATTGACCAGCTCCACGTCGAGCTTCTTTCCCGCCTCCTGCTTGCTCACCTGCTCCTCGCATCCAACCAGGAGACTGCACACGATACACATTGCCGCCACATCTGCGAACTTCATGAAACGTCCTCCTTGCACGCAACGTGACTATATTGGCCCGGCCGGTCCTTATCCATGGAACAGCATGGTACGCGCGATTTTGACGACGGCGGGTCCCACCGTCACCATGATCACGGCCGGAAAGATGAACAGCACCATCGGGACAATCAGCTTTACCGCCATCTTCTCGGCTCCCTCCTCCGCCAGCATTCTTCGCTCCTCCCGCATGGAGGACGCGAATTCGCGAAGGGCCACCGCCACGCTCGTGCCGAACCGCTCGCTCTGCACCAGTATGGCGGCCAGAGAGGAGAGCTGGTCGGCGCCTGTGCGCATGGCCATGTTCCGCATGGCATCCGTTCTGCTGGCGCCCAGATGAATCTCGAAGTTGCTCAGGTCCATCGCGGTGGCCAGGACAGGACTGACGTGGTGCACCTCGCCGGCCACCATGTTCCATGCCATGTCCAACCCGATTCCCGAGGACACACAGATCTCCAGAAGATCCACCACATCGGGCAGGTACTGGCGAATCTCCTCCCGCCGTTTTCGCTCCTTCGTCAGGACGATCAGATTCGGCAGGAAGAACGGAACGATGCCGCCGAGAGAGATCATCCACATTTCCTGGATCATGCTCTTGTCGGCGGGCATCACCAGGATCGCCGTGCCGAGAAGTCCGCCGACAAACAGGAGGATCTTGATCCCGGTATACACGGCCGGGGCATTCCGGCCCAGATATCCGGCGCGGATCAACTGCTCCCACAGGTTCGTGCTGGCGTGGCCGTGGGAGGCGAAGTTGCCGACCTGCTCGAGCAGATGCAGAAACCGGGGCTTCCTTGCGGTCTCGCTCGCCGCACCATGTCCCGCCATTGCCAGTCTTCTGCGCACTACGCTTTTGTGCTGCTCGCGAAAGAAAAGGATAGCGCTGCCGATGAATATCACCGAAACGAAGCAGAGCAGCGCAACAAGCATCTCCGGCCTGCCGCCGTATACGTCCATGTACTTGACTATATCGTTTAGCATCGTGTCCCGGACCTCCAATCAATACCGTAACACCGAGAGCCTGCTCATCAACCAGACGCCCATCAGAACGCTTGCGACGGTGGCCGCCAGCATGTACCGGCCGGTCCATTCCTTGAAGAACATCTGCATGTACGCCGGGGCGATGATATTCAGGATGATGAACAACAAGAATGGCAAAGCAATCAGAATGCGCTTGCTCATCTGTGTCTGCGCCGTGAGCACGCGGACCCGTCGGTGCAGCCGCATGCGCGATCGCATCACAGAGGCCAGAGTATCCATGAGTTCCGCCAGATTGCCGCCGCTATTCATCTGGATGCCCACGGCCGTGGCAAACAACTTCAGGTCCACATTATCGCTGGAGGACGCCACTCGCTGGATGGAGTCCTGCAGATCGAGCCCGAGGGCCTGCTCCTGGCAAATTTCGCCAAAGAGGCTGCCCAGCGGGTCATCCACCTCCTCGGAGATCAACTGGAACGCGCCGACGAGCGGGTGGCCGGCGCGAAGGGCCCTGGCGGCAATCCCGAGCGAATCGACGAATTGCCGCTCGAACAGGGCCACCCGCGAGGCAATCCGCCGTTCCGTCAGCATCCAGAATATCGTAATCACCACCGCCGCCCCCGCCAGGCCGATCCAGACCCCTACGCGCATCATGACCGCCACCGCCAGGGACGCCACGCCGAACACGCGGAGAAAGACCACGGGCGTGGAGGCCCTCCATCCGGCATCCGCCCTCAGCTTCTCCAGCCGCGACAGCAGCGTTTTCTTTTCCGCCCGGTCCGTTTCACTCCTGTCCGTGTAATCCTCACGCCACAATTGCAGCGCCTGTGACCTCTGCGTATCCGCATCGCCGATGCCCAGCCGCTTTCGCACCTGCCTTTGCCGGCGGACATACTGGATGAACCACAGGACCACACAGATGCTCCACGTGGAGAGAACCAGCACGAAAACGGATGCCATCAAAACCGTGTTGAACAGTTCCTGAGGATTCATAGGTCAATTCCCATCTCACACTTGGTCCCGGCGGCGTGGCCCGACGTTCCCCCGCCGTCACGAGTGAATCGACGATTATCGGCGCCAGAGTCTGCGGGTCCGGACCTCCTCGCCGGGACGTTCCACCTGCTGGCCCCGCGTCGGCTCGCGTTTGGGCAGGATTCGATGCTGGAATGTATCCGGGGACATTTCCACGCCGCACGCCTTGAGCCTGGGCAAGAGCCGCGGCCGGACGCCGCACACCTCGAAATCCCCGTACGCGTTGCCGCTCTCATCCACCCCCTGCTGGTTGAAGTGGAAGATGTCATGGAGACAGATCGTGTCCCCCTCCATGCCGGTGATCTCCACGATCTGCACGATCTTGCGCGCCCCGCCCGCCAGCCGGCCCACGTGGACCAACACGTTCAGCGCGGAGCTGATCTGTTCCCGGATCGCCCGGATGGGGTAGTTGATGCCGGCCATGCTCACCATGTTCTCGAGCCGGCGCAACGCGTCTCTCGGGCTGTTGGCGTGCACGGTGGTCATGGAGCCCTCGTGGCCGGTGTTCATGGCCTGGAGCATATCGATGGTCTCGTCGCCGCGGACCTCGCCGATGATGATGCGGTCCGGCCGCATGCGCAGGCTGTTCCGCAGCAGGTCGCGCTGGGTGATCTCGCCCTTGCCCTCGATGTTCGGCGGCCGCGTCTCCAGCCGCACCACGTGCTCCCGCTGAAGCTGCAATTCCGCCGCATCCTCGATCGAGACCACGCGCTCGCCCGCCGGGATCCACTTCGACAGGGCGTTCAGCAGGGTGGTCTTGCCCGTCCCCGTGCCGCCCGAAATCAGAGTATTCATCTTGCACTGGACGCAGGCCTCGATGAACACGGCCATCTCGTCGCGCAGCGCGTCCCCCTCGATCAGCCGCTCCATGTCGAGCGGATTCGTGCCGAAACGCCGGATGCTCAGCGCGGGCCCGTCCAGCGCCAGTGGCGGCACGATCGCATTGACGCGCGAGCCGTCGGGCAGGCGCGCGTCGAGCATCGGCGTGCTCTCGTCCACCCGGCGTCCAACGTTGTCGGCGATGCGCCGGATCACGCGAATGAGGTGATCGTCGTCGAGGAACGTGGCGTCCGTCGACTCCAGCCTGCCGTTCCGCTCGATGTACACCTTCTTCGCCCCATTGACGAGAATATCGCTGATGCACGAGTCCCGGAGGAATTCATCCAGAGGCCCGTAGCCGAACACCTCGTCCATGACCTCCCGGATCAGTTGCTGCTTCTCCGGCGCCGAGAGGGGAAACTTCTCCTCGTTGAGCAGCAGATTGACGCGATCGGCGCACTGGGTGTGCAACTGGTCGAGCGAGAGGCGGCGGGCCTCGTTCAGGTCGAGCACCTGCAGCAGCTTGCGATGCACTTTCGCCTTGATGTGCAACGTCATCGTATCCGTTTGGCTGTGGCCGTTCGCCGTTGGGTCTTCCATCTGTTTCTTGAGCACGTTCAACCCCTCTTCCTTACAGGTCTTGGTTTCATGTCCCCTTGTGGATTCTCAGGGCCAGTTTGTGAAAATCCCGTCGCAGCCCTGATCTTCGGGCGACTTCGCCCAACGGCTGACCCTGGTTCATGCTTTTGGCGGCTTTTCGCCAGTCGCTTCGGACGCTGCACACAGACTTCATGCCGATCGCGTCCTTGCCCTCTCGCAGCCTGAGCAGCGTGCCTCGCCGGTTCACCCGGTTCGCCACAGGCAGAGTTCTGTCCGGGGCCACTCCCTGGTTTCGCAGGGACGCGATGGTCGATTTGGCGAACGAGATGTCCCGGACGTTCAGTTGAAAGACCACCACGAGCCTGTGGCTGACCGCCGCCAGGTCGGCCGCCATCCGCGGCGGCAGGCGCGGGGCATCGATCACGACGTAGCGGTAGGGCTGGCGGCAGGCCTCGATGGTTTTGCCGAGGTTCTCCCATTGCATGGGCAGCGACGCATCCGCGGAGGCAGCGGCCGGACTGAGCAGCACGTCGAAATCATCCATGACGCCGACGGCCCCGGTCTGGATCAAGTGGCTGTCGATGGCGTCTGGGCGGCTGAGGACGTGAGCGATACCGTAGCTGCCGGAAACTCCGAGGTGGGCGGCCACCGAGCCATAGTGCTGGTCCAGGTCGATGATGAGCACGGACTGCCCGCAGAGCAGCCGCAGCTCGTTGGCGAGATTGACGGTCACGGTCGTCGCCCCGCAGCCTCCGCTGCAGGAGAAGACGGAGATCACGTCCCCCAGCCGGACCGGCGCCTGCGGCTCCCAGGACAGCAGACGCTCCAGGACGCTGTCCAGCTCCACCGTGATGTTCTGCTTGCGCAGGAAATGCCGGGCGCCCGCCTGCATCGCCTGGAGGATCAGCCCTTCGCTGGAATCCGTGGACAACACCATGAACCAGATCTTCGGGTGGGCGGCGACCATCTTGCTCAGGTCGAACAGGGTTCGGTCCGGGTCGTGATCGACATCGACCATGGCCACGCCGGCGTGCCCATCGGCGCCGGGCCTGGCCAGATGCGCCATGAGCTCCGTGATGCTTCGGCAGGTGGCGGGGGACTGGCCGCCGCCGCGCGACGCCAGCACCGACTGGACCGTCGCCACGGTCTGGTTGTCCCTTGTCACCACAAACACGTCCCCGGTGCTCATCGTCGGATTCCCTGTGTCACCTTATCCCTGCGTCAACCGTCTACTGCTCGTAGGAATCCCAGGCGCCGGGCCCCACAAGCTGATCCAACCCCATTTCCCGAAGCCACTGGACGGACGTGGGATCGAGCTTGGCGGGCTTCTTGCTTTCCAGGCGGCCCTCCAGATACAGCTCCCAGTCGTCCGGCGCCGTGTAGATCGCCCCGGGCAGCGGGGGCGTCTGGGCCACCGACATGGGCTCCACGAGCGACGCCGTGACGAGGATGACCAGCTCCGTTTCCTGGTTCCTGTACCGCACGGAGCGAAACAGCGGGCCGATGACGGGCAGATCGCCCAGGCCGGGGATACGGGAATTGACGGCGGCGTCGCTGTACTGAATCAGCCCGGCCATGGCAAAGGACTGGCCGCTCTTGAGCTCCAGCGTCGCCTCGCCCCGGCGTGTGATCAGCGCCGGGATCGAGAAACCTTGAATGACCAGCGCGCCGACGTCGGTCAACTCGCTGACTTCCTGCACCGCATACAGGCGGATGCCGCCATCGCCCAGGACGACCGGCCGGAACCGCAGCCGCACGCCGAACTCCTTGTATTGGATCGTGATGGCCGCGGCGCCGAAGCCGGCGCCACCACCGGTCTGCACCACGGGAATCGGGAATTCACCGCCGGCCAGGAAATTCGCCTCTTCTCCGCTCAGGGCGACCAGGGTCGGGTTGGCCAGGAGCCGCATGTACTGGTTCTCCGCCAGCGCCTGGAGAAACACCTCCAGGTCGGAGTTCGGAAAGCCCGCAAAGAGCGTGACAAGCGGGCTGGCGCCGATGCCATTTTCGGCGGTCACGAATTCCAGGTTGTCGCCCGCGATCTGGTCGCCGGCGGCGCCGATATTGATGGCCGGCACGATGGGACCGCCCCCGGAGGAGCCGACCCGTTGGCCGAAGAAGAAATCATCGTCGGTCTGGAACCCGTTGATGCCGAGGGTCCTCAGGGCGGCGCGGCTGACTTCCGCGACCCGGACCTGCAACTGCACCTGCTGGATGCCCGCGACGCTCGTCATGTCCACGTACGTGATTTTCCTTTGCCCGAGGTATTGGTGGAGCTGCTCGGCCTGGTCGGCGCTGCGCAGCAGTCCCTGCACGACGAGGACCTCGCCCGAGTCGCCGACCTGCAGGGACGCCGTGGGAAACAGCGTCTGCAGGCCCTTGCGGTAACTGTCCACGTCGATGGTGACCATCAGGCGTCGCTGCCAGGTCCGCCGCTCATCCTCGCTCCAGAGGATCAGGTCGGTCGAGCCGACCTTGAGGCCCTGGACGAGGACCTGCTCGGGCGTGAGCACCTGGACGCCGGCAATCGTCGGGTCCGTGACAGCCACGCGTGACGTTGGCCATGGCGCCTTGATGGCCGTGGAGCGGCCGAGCACAACCGTGATGACCTCGTCGTTCGGATCTTTCGGCGCCGCATTGGGATCGGTTTGCGCCGCGAGGACGCCGGCAGTCTCCAACAGCAGGACTGTGGCCATCAACCATTTCAAGAACGAACCGGACCTCCTGACTATTGTCCCTGAATCGGGCATGAGTCACCCCTCCATGAATAGTGTCATGTCGTGAAGGCGGCAGGCACAGGCGTCCACGACGCTCTGTCCGCACATGCCGTCCGTCACTGATTTCTCCCGTTCTCCTGGTCTTCCGGCATGAACTCTTCGACCTTGACCTCCGTCCCCCGAATCACCTTGACGCGTCGGGGAGGTTTTGGCAGCGCCGGCGTGCCGTCATTCACGTCCTTTGGCTCCACGTAGGGCAGAACTGTCTCGGTCGGCTCCTCCGGCACCAGGCCGAGGGCCCTGCGCAGATTCTCATCGGCCACGAGTTCCGTCTGCCCATCGGACTCCTTGACTTCCCGCGGGCTGCGGATCGTCAGAGTGATCGTGCCCCGCTCGCTGACGATCTGCAGGATTCCCGCCTGCTCGTACGTGGCCAGCAGGCTGACTTTGACCATTCCGGTCGTTCCGGCGCTGGAGGATTGGCCCTTGGTTTTCTCTTGCTCCTGCACGGCCGGAGCCAAGCCGCCGGGCTCATCCCCGATGCTCCAGACCTGCATCGCCTTGAACAGGGTCCCCGAGACGGACTTCGTCTCCGCCGAGCCGCCCTCGCGCAACGTGGCGAACACGTGGACGTAGCAGCCGGCACGGAGCAGGCCGCCGTTGATGGAACGCGACGGCACGGTGATCGTGGCTACCGTCATGCCCGGCGGGAGCATGAACATCTTCTCTGCCGGGCTACCTCGCGCCGCCAGGGAGGATTCGGTGACGACCTGGCCCTTCATGAGTGGGGCGATCAGGTATCTTCCTATGACCTGGGTCGGGTCGAACAGGCACCCCCGAGGCAAGGCCGACGTTGGGACCGGCTCCCGCTTGACATGCTCGCCCGTCAGGCAGGTCGCCGCCGGCAGATCGCTCTGCACCAGGAGGACCTGCGCCACCGAGGCTCCGGGGCGAACCTTCATCGCCTTGACCACCAGGGCCGCCGAGCCGGCCGCCAAGACGCCCAGCGTGATCAGTATGGTAACTGCCAATTTCATGCGTCCTCGTTTCTTAAAATTGTGTCTGCCAGGGGACGGCCTCCATCGCCATGCTATGTGCTGCCGCCTGCCAGCGCCACGGCGGAGACATACAATGACGTTGTTACCTCACGCAGAATCACTCTTCGCTCGTTGTGGCAGAGCATCCTGACCACGGCCACCATGCCCCCGATAATGCTGACACAACACAGAGCAACGACGCCCTCTCTCAGGCCGAGCCAAGCGCCGATTGCCCCCATCATCTTCGCATCGCCGGCGCCGCCTCGGCCCAGTGCGAAGAGCAGGAAGTAGGGGAGCATCAACAGGGTCCATGCGGCCGCCGCCTGACCCAACCCGACAAGCCCGCCGGAGAATACCGCGTGGACCATGCCTGCCGCGGCCACGGGCAGCGTGAGCCAATTCGGGATGCGCCCGCTCCGCACATCCATTGCGGCAGCGACGAGTGAGGCGCCAAGGGCGGCGCCTCACTCGTACGTATGCATGCCGAAATCCATCAACATGTTCATGCGATTCCCGGAAAAAACGGCGCGGTCCGCTATGGGATGCTCTGCATGCCCGTCTCCAGGCCCGTAAAGGCCCGCGTCACATGGCCGCCGATCAGGAAAGGACCAGACCGATCGCCGCGACCGCAATCAGCCCGACCATGATCGCCCACTCCACCGTTTCCGTTCCACGTTCGTCCGTGAGGAATCTGAGTACCGTTTTCATCCTGTTCTCCTTTCCCTTACTGAAAAGTCACCCAATAGACGTTCTAGTGCCGTTTCCGGTCAGTGAGTTTCGTGACCTGCAAAGGGTGTACGGAGGTGATATAGAAGGGCTTACGTTTTCGAGGGTAATGATGTAGCTTCTCCGATGGAGATGTTGAGAAAGGAAACGGAGAAGCTACAATCGAAACAGTCAAAGCACGGACGCTCAAACCCCATGAGGGGCTCAAGCTCCATCGAATGA
>Ga0214473_10000256_pt1 | contig 75319 bp, 71 predicted proteins | sample RVTome_7_FD_203509 | JGI IMG/M metagenome (GOLD analysis project Ga0214473, IMG submission 203509) | Soil microbial communities from uranium-contaminated site in the Upper Colorado River Basin, Wyoming, United States - RVT98D197 | ecosystem: Environmental > Terrestrial > Soil > Contaminated >...
CATTGTCTAATTCCTAATTGTTATTTATTAGATAGTGAAATTGCAAAATTTATTTTAAAGAAAAATAAAATATATAAACGCGAGAAGAAATGAATTAATAATGTAATTGGCGTTCAATAAAAGAAAAAGGAATTTATTGTCAAAAAGTCAAAAATAATTAAAATTTTACTCCAAAACCGATGCCTGAAGTTGATAAAATAGAAAAACTAATAGATACCCTGAAAGTAATTATAAAGAATCCAAGCCGCATGGCCAGAATTTTTGATTCAGATGAGTATTATTATAGAACCTGTATTTTGAAAAAGTGGAGGGGGTTAAAAGACGGGCTTCCTGTAATTGATTTATTAGATTTATTCCCCCGGTTAGAAGAGACCGTAAGTCCATATAGTTATTTAAGAGGCGTTGCCCAACCCATTGACTTGGCTTTGTTAAGAGCGTTAGCCAGAAGATATAATCCTTGTCGGTATCTTGAAATTGGCGCTTGGAGAGGCGAAAGCGCGGCTAATATTGCCGAGGTCGCTGACGAATGCGTTTCTGTAGATCTTTCAGAGGCCGAGATGAGGAAAATCGGGTCATCAGACGAATTCATAACAAAAGTTCGCGGTTTTTTTTCTAAAGACCTAAAAAATGTAAGACATGTTTTGCATAATTCGCAGACCTTGGATTTTTCAGCTTTAGGAGGGAAGTTTGATTTAGTTTTTATAGACGGAGACCATAATTATCAAGGGGTTAAGATGGATACTGAAAATGCGTTTAAGGCGCTCCACAATAGTTCTTCTGTAATTGTTTGGCATGACTATAAACGCATCACCGAAAGCGTCCGTTGGGAAATTTTTGCCGGTATTTTGGACGGGTGTCCCAAAGAAAAGATAGAGAATCTTTATCATATTAATAATACATTTTGCGCAATCTATATGGAGGGAGATTTTAAGACCAGAAATGTCGTTCTTGGTAAAACTCCGTATGAAGTTCCGGATAAGAGTTTTTCCATCAAGATTTCGGTTCAGCCCATTAGCGAGTGGATTCAAAATAAAAAAAAGAATAAAAATTTTCAGTCCCAAAATGTTATTTAAAACTATAAGCCAAACGTTGAATTCCAAAAAAATAGTTTACTGGACCATGGCTTGGGTTCAAAAATATTTTCAGACCGACGCGATGTATCTAGCCAAGGGTGGCTTCTGGTTAATATTATCGCAGATTGGTTCGATTATCCTTTCTCTTTTATTGGCCATAGCTTTTGCCAATCTTTTGCCCAAAGAAATTTATGGTCAGTATCAGTATGTTTTGGCAATTACGGGCTATTTAATGTTTTTTACCTTGCCAAAATTATCAAGCGGAGCAATTGTCCGGGCGGTTGCTCAAGGGTATGAGGGTTCGTTTTTTCCGGCAATGAAAACAAGAATCCGCTGGGGAATGTTGGGCGGAATAGCCAGTTTAGGATTGGCCGGCTATTATTTTTTTAATAATAGCTTGGTTTTCGCCGCGTCATTTCTAATGATAGCTTTCTTTATACCCATCATGGAGCCTTTTAGCATGTTTCGTGATTACCTTAAAGGTAAACAATTGTTCCAGCCCCTTACTAAAGTATATTTGACTATTCAATTGCTTTCTACCGCCTTTTTAATTTTAGCCTTATTTCAAACTGATAATCTTTTATTGATTCTTCTGGTTTATTTCACTTTTGAAACCTTTTTAAATTTAATTTTTTCTAAATTAACTTTAAAAAAATTTCCACCCAATAAAAAAGAAGATCCGAAAACTATTTCTTATGGCAAGCATTTAAGCGTGATGGGGATATTAGAGTCCCTAGCATATCGGTTGGATTTAGTGCTTTTGTGGTATTTTTGGGGAGCGGAGGCCGTGGCCGTATATTCTTTTGCCTGTGTTTTCCCTCAAAGAATCATAGGTTTCGTTGGAGGGCCGATACATCCTTTAGTTTTTCCAAAACTAAGCCAAAGGAATTCCGAAGAGCTGAGAAGGAATATACCCAAAAAAGCTTTTAGACTATTCTTATTACTCATCCCCATGGCCTTAATCTATATATTTTTAGTTCCATTTCTGTTTAAGATGTTTTTTCCTCAATACTTAGACGCTGTTTTATACTCGCAGGTTTTCGCCCTTAGCATTCTTTTAATCCCCGAAGGTTTTTTCAGTCTTTCTTTAATGTCCCAGATGAAAATAAAGCATATGTATGTTAATCAATTAGTTTCTCCCCTTATACAAATTGCTCTTCTGATAATTCTTACTCCGTTGTATGGAATAATGGGAACAATATCAGCCTTGTTAATTGCCCAGTTCAGCCGAATAGGCTTATTAATATTTTTATTTAAGCGGATGTAGATTTTTTATGAAAAATTCACCAAAAATTGGCATTGTGGGAGTGGGATATTTGGGAGGAGCGGTAAAATATTGGTTTGACCAGCAAAATTTCAAATCTTTCTTTCATGACAAACACAAAAGAATTGGCTCTCTGCAGGATTTGAACAAAGCCGAGATAATTTTTATTTGTCTGCCCACGCCTTTTATTGAAGAAAAAAACAAGGGTTTTGACGATTCGGCAATTTGGGAGGTTTTAGAAAAAATAGAAGGGGGGGAAATTATAGTTATAAGGTCTACTGTTTTGCCCGGTTCCACGGAGAGTTACCAAAAGAAATTTCCCCAACACAAATTTTTAATGAACCCCGAATTTTTAAAAGCCAAAACCGCTATTCAAGATTATTTGAATCCGGAAAGGCAGATAATAGGTTATACCGAAAAAAGCAAAGATATTGCCAAAGACATTCTTTCAATTTTGCCCAAAGCTCCTTTTGAAAGAATTGTTAGGGCGACCGAGGCTGAAATGATTAAGTATTTTGGCAATGTTTTTTTGGCTAACAGAGTAGTTTTTGCCAATCAAATGTATGATATTTGTCAAAAATTAGGCATAGATTACGAGACGGTTAAAGAATGCGCGGGAGCTGATCCCAGGATTGGCTGTAGCCATTTTGATATTCTTTTTGATGGTTATCGCGGTTACTCCGGTACTTGTTTGCCGAAAGATACTAAGGCATTTATTCGGTTTGCCGAGAAATTGGGAATTGAACCAAAACTTTTCAAAACTTTGGAAAAGATTAATGAAGAACTAGTTAGCAGAAATCAAAATGAATAATATTAAGGGAACCTTAAAGGAGAATAAATTCCATACGGGGCGAGTAATTTTATTAACGGGTGGGGCAGGGTTTATCGGTTCGCATTTGGCCGAGAAATTGATTAAAGAGGGATATTCGGTTATTTGTCTTGATAATTTCAGCGATTTTTACACCCCAAAATTAAAAGAAGATAATGTTAAAGAATTAAAAGAAAGTCCCAATTTCACGTTGGTTAAGGGAGATATTTTGGATAAAGATTTATTAGAGAAAGTTTTCAGGGAGAATCAAATTTCAAAAATCGTGCATTTGGCAGCTATTCCCGGAGTGAGGCAGTCAGTAAAAGACCCTTTCGCTTATATTGATGTTGATATCAAAGGAACAGTCAATCTTCTAGAAATGGCTAAAACCTATCAGGTTTCTCATTTTGTCTTTGGTTCTTCTTCAACGGTTTACGGCCAGGATTTAAAAGTTCCTTTTTCTGAAGATGAGAAAAATCTAAATCCTATTTCTCCTTATGGGATAAGCAAATTAGCCGGAGAGAAATTCTGCCAGACCTATAACCAACTTTATAAAATTCCAATAACGATTTTGCGTTATTTTGCGGTTTATGGCCAAAGGCAAAGACCAGAATTGGCTCTTCATAAGTTTACCAGATTGGCAAAGCAAGGAAAACCGATTCCCAGATACGGTTCTGGCGAGTCAGCCAGAGATTATACATATATTGACGATATTGTTGAGGGGACAATGAAAGCAATAAAGAAAAAGTTTAATTTTGAAATTTTTAATCTCGGCAATTCAAAACCGGTAAAATTAAAAGATTTAATTGCAACCTTGGCTAAAAAATTAGATAGAAAACTTCAAATTGAAAAATTACCAGACCAGCTCGGAGATGTTCCGATAACTTACGCCGATATTTCCAAAAGTAAAAAATTATTGGATTGGGAGCCAAAAATTTCGCTTGAAGAAGGAATTGAAAAATTCCTGGCCTGGCACAAAGAAAAAGAAGAATTTTTAAACAGCTTAAATCTTTAATGGCAAACTATAAAGAAATAAACAAATGGCAAAGAAGATGGAATTTTTGGAAGGAAATTTTCAAAAGGAAAGACCTGTCTTTTGCAATATACCGGCTTAAATGGGAGCTGGCAACTAAATTTAAATATCCTCTTTCTTTTCCCGCTCATATTGATTTAGAAATAAACAGCAACTGTAATTATAAATGTATTTTTTGCCCTCATGGCACAGGAGAAATGAGAAATGATATGGCGCAGATGTCTTTGGAGACAGCCAAAAAGATTTTAGATGAATTGGCTGAAAATAACGTTTACTCAATTAAACTAAATTGGCGAGGCGAGCCGGCCATGCATCCTAACTTGGCGGAAATTACAGATTATGCTAAAAAAGTAGGGATAAAAGAAGTCCAAATTAATACTAACGGATTTGCTTTTAATGAACAAAAAATCAGGGATTTGATTGAAGCCGGCATAGACAGGGTGATATTCTCTATTGATGCTACTACCTGTGAGCTTTATTCTCAGATTAGAATAGGAGGTGAATTAAATAAAGTTATAAATAATATTAAAACTTTTGACAAAATTAGAAAAGAATTAAAGCAGGCCAAACCCTTTATCAGGGTTCAAATGGTCAGGACAGAATTGAATAAGCATCAAGTGGAAGATTATAAAAAAATGTGGCAGGTGATTGCCGATGATATCAGAATTAGTGATGTAACTAACAGGGGGCAGGGAGACAGCTTAAAAGTCGGCGATCAAGTTTCTATTGGCAGAATTTGTTGTCCTCAGCCCTGGCAGAGAATGATGATTTCTTGCGAAGGCAAGGTTTTAATGTGCTGTTCTGACTGGTTTGAAAAGTATCCTTTGGGCGATATCAATAAAAATTCATTAAAAAAAATCTGGGAAGGAGAGAAATTAAAAGCAGTCAGAAAGCTTTTAAAGAAAGTTAAATATGATTTTGAACCCTGTAAAAATTGTTGGGTTAAAGAAAGTTATATTTGGCAAAAGGTCAAATAAATAATAAACAAAAAATATGAAAGACATAAGTCAAAAAGACATTGAAAACAATTTAAAATTAGTCGTTTCTTCGGATGGTGAATTCAAGGTAGAAAATAAAAACTTTTCCTTGGGCAAAGACGGCTTTATTGTAATTTCCGGGCCTTGCCGGGTGGAATCAGCAGAACAGGTTGAAACAATCGCTAAAACCATCAAAGATAATAATCTGAGGTTCCTTCGAGCAGGCGCTTTCAAGGGCGCTACCTTCCCGGGAGCGCATCCCGGCTTGGGAGAAGAGGGGTTAAAGATTTTAAAAGAAATAACCGATAAATATGGTTTAATCAACGTTTCGGAGGTAATGGAGATTTCGCAAATTGAATTAGCCGCGCGATATATTGATATTTTCCAGATTGGAGCGAGAAACATGCAGAACTACGATTTATTGAGAGAAATCGGAAAAAGTCAAAAACCCGTTCTTTTGAAGCGGCATCACGGAGCGAGTTTAAGGGATTTTCTGGGAGCGGCTGAGTGGCTATTGCATTATGGTTGCCGGGATTTAATTCTTTGCGAACGGGGAGTTGTCGCTCCCCACACGCACGACCCTAACGCCAGATGGCTGTTGGACATACAGATAGTGCCGGCAATAAAAAGATTCTGCCATGTGCCGATTGTTTTGGATGTCAGCCACAGTTGTGGGGTGAGAGAATTCGTTCCATCCTTAACAACAGCCGCGGCAGGTTCTGGAGCGGACGGCGTGATGATTGAAATTCATCCTTTTCCCGACCAGTCAAAAAGCGACAAAGAGCAAACCATTGATTTGGAAGAATTCAGCCGTTTAATTGATAAAGTTAAGAAAATAGCCAATATCTTAGAGAAAAAAGTTATTTAACTATGGCAAAACCAATAATTTCCATTATTATAAGGACAAAAAACGAAGAAAAATTGATTAGGGAATGCTTGGTCTCGGTTTTTAACCAGGACTTCAAGGATTTTGAAGTGATTTTGGTTGACAGCGGAAGTACTGACAAAACATTGGAAATTGCAAAGCAATTTCCTGTAAAAATTATTCAATATCAACATAATGACAGTGGCTTTAAGCCGGGAAAAGCATTGAATTTAGGAATTCAAAATTCCTCTGGGAAATACATTGTTATGCTTTCTGCCCATTGTATTCCGGAAAACAACCATTGGTTGGAAGAACTTTTAGAGGAGATTGAGCCTGAAGAGGTGGCGGGTGTCTACGGGAGACAAAAAGCAACGGCTGAAACAAATAATATAGATAAGTTGGATTTATTATTGTTTTTTGGACATGATAGATTAGTCCAGAAAAAAGAAAGCTTTTTCTATTTTCACAACGCAAACAGTATGATAAAAAAATCGGTCTGGGAAGAGGTTCCATTTGACGAAGAGATCCGCCATTATGAAAAAATTCCATGGGCAAGAAAAATTATCAATAAAGGTTACACCTTTATTTACACTCCGAAAGCCTGCGTTTCGCATTGGCATGGAATTCATCAGCACACTATAGATCCTGAAAGAGCAAAAGAAAGAGCAGGCAGAATCGTTGAAATATTAGAAAAAGAATTTAAGGAAAAAAAGATTGCCGGTATTATTCCGGCAAAAGGACAAGTTAAGTATTTAGGCGGCCGACCCTTAATTGAATACACAATTTTGAGAGCCCTTGGTTCCAAATGTTTAAACCTGGTGGCGGTTACTACTGACAATGCCGAAATCGCGGACATTGCCCGGAATTTGGGCGTTCAGAACATATTTATTTATCCGCCGGAATTAATCGACGAACACGTGGAGATTAAGGAAGTTTTAAAATACGCTGTTTCAGAATTTGAGAAAATGAAAATTATCCCAGATATTATAGCTTATATCAGCCCCACCTATCCTTTTCGGCCCAAAGGACTAATTGATGAAGTAATCAAAAAATTGATGAACGGAGGATATGACAGCGTCTTGCCGGTTCTGCCGGAATACCGTTCTTCTTGGATTCTTGAAAAGGGAAAAATTAAAAGATTGGACCAAGGTTTCGTACCGAGCAAATTCAAAGAGCCCCTTTATACCGGGCTTTCAGGACTAGTTTCTGTTTCTTATGTGGATATTATTAAAAAAAGTCATGACAGATCGGGAGAAAAAGTGGGCATGGTGGAACTGGACAATCTTCTTTGTTCCATCGATATAGGCAAAGCCGAGGGCGATAAAATTGCGGAATTATTAATTAAAGACTGGTGGGAGAAAAACCAATGATTACGAAAAATAACAGAAAACAGAATATCGTTGCGATTATTTTGGCCAGGGGCGGTTCAAAAAGAGTTCCGAGAAAAAACGTTCTGCCTTTGGCCGGCAAACCCTTGATAGCTTACACCATTGAAGCGGCAAAGAAATGCGGCTTGATTGACAGGGTGATTGTTTCCACTAATGACGACGAGATAGCCGAGGTTTCCAAAAAATACGGCGCTGAAGTTCCATTCAAAAGACCGGCTGAATTGTCAGCGGATTCGGCTTTGGCAGAACCTTGTTTGAAGCACGCAATAGAGTGGTTGGAGCAAAATGAAAATTACAAAACCGATATCGTGGTTTATCTGCAAATAACCGACGTTTTCAGGCCCAAAGGCATTATTGAAAAAGTTATCAAGAAATTGCTGGAAAATGATGAGCTGGACTCGGTTTTTACGGCAGTAAAGACCCATAAGAATTTCTGGAGAAGCCAGAACGGAAAATTTAATCGTTTGGCTTCCGACATTCCTTACGGCGTTTCTAGTCAGGTTCGTGAGCCGCTTTATCGGGAAGATACCGGCATTGCTTTAGCAACCAGAGCCGAGTTCATCAAGCAAGGCAGAAGAATCGGAGATAAAATTGATGTGGTGATTAATGAAACCGAAATTAATTTTATAGACATTCACGATAAATTTGATTTCTGGCTGGCGGAAAAATGCATTGAAAAATTGAAAGAAATCAAAAAATGCGATTTGTACGAACTATAAAAAATTGAAATTTGGTAAAAATAAAAGTCGGCAATAATTATGAAAGTATTATTAATACCAGTTAGAAGAGATTTTGCGAGATTCCTGCCTTTGGGCGTGGCTTACCTTGCCGCTTTTCTGGAAAGGGAAGGCTATGATGTCAAGGTTTATGATGAGTCGCCGAATTCTCAACCTTTGAGAAATTTTTTGGAAGAATTCAGACCGGATATCGTCGGGATTTCCTGCATGACTTCTACTTATGAGAAATCCCGGCAATTCGCCAAAGAAGTAAAAAAATATAATAGCCAGATACCGGTTGTTTTTGGCGGCATTCATCCGACTTCCACGCCGGAAGAAACTTTGAAAGATGAATTTGTTGATTTTGTGATTGTGGGAGAAGGGGAGTTGACTTTCAGCGATTTATTGAAAGAACTGAAAGGAGGAAAACATTTTTCAGGACTTAAAGGATTGGCTTTCAAAGAAGACGGGAAAATTATCATCAACGAAAGGAGAGAATTGATTAAGGACTTAGATTCCATTCCCATGCCGGCCCGGCACTTGTTTAATATGGAGTATTACGTCCAGAGATGGAACTGGCCCAGAGGCCATTGGTTAAAAACCGCTAATATGATGTCCAGCAGGGGCTGTCCGTATTCCTGTATCTTTTGCGCCAGTAAGGTGATGTTTGGTCAAACTTTCCGGGCAAGCTCGGTCAAGCGAACGGTTGACGAAGTTGAACATCTGGTCAAGGATTACGGATTTGAATGCGTCTCTTTTTCCGACGATACTTTTGCGGTTGATAAACAAAGAGCCATAGAAATAGCCAGGGAAATTAAAAGAAGGAATCTTAATGTTCTTACCAGATACCAATTGAGAGCCAATACCTGCGACGAGGACTTAATAATTGAATTAAAGCAGGCAGGATGTATTCAGGTGGATATTGGAGTGGAATCCGGGTCAGACAGGGTTTTAAAAATTCTTGAAAAGGGAATTACTTCCGAACAAATAAGAAAGGCCTTCTCTGTCTTAAAAAAACACGGGGTTAAAAGCAGCGCCACTTTCATCATTGGAATTCCCGGAGAAACAATGGAAGATATAGAGATGTCAAGGAAATTAGCCGAGGGAATAAATTCAGATTACACACAATTCTTTATTTTAACTCCTTATCCGGGAACTCCCTTGTACAATTTCGCCAAAGAAAATAATTTATTTTTGAACTGCCAGAGTTTTGACGATTTCAGGCACGGCGGGACCGAGTTATCTCCCATGCTGAAAGTAAATTTCGCTCCCGAGCGATTGGTTGAATTAAGAGACAAATTGAATAACCAGTTTGTCAACGAAAGCATCACCAATTTTCTGGAAATGCCTCATTTTATTGAAGACCTGTGCCAGGGTTTTATTGAAGACCCAGAAAAATTCAAAGAATACACTAGGATCCTGAAGGAGAAAGGCAGTGTCGGAGAAGCGTTAAAAGCCATTATGCCTCACAAACTCTGATAAAAAATGAAAAATCACACAAGAAAAAAAACAATTTTAATTCTTGGCGCCGGTTTTGCTGGTTGTACGGCAGCCTATCTTTTAAAACAAAATAATTTTGACGTCAGGGTATTGGAGAAAAACGAGTTCTCGGGAGGAGGTTGCAGAACACATTGGTATGGAGGACACCCATATACATCTGGCCCAAGAATTTTCTTTACCAGAGACGAGGAAATTATTAAGCTAATGACCAGTCTTATAGGAATTCGTCAGTTTTATAATAAAACCTGGAGCTATGTCGAGAAAGATAAACAGTTTTATCCTTACCCAATTTATTTCGGGGATATTCCCAGAATGCCAGATGCGAAGACAATCCGGCTTCAATTGAAGAAGAGAAAGGATAGGGTTCCGAGTACAAAAAACTTTGAAGAGTATTGGCTAGATGCCGTTGGGCCGAACCTATATTATAAATTTATAGATAAATATTCAAAAAAAATGTGGGGCATAGGGTCGAATAAAGAATTATCTGCTGATTTCCAATGGGTAAATAAGGGAACTTCAATTAGAGAAAAAGACACCAGATTGTACGGTGACATGTTCCAAGGATATCCTGCTGTTGCCGATGGTTATAACCAATTTTTTAATAAGGCATTGAAGGGGTGTAAATTTATGGGAGAATGCAGTATTGATTTTTTTGATCCCAAAACCCGAAAAATAAAAACAAACAAGGGGGAATTTAGTGGAGATATAATCATTAACACAATTTCAGTTGATACACTTTTTAAAAATGCATTAGGTCCCTTAAAATATAGCGGCCGCAAATTTTTAAAAGTTGTCTTACCTGCCGAGCAGATATTGCCAAAGGATATCGTTTGGATTCACTACACTGGCGAAGAACCCTTTACCAGAGTAACTGAATTTAAAAAAATTACAAATTACAAAAGCAAAGATACTTTGCTTGGAATTGAAATTCCCAGCCAAGATGGCCAGCACTACCCCGTTCAAACTGAAGCAGAGAAAGAGAAGTTTCGTCAGTATCAAGAACTTTTTCCTAAGGATTTTTATTCGATAGGCAGATTGGGCAGTTTTTCTTACAAGGGCATTCCCGATGTGATGAGAGACGCCGTAGATACTGTTAAAAATATTTTATCTTAATAAATATGTTAAAAAATAAAATAAGAAAAACTAAAAAAATAAATTGCATTGTGACCGGTGGAGCAGGTTTTATTGGCTCCCGTATAGCTGATTTGCTCATTTCTGAAGGGATGGAAGTAACTATTATTGATAATTTGTCAATCGGGCAGAAAGAAAATATCAATCCTAAAGCAAAATTCGTTCAAGAAGACATCGCAAACTTTAAAAAAATTAAACCGCTCTTTAATAATGTCGATTTTGTTTTCCATGTCGCTGCTTTACCTCGACTTCAGCCCTCTTTTGACATGCCCATTGAACATGAAGAGGCAAATGTCGTTGGCACCATTAATTGCTTATTAGCCTGCAAAGATAAAAAAATAAAGAAATTTGTCTTTTCAAGCTCCTCTTCATGTTATGGTAATCCAGAGGAATTACCAACAAGCGAAGAAGTAAAAATTAACTGTCTTAGTCCTTATGCCCTGCAAAAATATGCTGCTGAACAATATTGTTTAATTTTGGGAAAGAGATACGGCATACCAACCATTGCTTTGCGTTATTCCAACGCTTATGGTCCCCGTTCTTTTAATCCAAAAAATTCTTTTAATGCTTATTCATCGGTTATTGGTATTTTCGAAAATCAAAAAAAAGAGGGGAAACCCCTAACCATAACCGGTGATGGAGAACAAAAAAGAGACTTTGTTCATGTCTATGATGTTGCCCGAGCAAATCTTTTAGCAGCGAAATCAAAGTATAAATACCGGGTTTATAATATAAGTCCTGGAAAATGTTATTCTGTAAACCAGATTGCTAAGATGTTTAACACAAAATATAAGTACATACCCGAACGCAAAGGCGAAGCGAGGATTGTTTGGCTGAAAAGCGATAAAGCCAAAAAGGAGCTGGGTTGGGCCCCTTCAAAAAACATTGAAGAAGAAATCAAAAAATATGCTTGAGAATAAAATTAAAACAATTCACGGAACACTTTAATATGGCGACCAAGGGGAAAACAGTATTTTTTGGGCCATTTTTTGGTGAATTGGGCTGGGAATTAGCTTACTGGCATGGTTGGGTAAAAAAGATGTGTCGAGAAAAATATAGATCATACAGAAAAATTGCAGCAAGTTATCCCGGCAGAGAACCTTTTTATCCAGACGTTGATGAGTTTTGGCCGCATCCTCCGGAGATTTCCAAACTAAGAATTTCTCAGCGCGGTTATATTACAGATTTTTGGATGGGAAACTTTCCAAAATCCAATGATACTAAAGCTAATTTTGATAAAAATATTCACCAATATGCCGAGAACCTGTTAAAAGAATATCAAAAAAATTTGCCAGCCGATACAATATTTTTTGTACCCCATAAACTAAATTCATATTATTTATACAATAAACAAAATTTATTTGGCACATTGATCTTAAAAAGTTTGCCCTTTTTCAAAAGCTATTACAGTTTAACAATAAATTTTGACCATCAGATATTGGAAGAATTAAATTCCACACCGGAGGGTGGAGAATTTTTAAAAAAGCATATTGATTCTAATAAAAAAATAATTGTTATTTTCCCAAGGTGTCGGCTTGCCAGAAGGCCGGATAAGAATTGGCCTCGCGAAAAATATGATTTGTTGATAGATAATTTACAAAAAAAATATCCTGAACATATTATAGGAATATTTGGCGCTCCCGATGGAGCTTATTATACAGACGGGGTGCCAAAAAGTTGTTTTGATTTTATTAACTTAGATGAAAAAATAAGACTTAGCGTCCAATTAGCTGCTTTAAAACAATCCGAAATAGCCATAGGAAGTATATCTGGCGCTTTGCTTGTCTCATTGCTGGCCGGTTGCCCAGTAATGGAATGGGGAGGTATCGAAGCAAAAGAGAGAACCCGAAAACATAATTTTCTAGAAACAAGATGGGTGTATTGGCCCGAAATGAATCCTTCGGTAAAAACAATAGAAAATCTGATTGATTTAGTGATTCAAAAAAAAGAGGAAGTAATAATTTACCCAAAAAATCCCTCAAAAAAACCTTTTTTTACCAAAAGTGTGGAATTCATGAAGGTATTCCCCGAGAAAATTATAAGTAAAATATTTTTAATATATTTTAGAAAGAAAAAATTCAGCGAGGGATTAATAAAATAACTTGAAATTAATCCAATGAAATGCTTAATCTGTAAAAAAGAAATAAAACCTTTCCATACCTTTAAAGATAAAGCGGTTTTTAACAAACCTGTAAATCAAAAAACAAGGGGAGATACCTTTAATATGAGCCTTGGTTATTGTGATAATTGCAAACATATTTCTTCTGATGCTTGTTCACAAAAACACTGGTCAGAGATAGAAAAAACTATTTATCAAGAACTTTACGCCTCTTTTACTCCCGGTATTATGTCGCCAACCCAGCAAAAATATACATTATTTCTTTACAAATGGTTAAATAAGATGGTGCCGAAAGGAAAAGTGTTAGAAATTGGGAGTCACGACGGATATTTTTTGAAGATGTTTAAAGACGATGGTTGGCTTTGTAAAGGAGTAGAACCCTCGCCAGCTGCCGAAATTGCTAAAGAAAAATACGACATAGAAACAATTCATGATTTCTTCCAGCCTGAGCAATTTGCTGACGAAAATTTTGATTTAGTTATTCTTAAACACGTGATTGAACATGTTTCAAATCCTTTTGAATTTACTTTAAAAGCTGCTTCTTTAATAAAAAAAGGTGGTTATCTTTATATAGAACTGCCAAACAGTTATATTTCTCTTCACGAATGTTATTTTCCGGAATTTCATGTTGACCACCTTTCTTATTTTACCCTTCCTTCAATTGAAAAATTGATAAATAAAATTGGGGGATTGGAGATCACTCATTTAGAATCAACATGGGCACATATGAAATTTCCTTTCATTCATATTTTAGCAAAAAAGACGGAAAGAAAAGAAAAAACTCACGATAAATATCTTTATTTAATCAGTCATTCAATTAAGATGGCGATAAAAAACTTCAAAGACAATCACCAGATTTATCTAAAAAATTTGAGAAGTTTAGCTAAAAAATACAAAAAAATAGCATTGTGGGGTGCGGGTTCTTGCGGTACTCAATTTGCAATTGACGGTCAGTTTAAAAAAGATAAATTAATTGTTGTAGACCCGAATAAAACAAATCATAATAAATATCTAACAGTTACTGGACATCTTGTTCATGACCCCTTTGTTTTAAAAGATTTAGACGTAGACGTGATACTTGTGGCCAGTGGCTGGGAAGATGATATAGTACAGCAGATTAATCATTATACAAAAAAACAAATAAAGGTCATCAGGTTTTACGATTTATTAAAATCATAAACAAAACTATGATAAACACTATAAATTTTTCAAAACAATATTTTCAAAAAATTAAAGAAATAATAAACAATTTAGACTCTAAAAAAATCCAAAAAATAGTAGAGGTTCTTTTTGACGCTTATAAAAATAATAAACAAATTTTTGTTTTAGGCAACGGCGGAAGCGCTGCCAATTCTTCTCATTTTGCCTGCGATTTGACAAAAGGAACCCTTGAAAACGTTTACGATGATAATGAGAGCAGGTTTCGGGCGATTTCTTTGACAGATAATATAGCCATTGCCACTGCTTTTGGCAATGATTTGTCTTTTGAGGATATATTTTGTCAGCAATTAAGAAATTTGGTTAATAAAGGAGATGTGGTAATTGGAATTTCAGCCAGCGGGAACTCGGCTAACGTTATTAAAGCCATTGAATACGCAAAAAAATGCGGAGCTAAAACCATAGGTTTGTTAGGATTTAGAACCGGAGGGAAACTTAGAGATTTGGTAGATTATGAAATCACTGTCCAAGATGACCATTATGGGAGAATAGAGGATATCCATTTGATGTTGGCGCATTTTATAGTAAGCAGTTTAACTGAGTTAAAAAACAGGAAAAAAGAATGTTAAGCAAGAAACATCCTCAATTCAAAAAAGCTATATTTCTTGACAGAGACGGCGTTATAAATAAAAAACCGGCCAGGGGAGAATATGTTAAAAACTGGAAAGAGTTTGAATTTTTGCCGGGAGCAATTAAGGCTTTGAAGATTCTTTGCCAGAAAGGTTTTGAAATTTATATTATTACAAACCAAGCGGGAATCGGGCGGGGATTTATGTCAGAGCAAGACCTAAAAATAATTCATCAGGAATTAGAAAAGGAATTGGAAAAGCAAGATGTAAAGATTAGCGGAATTTATTATTGCCCCCATGAAATGCGCGAAAATTGCGGTTGCAGAAAGCCAAAGCCGGGACTGTTTTTTCAAGCCGCAAAAGAGCATAATTTAGATTTAAAAAAAGTTATTTTTATAGGCGATGATTGGAGAGACTCAGGAGCGGGTTTATCTGCTGAATGTGAAACAATTTTGGCAGGAAAAGAAAAAAATCTTTTACAAATTGTAAATTCTTTACTTAATTAAAATGACAGACAAAAAAGAGATAAAAAAAATAATATTCTATGCCAGCCACAGGACTTTCAGGACAACATTGATCGGCCATCTTTATGAGATGTGCCAGGTTTATCCCGTTGTTTTTTTATCTGAAGAGCTGGATGAGGAAACAAAAAAAATCATCCAAGATAAAAAATTATTCCCAAAATTGGAAAAGATTATATTTGTAAACCAGCTCACCGGGCCAAAAAAGAACATATTCAAAAAAAACCGAGATTTGCACAAATTGGCAAGAAAAGTAATAGATACTTATAAGCCCGACATTGCAGTAGTGCCAGGAGATCTTTATCCTTTTAATATGTATCTTTTGAGGTTCGCAAAAAGAATAAACGCTCTTAATATTTCTATACAATCGGGCAACGCCGTTGATAATGATTTAGTCAGAAAAAAAGTAGAGCTAACTAACGCTTATTTAAAATTTCCGAAATTTTTATCATTATCTGTTCGTATTTTTCTCATTAGAGTTAGAAAGCATGCGGGCCACATTTTGTATCATTGGATTTTACCCATTCTTGTGGGAGAAAAACCATTTTTAGGGAAAGCAAGTTTTATTTTAAGAGAAGGGGAAGCGGGAATGAGAGATGCGGATTACCAGATTGTTTTTTCGAAAAGAGACAGCGATATTCATCATAAAGTCGGAGTTCCCGACGAGAAGCTTTATATTTTAAAGCATCCGTTGGAAAGAAGCAAAACCCGAGACTTTTTTAAGGAAAAATTATTAGGGATGAAAGCGGGCAACGATAAAATTGCCAAAAAAGCAGTGACATTATTGCTTCCCCCTGAAGATATTGGATTTAAAGGAAAAGATTATTCTTTGATTTCCAAAGAGGAGAGATTAAAAACGAGAATAAAAATTATAAATTCGGTCGCCAAATTACTTCCAAATTGGAAAATATACCTGAAACCCCATCCTGATTTAAAAGATTTTGACGAGAAAAAAAACATTTTTGAATCTGTGTCCAAGTCTGTGGAAGTGATAAGCCCTTCAGATCTGGTTGATAAATACATAAAAATAAGCAACGCCATTATTGGCATTCCAAGGGCGTCAACCACTGTTCTTTTTTATACATCTTTGATTTTTCCGAAAAAGATAATGATATCTTTGGATTTTGACAAAGAGTTAGCGGGAGATTTTTATAAAAATTATACAGGAGTGGAGTATATTGATAATGAAGAAAAATTTATTAAAACTCTGGAGTTGATTTCTAATAATAAATACAAAAAAGAATCTAAAAAGAGTAAAAAATTAGAAGAAAAAGAATTTCCCGATACAAATAAAATGTTAGATTACTTTTATGAAACAAGAAGTTGTTAAAGATAAAAACAAGATTCTGGTTTTAATTTTAAGAAACGGCGATTTCCCGGAAGGCCTAAATTTTTACACAAAAGACAAGGATTTTATCCAGCTGGCTACGTGGAGATATGATGGTGGTAAAAAAACCAGCGCTCACAGCCATAAAATCGTAAAAAGAATTGCCTTTTTAACACAAGAAGTGGTTTATATCAAGCGGGGAAAAGTTTTAATGAATATCTATAATGGGAAGGGCCAAAAAATAAAAAAGGTTATTTTAAAAAAAGGAGACATGGCGATTGTTTTTGGCGGAGGGCATAGCTTTGAGGTTTTAGAAAAAAATACCCAGGCGATAGAAATCAAAAACGGTCCATATCCGGGAATTAAAAAAGATAAAAAAGAAATTTATGGATGATAAAAAACAAAAAATGCTGCATTTGGGTTGTGGCAAAAGGAATATACCCGGTTTTATCCATGTTGATTTGGACGATTTTTCCCATATTGATTATCGGCATGAGATTTCAACCCTTCCCATGTTTTTGGCTAATTCTGTAGATTTGATTTATTGCGCCCATGCTTTGGAATATTTCGATAGGGAGGAAGTCAAAAATGTTTTAAAAGAATGGTATCGAGTTCTAAGTCCGGGAGGTATTTTAAGAATTGCCGTTCCTGATTTCGGAAATATAGTTAATGTTTATAAAAAATATAAAGATTTGGACCATAAAGGAATTTTAGGCCCGCTTTACGGCAGAATGGCAATTAAGACAAAAAAAGGAGAAAAATATATTTATCACAAGACCACCTATGATTTCAAATCTTTAAAAAAAGTTTTGAAGTCGGCTGGATTTAAGAAAATCCATAGATATGACTGGCACAAGACCATTCATAAAGAGTATGACGATTGCTCCCAGGCCTATATTCCCCATATGGATAAAAAACGCGGCATTTTAATAAGCCTTAATGTGGAAGCGGAAAAGCAATAAATATGAAAAATATTAATCCTAAAGAAAAAAAAGCAAAAATATTATTAGTAGGCATATACGATAAGAATACGGTTTCTTTGGCTTCTAATATTTTAAAGTCCTACGTTGAGCAATTTGATGTTGCTAATAATTTTGAGATAGCTACAAAAGAATTTTCTATTTTTGACGACACCGTCGAATCGATAACAAAAGGGATAATGGAAGAAAATCCGGATATTGTTGGGCTCAGCATGTTTACTTGGACGTCCAATCAAATACTGGAGATTATAAAACATATTGATGCAACTATAATACTGGGCGGCCCCCAGGTGACGGGGATAGAAGAGGAATTAATAAGAGAGAACTCCAACATTGATATCATTATTACAGGTGAAGGGGAAGTGACTTTCAAGGAGCTTTTGGAATATTTCTGCGGCGAGAATAGAATTGAAGAAGTTAAAGGCGTCACAACCAAAACCATTAAAACTGATCCTCGTGAAGTGATAGAAAATTTAGATTCCATTCCGTCGGCATATGAGCGTATTTTCAAAGAGCATCCGGATATAAGCTGGATAAGCTTTGAAACTTCTCGCGGCTGTCCCATGGGCTGTAAATATTGTTCCTGGAGTTCCACGCGAAGAATGCGTTATTATTCGTTAGAAAGAGTGAAAAAAGATTTGGATATAATTTTGAGCCAAAACAATATAAATTTTATTTATTTATGCGATTCAAATATTTTAGTAAATAAAGATCGCGCGAAACAAATTCTGCAACACATAATCGATAGCGGTTCAAACAAAAAAATATCATTTGAGTTTAATGCCGAGCATTTAGACGACGAAATTATTGATTTATTAGTGCAATTGCCGAATAACGAATTTGATTTCGGCATCCAAAGCATTAATAAACGTGCCTTAAATGAAATGGGCAGAAGATTTAATAAGGATAAATTCGAAGAGAATTTTGGAAAAATGGTTGATAAATTTAAAGAAAGCAATATCAGAGTGGATTTGATATATGGTTTGCCCGGAGATGATATTAACGGATTTAAAGAATCATTAAATTATGCAATTTCTTTTGATAAGGTGAAGAGGGTAATAACATATCCACTGACAATTCTTCCGGGCTCTGAGTTTTTTCGGAATATGGATAAATACGGAATAAAACTAAGAGATAAAAAAAGCTATATTGAAAAAGAAAATTTTACTTTTTCAGAAAAAGATATGGAATTGGCGAAAAAGTATTCGTTTTTCACGGCCGTAATATATCTTAATGACCGTTTGAAAGAATATATTAAAGATTTTGCCGAAGAAAAAGGAAAGAGATATGTCGATGCAATTTCCGAATTTATGGAATCTTTACCGTTCGATATTACAGGCGGGGTTCCATATCCTGACATGATTCCATCGGTAAAAGAGGGTTTTGAACAGAGAAATATGGCATTCAAAAACATCATTGGCAAGTACGATGATATTATTGATGCTTTCAGAGTTTTTTCTGGCCATAAATACGATAGTCAACTGTCAGATTATAAAAATTATTATTCAGAACATTATTATAAATTAAAAAGTTATTAATGAAACATATTCATCAAGTAGAGCCATCAATAGGCCAAGAGGAAAAGAAGGCAGTGGCAAAATATTTGGATTCTGGCGGCTGGCTGACCGAGTTTGAAAAAACCCGGGAATTTGAGCGAAAGATATCTGATTTTTTAGGCGTAAAATATGTTTCGGTCGTAAACAATGGGACAGTTGCTTTGACGATGGCTCTGATGGCTTTAGGGATAAAAGGGGAAGACGAAGTTGTTGTTCCGGATTATACAATGATAGCTTCGGCAAATTCTGTGGTTTTGGCTGGAGCTAAACCCGTTTTAGTTGATATTGACCCTAAAAATCTATGTTTAGATTTAAATGAAGTTGAAAAAGTTATTAATCCCAAAACCAAAGCAATAATGCTGGTAACAATTAACGGCCGTTATCCTGAAATAGAAAAATTTGTTGAGCTTGCCAAAGAAAAAAAATTATTTTTAATCGAAGACGCCTGCCAGTCTTTTGGCTCGAAATATAAAGGAAAGCATTTAGGGGTATTTGGAGACATCGGATGTTTTTCTTTCAGCCCCCACAAAATAATTACCACAGGCCAGGGAGGGGCAATAGTCACAGATAATAAAGATCTTTACGAGAAGGTTTTAAAGATAAAGGATTTTGGAAGGGCAAAATCCGGAATCGATTGCCATGAAACCTTAGGTTATAATTTTAAATTTACCGATTTGCAGTCTGTAATTGGAATAGAACAAATTAAAAAAATAAATTGGCGGGTTCAAAGAAAAAAAGAAATATTCAAACTTTATCAGGACTTACTAAAAGAGGTTGAAGAGATAAAGTTTATCGAGACAAATTTGGAAGATACAGCTCCTTGGTTTGTTGACATTTTAGTTCAAGAAGAAAAAAGAGATAAATTGGCAGAATTTTTAACAGAAAAAGGAATAGGAACAAGGCCTTTTTATCCGGCAATCCATACCCAGACTCCTTATTCTTTTGTAAAAGGAAATTTTAAAAATTCCCAAGATCTTTCAAAAAATGGATTATGGCTTCCTTCGTCAATTTCTTTGAGAAACGAAGAAATAGAATATATATGCAATATGATAAAAGAATTTTACCGAAAGTAAATAATTATGAATTTATGAATAAAAAATATAATCAAGAACAAATAAAAGAATTCATTTCCAGGTCATTATTTGACGAAAAAATATTATTGAATAAAAACCAATCATGGCCTAAAATTTCCACGGTTACACCTTGTTTTAATACGGGGCGGTTTTTGGAAAAAACAATTTTAAGCGTTTTAAACCAAAATTATCCCAATCATGAGTTTATAATTATTGACGGAGGCTCGACAGACGGAAGTCTGGAAATAATAAAAAAATATGAGAAATATTTAGCTTTCTGGGTGAGCGAAAAAGATAGGGGGCAGTCAGACGCTATAAATAAAGGGTTTTCCATGGCTAGAGGTGAGATTATCAACGTTCAGGAAACCGATGATATTTTTCTGCCCGGCGCTTTTTATAAAATAGCCGAACTTTTTAGGGACAATCCCGACAAAGATATAATTTATGGGGATAGATTGGATATTGATGAGAACGATACAATAATTCGCGAGTCAAAATTCATACCTTTTTCGCTTGTTGTCTATCAATACGATGGGATGCTGCTTGGCCCTCAAAGCGCTTTTTGGAAGAGAGATTTATTTTCTAAAATCGGGATGTTTAATATTGATTTGCATTATACTATGGATTATGATTTTTTCCTTAAGGCGGCTAAAACCGGAGTTAAATTCAAATATGTTCCGTATTTCTTTTCGGCAATGCGAAGGCATAGCAATTCTAAAACAGAAAAATTTTTGGGCACTCCTTCCCATCAGAAAGAGTTAGATGTAATAGACAAAAAATATGGAAGAAAAAAATGGCTGAATTTTCCCTTAAAGATTTATTCTTTGTTGCATAGGTCCATTAGTTATTTTCTTCAGGGAGATTTAGACTACGTTTTAAATGGTTTAAAAAGAAGAGCAAAAAATAAAAGCATTTTAAGCGGGCGTTAAAAAATATGAATATAAAAAACAGAAAAATTTTAATAACGGGAGGAGCTAGTTTTATCGGATCCCATACGGCCGACGCTTTGATAAAAAACGGAGCCAAGGTTGTTATTGTTGATAATTTTCTAACAGGGAGGAAGGAGAATCTTAATCCGGAAATTAAAGTTTACAAGGCAAATATTGTTGACTCTGAAATAGAAAATATTTTCAAAAACGAGGAACCGGATTTTGTTTACCATTTTGCTTTTAACAGATTATTTTTAAAGTCGGTTGAAAACCCGCTTTTAGATATGGACAGCATAGTAGGCTCTATTAATCTTTTGAATAATGCAAGAAAAATCGGAATTAAAAAATTCATTTTTCCTTCTTCCGGTTTTGTTTATGGAAAAACCGAAAAACTGCCGATGAGAGAAACCGATAGCCCAAATCCTATTACTCCTTACGCTATTGCCAAATACACGGTTGAAAATTATTTGAAATTTTTTTACGAAACTTATAATTTGCCCTACGTTATCTTAAGATACGCTAACGTCTACGGACAGCGACAAAATATTGGAGCCATGGCAGATTATATTCAAAAGTTGTCTTCCGGAAAGCAGGCAGAGATTTATGGCGATGGAACAATGAGCAGAGATTATGTTAATGTTTCAGATATTGTTGAGGCAAACCTTTTGGCTTTGGAAGTTCCGGAAGATTATCCTAACCCCATTTTTAATGTGGGCACAGGCATAGAAACGACGCTAAATCAGTTGTATCAAAAAATAGCTGAATTATTGAACAAAAAAGCAGATCCCATTTACCTTCCCGGCCGCTCTGAAGAGCAGCGGCGTTATTTCTTGGATTATTCAAGATATTTTAAAGCAGTCGGATGGAAGCCAGAAATAAGTTTAGACGAAGGATTAAAACTGACCTTAAGGGATAAAAAATTAATTTGATATGTTGACTATATTTTCCAGTCCAAAGCTATTCAAGGGAGAATTTGATTACATTCAGAGAAATGCAATTCAAAGCTGGATGGCATCTTTCCCGGGATGTGAAATTATTTTATTGGGAGACGATGAAGGAACGGATAAAGTAGCTTTAGAATTTAATTTAAAGCATATTCCAGAGGTTGAGAAAAATGAAAAAGGAGTTCTTTTAAGAAATTCAGTATTTGCAAAAGCCAAAAAAACCGCCAAGAATGAAATTATTTGTTTTGTCAGCGCCGACATTATTTTAACAAGCGATTTTTTGAAAGCCCTAAAAAACAAATTTGATTTACCCGAATTTTTAATATCAGGCCGGCGATGGGATTTAAATATTAAAGAGTCAATTGATTTTAGCTCAAATTGGGAAGGAGTTTTAAGAGAGCAGATCATAAAAGAAGGAAAGACGCATGGTTTTTCAGCCGGAGATTACTTTATTTTCCCGAAAAATATTGAGATTGATATGCCGCCATTTTCCGTAAAACACGGAGGTTGGGACAATTGTTTTATCTTCCAGTTCAAGAAATTGAAAATACCGATAATAGATGCAACAGAAGTCATTACGGCAATCCACCAAAATCACGGAAGGCCGAACTTTACAAAAGGAAAAAGCGTTTGGAAGGGGGAAGAAGGCAAAAGAGAATTAAAGTTGGCCGGAGGTTTTACGAATATGTGTACCCTGAGAGAAGCTGATTGGCTGCTTGGCCCAAAAGGATTAAGAAAACCGCCGTTTCCCAGAAATTTATTTTCCAAGATAGCACTTTTTTATCCCTGGCGGCTGGCGTTGGCCTTTAAAAGACATCTGTTTTCTTAAGAAGATAAATTTAAAAAAATAATTAATCAATAAAAAACAAAAAAACTATGAACAATTCAGGAAAAAAAGTTGCGTTAATTACGGGTATTGCCGGGCAAGATGGATCATATCTAACAGAGCTGCTTTTAGATAAGGGATATGAGATTCACGGAATTATAAGATGGGATAGTATTTTTACCACCGAAAGAATTGAACATCTTCATCGGGACCACCATATTGGAGGAGTGAGATTGTTTACTCATTATGGCGATCTTACTGATACCGGCAATGTTGAAAAATTAATTAAACAAATAAAACCCGATGAAATATACCATTTGGCGGCAATGTCCCATGTCAGAGTTAGTTTCGATATGCCGGAATATACCGCAAATACCGACGGCTTGGGAACTTTGCGAGTTTTGGAAGCGATTAAGAATTTAGGCCTTCCGATAAAATTTTATATGGCAGCCTCCTCTGAAATGTTTGGGAATTCTACTCCTCCCCAAGATGAAAACACAAAATTTGACCCAAGAAGCCCTTATGCCTGCGCAAAAGCTTTTTCTTATTACACAACACGGCTTTACAGGGAAGCTTACGGAATTTTTGCCTCCAACGGAATTCTTTATAATCATGAGAGTCCGCGCCGAGGGCCGACTTTTGTGACAAAGAAAGTAAGCAGGGCTATTGCCAGATTAAAAGCAGGCCTTGATAAGAAAATTTATCTTGGGAATCTTGATGCAAAACGCGACTGGGGCTTTGCTCCAGAATATATGGAAGCTATGTGGTCAATTCTTCAACAGGAAAAAGCCGATGATTTTGTCATTTCTACGGGAGAAACCCATTCGGTAAAAGAATTTTTAGAGGAAGCTTTCAAATATGCGGGATTTGAAGATTGGAAGCCCTATGTGGAAATTGATCCACAATATTTCAGACCGACGGAAGTAGAGGTTTTAATTGGGAACTCAGCAAAAGCAAGAGAAAAATTAGGTTGGGAACCTAAAATTAAATTTAAGGATTTGGTAAGGATTATGATTGATTCTGATTTTCGGGCAATCGGTTTGGAGGCGCCGGGTGAGGGAGATAGAATTTTAAAAGAAAAATTTCCAAACAGATGGTGGAAAATTGATTAATTAAAAAAAATGGAAAATAAATTCAAAAAAATATTTGTTCCCGGCGGAGACGGATTTGTGGGAACCGCTGTTGTTAAAAAATTAAAAGAAAAAAATCTTAAATTTTTTTCTCTTTCTGAAAAAGACGGTTTTGACTTTCGGAATTTTGAAAAAACAAAAAAATTTTTTGAGAAAGAAAAATTCGACGCGGTTATTAATTGCGCTGCTTTTGTCGGCGGAATTCAATTCGGCTATAGATATCCGGGAGAAATATTTTACAATAATATATTAATGGCTACCTATCTAATGGAATCAGCCAGATTGACCGGAGTCAAAAGATTTATTAACCCTATTTCCAATTGCGTTTACCCGGCTCATTTAACTAAATTTAAAGAAAAGGATTTATGGTCAGGCGCTTTACATGAATCAGTTTTGGTTTATGGTTTAGTTAGAAAAGCGAGTTGGATCCAAGGCTGGGCTTATAAAAAACAATATAACTTTGATTCCGTTCACTTAATTTTGCCCAATATGTATGGTCCCAATGATCATTTTGATGAAATTCGCTCCCATGCTTTAAGCGCCCTAATTATGAAATTTGCCGAGGCCAAAAGAAAAAATCGGCCAGAAGTCATTGTCTGGGGAAGCGGCCAGCCGATTAGGGAGTGGCTTTATGTTGAAGATGGTGCCGAGGCGTTAATTAGAGCGTTGGAAATTGAACTGGCAATAGAACCGATCAATATTGGCCGAGGAGATGGAATTTCAATTTTAGATTTAGCTGAGTTGATTAAAAAGATAATAGATTATAAAGGAAAAATAGTTTTAGATAAAAAATATCCGGATGGCGCTCTTTGCAAAATAATGGACGTAAGTAAAATGGAGAAAATTTTTAATTGGTTTCCCAAAACCAATTTAGAAGAAGGGATTAAAAAAACAATTGAGTGGTATTTAAATAATAAAAAACTATGGTCAAAAAACAAAAATTAAAAGAATTATTAAGGCAAAAAAAGGGTTTGATCAGGCTGGTTGGGGCTCACAACGGTCTGACTGCCAAATTAGTGGAGAAACACGGATTTGAGGGCGTCTGGGCTTCCGGTCTTGAGATTTCAGCTTCCCATGCCTCTCCTGATGCCAGTATTTTGACTATGAGCGATTCTTTAGTTGCGGCCATTGATATGGTGGATTCTGTTTCCATTCCGGTGGTGGCTGACTGCGATACTGGTTTTGGCAACTCAAATAATGTTATTCAGATGGTAAAAAAATATGAATCGGCCGGCGTGGCAGCTGTCTGTATTGAAGACAAATTATTTCCCAAAGTGAACAGTTACATCCCCGGCCGGCAGGAATTAGCTTCAATTCCCGAATTTGTCGGCAAGATTATGGCCGGAAAAAATGCCCAAAAAACAGAGGACTTTATGATTTTTGCCAGAGTGGAAGCCTTAATTGCCGGCTGGGGCATGGAAGAAGCCTTAAAAAGAGCTAAGGCCTATGCTGATGCCGGAGCCGACGCTATTTTAATTCATTCTAAACAAAAAACCCCCGATGAAATTATTGAATTTATGAAGGCCTGGAATAATTATAGACCAGTAATAATTGTCCCGACCTCATATTCTTGTTTGACTGAGGAACAAATGAAAGAGTTAGGGATTAAAATGGTAATTTATGCTAATCAGGGTTTAAGAGCAGCGGTTAGGAGTATTAATGAAATATTAGACCATATTAAAAATCATGGTCTGGGCGGTATTGATGATAAAATTGCTCCGATGGCAGAGATTTTTGAACTTCAGGGAATGTTTCAATTTAAAGAAAATGAAAAAAAATATTTAAGGACGGAAAAGGGAAATATAAAAGTGGTGATTCCTGCAGCCGGCGACGTAAGTTCTGAAGAAAGTTTTAAAGAAAGGGATTTGTTAAAAGATATCCCTGTAGCAATGCTGGATATTAATGGCAAGCCGGTTTTACAAAGAATAGTTGAAAATCTTAATCTTGTCGGACTCCAAGATGTTACGGTGGTAACGGGTTACCAAGGCAATAAATTTTTTGATGAAGGGATTAAAAAAATCGAAAATCCAAATTACAGGCAGACAGGCATTATGGGCTCTATAATGACAGCAAAAGAGTGTTTGTGCGGAGATAAGAATTTAATTATTTTCAGCGACACTTTATTTGAAAGGGACATTATTGAAAAACTTTTAAAGAGTTCGGGAGATATAGTTTTGGTGATAGACAGCTCTTATCAGCAAAATAAATTTCCTAAAAAAGATTTGGATTTGGTTGTGGCGAAATATCCGCCAATAACCGGCGATAGGATAGTAAATTTAAGGCAAAGCAACCAAATTTTAAAAATCAGCAAAAACATTCCTAGGCAGGAAGCTAATTTTGAATTTGCCGGCATATCCATGGTTTCCAATAAGGGAGCTGAAATTTTAAAAACAGAATACCAAAATTTAATTATGGAAAGAGGGAAAGATTCCAACATTAGTTTCGCTGATATGGTCCAATACCTTATCAATAAAGGTTATCTGGTTGAGGCAATTGAGATAAACGGCGGCTGGACGGAAATTAAAAACTTTGAGGATTATAAGCGAGCTTGTAGTTTTTTCTTATATTAAAACTTATGATTACTTGCCAAAAGTTGACAAAAATATTCAAAAGTCAGGAATTAACCTTTTTTACCGGCGTTCCTTGCAGTATTTTAAAAGATTTTTTGAATTTTATTATTGAGAATAAACAGTTTAAACACATTATAGCTAATGAGGAAGGAGAAGCTTGCGCTATAGCTTCAGGCTATTATCTGGCTGCCAAAAAGATACCGGTAATCTATATGCAGAATTCCGGCTTAGGAAATTCAGTTGATATTTTGACTTCTTTGACAAATAAAGAGATGTATAGGATTCCTGCTCTTTTTTTGATATCTTGGCGGGGAGAGCCGGGAATAAAAGACGAGCCGCAACATATGAAGATGGGAAAAATTACAAAGGATTTATTGAAAATTTTAGGCATTCCTTTTACTGTTTTACCGGAAAAAGAAAAAGAAATTGAAAGAGAAATCAAAAAAGCAAAAACCTATTTAGAAAAAGAAAATCTGCCTTACGCTTTAATTATTAGAAAAGGAATTCTCGCTCCTTATCAAGCCAAAACAAAGGAAGAAAGCTGCCTCCTTCCCAGAGAAAGAGCAATTGAGATAATTATTGATAATCTAAAAGGAAATGAGGTTATTGTTTCAACTACCGGTAAGACCTCAAGGGAATTGTTTGAATTGCGGACAAATAAAAAACAAAGTTCCCAGACTGATTTTTATACTTTGGGTTCGATGGGTTGCGCCGCCAGTATTGCTTTGGGTATCGCTTTAGAAAAACCAAAAAAGAAAATTTTTGTCTTTGACGGAGACGGATCAGTTTTAATGAAAATGGGAGCCTTGGCCACCATCGGTCATTATTTGCCCAAAAACTTTTATCATATAATTTTTGACAATGGCTCGTACGAATCAACCGGCGGTCAAAAAACAGTTTCAGATACGGTTGATTTTAGTAAGATTGCTAAAGCCTGCGGTTATGATAAGGCCAGAATGGTTATTAAAGAAAGCGAATTAAAAAAAAGTTTAATTAATTTAAAAAAGGGGCCAGCGATGTTGGTAGTTAAAGTAAAAAAGGGTTCAAGGAAAAACTTGGCCAGGCCTGATAAAACTCCGATTAAAAATAAAGAAACATTTATGAATTTTTTAGTTAATAAAAAATAAAATGACCAACTGTTTAAAAACGAGAAGGATAAATAGAATAATGTTAATATCTCCAAGATATACCCTCTATAAAAACGATGTTAGAAGATGCATCCCTCCCCTTGGTTTGGCTTACTTGGCCGCCTTTCTAGAAAAAAATGGCTACGAAGTAAAAATCCTTGATATTGCTAATGAGGGCTATTATTCTTTAAGGAAAGAAGAAGGCGACTTTATTACCTATGGTCTTGACGATGTTGAAATAAAAAAAAGGATTGTTGAGTTTAAACCTCAAGTGGTGGGAGTTTCTATTATATTTTCTACCCAAAATAAAAATGCTCAAGACATTCTTAAACTGGCCAAGGAGATAGACAAAAACATAATTACCCTAACCGGGGGCTCGCATCCTACCTATACGGTAGATGAAATGCTGGATTCAGAATACATTGATTATGTGATAATGGGGGAAGCCGAATTGCCTACCTTACAACTTCTAGATGAGATTAATAATGGAAAAGATTTTTCAAGGATTGGAGGATTGGCTTACAAGCAAGAGAAAAAAATCATAAATTATGACTTGCAATATATAGAAAATCTTGACGAATTGCCTTTTCCGGCAACGCATTTACTAAATATGGAGATGTATTTTAAAATAAACCTTCCTCAGAACCCTTATCCTTTAGGGAAAAGAATTGCCCAAATAGTAACCTCAAGAGGCTGTACCGCTCGCTGCGTTTTTTGCACCACGACTAACTTTTGGGGCAATCGTTATCGGCAAAGAAGCGCGGAAAATATTATTGCCGAGTTGGGAATATTAAAAGAGAAATATGATATAGATGAAATTCAGTTCACTGACGATAATATTACCTTAAATAAAAAGAGAGCGTTAGAGATATTTGAGGCGATAAAAGACCTCAAATTGACTTGGTGTGTGCCGCAGGGAGTTGCCGTTTGGGCATTGGATGAAGAATTAATTGAAAAAGCAAGAGAATCAGGTTGTTATCAATTAACTTTCGCGATTGAAAGCGGCAACCAGGATGTTTTAACCCGCATTGTTAAAAAGCCATTAGACCTTAAGAAAGTAAAACCTCTGACCAAGAAAGCCCAAGCGCTTGGCATAAATGTTCATGCTTTTTGTATTTGTGGTTTGCCTGGAGAAACGTTGGAGCAGATGCGCGAAACCTATAATTTTGCTAAAGATTGTGGATTTGATAGCGTATCTTTTTTCGCCGCCACTCCTTTAGTCGGTTCAGAATTATTAAAAATATGTCAGGAAAAAAATTATTTAAGAAAAGATATGAAACAAAGCGATTTGTTATATAAATTAGGCAACATTACAACCCCAGAATTTAAAGCCGAAGAGGTTCAGAAATTAGTCGAGCATTTTAATAAAACATACAATAAAAATGATACCAGAGAAAAAAGATTTGAGAAAGAAAAATATTAGACAGCCATGATTAAAAAGCAGCGGTTATTGATCTTAAAACAATGATAAAATATCATCTACCGACAAAAATTATTTTAGGACGCTTGGAAGAAATAATCAGAGGCGAAGTTGATTTATTTAAACCTGAGAAGATTTTATTGATTACCAGTCAGGATTTTAAGCAGTTAGGAATTGTTAATAAATTGCAAGATTGTTTGGCCGGTTATCAGGTTTCGGTTTTTTTAGAGGTAAAGTCAAATCCCAGTCCAGAATTAGTAATTAAAGCAAAACAGGCAAGTGACTTAATTATTGGTTTGGGCGGCGGAAGCGTTCTGGATGTAGCTAAAGTGGTAGCCACTGAGTTAAAAAAGCCCTGCTTTACTATTCCGACAACTGCCGGCACTGGAAGCGAAGTAACACCCTTTGCTGCTTTGTATGATTGGAAAAAGAAAAAGAAACTGTCTCTGGCTGTTAATTTTCCTAATGTTGCCATAGTTGATTATCAACTTACCCTAACCCTTCCTCAGGAGCTAGTGGCTTCAACCGGCATGGATGCTCTTTCTCAAGCCATGGAAGCTTATTGGTCAATTCATTCCAATCCATTAAGCGACATTCATGCTGAAAAAGCGATAAAACTCGTTATCGGCAATTTGGAACATTCCTGGGATGGAAGTGAGAAGGCCAGAGAAGCAATGTCTTTGGCAGCTTTGGAAGCAGGCCGGGCTTTCAGCCAGACAAAAACAACAGCGGTTCATTCGGTCTCCTATCCTTTGACCATTCATTATGGCCTTGCCCATGGATTGGCCTGCGCTCTGACCCTGCCTCATTTTTTGATTTACAACTACCAAGTTTCAGAAAGAGATTGCTCGGACGAGAGGGGGGCTGATTTTGTTAAAAAGAGAATTCAAACTCTGGCTGGTTTTCTTGGCGCAAAAAATGTGGTAGAAGGAAAAGAATTAATAGCCGAGCTTATGAAAAGCATTGGTCTGCCCGCCAAAGCAGATTTTGACATTGAGTTGGTCTTAAAAGACGCCTTTTCTCCTGAAAGAGTTAGAAACAATCCTCGGTTGGTTACTGAGGAGAATTTAAGGAGGATTTTAGAAACAATTAAAAAAGGGAAGGATTAAATTTTCCCCTCTTATCTAATTATGAAAGCCATAATTTTAGCCTCTGGCATCGGAATAAGGTTAACGCCCTTAACAGAAGAATTACCCAAAACATTAATTGAAATTAATGGGGTTGCTCTATTAGACAGAATAATCAAATCTTTAACTGAAAATAATGTATTTGAAATTATTATTACTACTGGCTATCTTGAAGAAAAAATCAAAGAATTTGTTAAGAACAAATATCCCGATTTAAAAGTAACTTATGTCAAAAATCCGATTTTTGACAAGACCAATTATATTTATTCTTTGTGGCTAACTAAAGATTTTATCAAAGATGACGACGTTATTTTGCTTCATGGAGATTTAATTTACGACTTTCAATTAATGAAAAAAATCGTTCGGGCCGATAAAACCAGCGTTTTGGTTAAACAAGGAAAGGGAGTGCCGGAAAAAGATTTTAAAGCCAGAATTAAAAACGGCTTAATAACTAAAATAGGGGTAGATATTTTTGGAAAAGATGCCAGATTTTGCGTTCCTTTATATAAAATTTTAAAAACTGATTTTGAAAAATGGATTAAAAAAATAGGGGATTTTATTAAAGAGGGCAAAAATAATTGCTATGCCGAAAACGCTTTTAATGAAATATCAGATCAAATTAAGCTTCAGCCTCTTTATTATAATAAAGAGGCTGCTATGGAAATTGATGACTTTGAAGATTTAGAAAAAGCAAAAAGAATATTCAAAAATGGCACCAATTTCAAATAAAACAAAAGAAGAATTGTATATAAAAAACCTTCAAGATATAAAAGAAATTTTTGACTGGCACAGAATTGAATTTTGGCTGGATACAGGAACCTTGCTTGGCGCTGTCCGCGAAGGCAAGATTTTATCCTGGGATGATGATGTAGATTTGAGCCTGAAAGAAGTTGAATATAGAAAACTGCCTTCCACTTTCGCTGAATTTAAAGAAAGGGGATTTATTATTAATGAAGTGCCGGTTCCCTTGTCTGATTTAGGTAAATCATACAGAAGGTTTTCTCTTTCTCGTTCGGGTTATATAATTGATATCTTTTCTTACTTTTTAAAAGACAACGATTGGTTATCTTTTGTTTCTAGCTGGAATTTTGGCCAAAGTTTGCTGATGAAAGTTTATTCAAAAATATTGTGGTTTGTTTGGAGAATACTTTGTTCGGCCGAAATAAACTTTCAAAGCAAAATAAAAAGATTTTTCGGAAATATTATTAAATTTTTATTGATACTGTTGCCAAATAATTTTAAAAGATTTTTATTTAATAAAACAGGAAAGAAACTCAGACAGCTTACTGTAATACTTGTTATTCCCCGCCATCATTTTGAAAACTTAGAAAAAATAAAATATTATGATATGGACTTTAATGTTCCAGCCGATACTGAAAATTATCTTAATTATCGATATGGAAAAGATTGGAGAACGCCTAAAAATAATTGGAATTGGGTGAAAGACGACGGTTCGGTAAAGCCTTATCTTCGTAGTTAAAATATGATTGAGCTAAAAAATAAAAAGATTCTCATTACCGGCGGAACGGGCTTTATTGGCCAGCATGTTTTAGAAAATTTGATTAAAAAGAGGAACGTTTCTTCAGAAAACATTTTTGTTCCGACTATTGAAAATTATGATTTAAGGAAAATGGAGGATTGTCAGAGGGTTGTTAAAAATAAAGATATTGTTATTCATCTGGCGGCCGTTACCGGAGACATTGAGTTTCATAGGTTGCATCCCGGCCGAATTTTTTACGATAATATTATAATGGGAGTTCAAATGATGGAAGCTGCCAGACAGGCTGGCGTTGAGAAATTTATCGGCCTTGGCAGCGTTACTGCTTATCCCGAATCAGCCCCTGTTCCTTATAAAGAAAAAGATTTTTGGCAGGGTTATCCGGTTAAAATTCACGCTCCTTACAGTTTTGCTAAAAAAATGTTATTAGTTCAGGGCCAGGCCTATAGAGAAGAATATGATTTTAAGGCTATTCATCTATTGCTAACGAGCGTCTATGGCCCGGGGACAAATCCCCAGTCAGGCTATGTTATTTCTTCAATTATTGAAAAGATTAGCAAGGCCAAGCAAGAAGGAAGAGATTTTATTGAAGTTTGGGGCACGGGCAGGCCAGTTAGAGATTTTCTTTTTGTAGAGGACGCTGCCGAGGGGATTATTTTAGCGACTGAAAAATATGATAAACCTGAGCCAATAAACATAGCTTCGGGTAGCGAGGTTTCTACCAAAGAATTAGTAATCCTGATTTGCAGACTGATGGATTTTAACGGGGAAGTTCGCTGGGATATTTCAAAGCCGGACGGTCAATTAGAAAGGACCATTGATGTCTCCAGAACCAAGGAAGAATTTGGTTTTACTGCTCAAATCTCTCTTGAAATTGGATTAAAAAAAACTATTGAATGGCATTCAGAAAATTTAAAAAGATGAATTATGAAAAATAAAATTTCCAAAACTATAAAAACTTGTCGGGTTTGCGGTTCCAAAAAACTGGTCCATATTCTTTCTTTAGGAAGAATATATGTTTCTAATTTCCTTGATGCTGAACAAGATAATCCGCCAAAATATTTAAAACAACCTTTAGAGTTAGTGCTTTGCGATACTGCCGAGGGCGGTTGCGGTTTGGTTCAACTTAGGCATACATTTTCAGCCGAGCTTTTGTATCGCAATTATTGGTATCGTTCCGGAGTTAATCGCAGCATGATTGAGGCCATGGCTGACATTGCCAGCCAAGCAGAAAAAATAGCCAAACCCCAAAAGGGCGATTATATTATTGATATTGGCTCTAATGATGCCACTTTATTCCGATTTTACAAAACAAACGGTTTGCATTTAATTGGTTTTGAACCAGCCGCTAATCTGATACCATATGCCAAAAAGATTTATCCTTCCGGTGCATACATAAATGATTTCTTTAGCTTTAAAGCCTGGCAGAAAAAATACGGAAACAAAAAAGCTAAAATTATAACTGCCATTGCGATGTTTTATGATTTAGAGAATCCTAATAAATTTATTGCTGATATAGTAAAATGTTTAGATGAAAAAGGAGTTTTTATAATCCAAATGAGTTATCTTCCTTGTATGCTCCAGCAAAACGTTTTCGATAATATTTGTCACGAGCATTTGGAATATTATTCACTTAAATCTCTAAGCAATCTTTTAAAAAGGCATAATTTGGAAATTTTTGATTTAGAATTGAATGACGTCAACGGCGGCAGCTACCGTACATATATTCAACACAAAGGTTACAGGCCTATAAATAATCGTGTCAGGAAATTGGAAAAGTTTGAAGACAGATTAAAGCTGACCAATTTAAAAACGTATAAGGATTTTGCCTTAAGGGTTATTTCTATCAAAAGGAAATCATATAATTTTATTAAAAATGAAACTCAAAAAGGTAAAAGGGTTTATATTTACGGCGCTTCAACCAAAGGCAACACCTTACTCCAATTTTTTAATTTAGATAGCCGATTAATAAAAGCAGCCGCAGAGAGAAATCCCGATAAATGGGGGAAAAAAACAGTAGGCACTTTAATTCCTATCACTTCTGAAGAACAAGCTAGAAAAGAAAAACCCGATTATTTTTTGATTCTACCATGGCACTTTCTAAAAGAATTTCTTATAAGGGAAAAAGATTATTTAAAGGCTGGTGGAAAATTTATTGTACCCTTGCCTTCGTTTAAAATCATCAGTTACAGAGATTTATGAGAGATGTGGTAATTATTCCCACTTATAATGAGAGAGAAAATATAGGAAAGCTGTTGAAAATAATTTTTGATGTTTTGCCTTTAGTCCATGTTTTAGTTGTTGATGATAATTCTCCGGACGACACAGCTGAAATTGTCAAAAAAGCAAAAGAAAGAATGCCCAATTTAGAATTACTGCTCAGGCCGGGAAAAGAAGGGCTTGGCAAGGCTTATATTGCTGCTTTTAAAAAAGTTTTAACCGATTCAGATATCCGTTGTATATATACCATGGATGCTGATTTTTCCCATAGTCCCCAATTTTTATTAAAAATATTTCAAGAAATCGAAAAGTTTGATGTAATAATCGGTTCTAGGTATATAAAAGGAGGAGGGATTCGAGGATGGCCATTTTGGCGAAAAGCTCTTAGCAGGTTGGCTAATCTGTATGCGCAAATATTTTTAGCTTTGCCAGTCAAAGATTGCACCAGCGGTTTTCTGTGTATAAAAACCTCTTTTCTTAGGAAAATTAATTTGGAAGAAATAAGAGCTTCGGGCTTCGCTTTCCTGGTAGAATTAAAATATTCCTTAAGAAAAAAGGGTGCTCGTTTTAAGGAAATTCCAATTATTGTTGAAAACCGGAAAGAAGGCAAATCAAAGATAACGATAGGTATTATTCTGGAGGGAATCTTCACCTCCTTAAGACTGATTTCTAAAGATTCTCTTAAAAAAATAAAAAATCTCCGAACAATTGTCAGGGATGTTTTAAAAAAGAGAGGAATCTTTTTCATAATTTATCAGGGGCCGAGAGTTTTTTATTGCACTTTTCTGAAGAGGCAGAACAATCTTTTTAGGTTTCAAAATAAATGTTATAATTATTTATACCATTTATATAACTGTACCTGTCTTAATGAAAGGGCGGTGGAGGTCCCAATTGTTTGGGAAATTGTTAGGAATAATCAAGGAAGGAAAATTTTAGAAGTTGGTAATGTTCTTTCGCATTATTTTCCTGTTTTTCACGATATTCTTGATAAATATGACAAAGGAGAAGAAATAATCAATCAAGATGTAGTTGATTTCAGGCCATCTCAAAAATACGATTTAATTGTCAGTATTTCAACCTTAGAGCATGTTGGCTGGGACGAAGAGCCAAAAGAGCCAGAAAAAATATGGCTGGCCATTGACCGCTTAAAGGAATGCCTTGCTCCCGAAGGCAGAATGATTGTTACTCTGCCCTTGGGATACAATCTAAAAATGGATCAATTGTTGTCAGAAGGGAAAATCCAATTTACCAATCAATATTTTCTTAAAAGAGTTTCTAATGACAATAATTGGCAAGAGGTGGATAAAAATGAGGTTTTGGGAATAGAAAGAAGATATGATTACTTTAAGATGACTGCCAACGGTCTGGTTATCGGCACTATTGGCAATGTTTTTTAATATTAATTTTCATTAATGTCTCAGACTTTTTTATTTTTAGGAATTACAGTTTTTTTTACCGTTTTTTCCCATCTTTGCTTGAAAAAGGGAGTTTTAAGTTTGGGAAATTTAAATTTTTCTTTTGATAATTTTATTAGTTTGTTTATCCGCCTCCTTCAGAATCACTGGTTGGTTGGCGGCCTTTTTTTAATCGGAATCAGTTTTATTTTTTGGCTTTTTGTCATTTCTCGAATTAAGCTTAATTTAGCTTACCCCATAGCCACCGGTCTTGATATAAGTTTAATTGTTATTTTTTCATGGCTATTCTTAAAAGAGCACTTGCTGCCAATTCAAATTTTAGGCATCATTGTTATTATCTTCGGTATTTTTTTGGTCTTAAGGTCATAGAAAATTAAGGCATTGATTGCTTAAATTGTTTTTATGGAAATTATAGGTGAATTTAAAAACCTTCTTAAGAAAAGAAAATTTATTTTTTTTGTTTTGTTTTTATTTTTGGTCGGGCAGTTGGTTTATAGTTTTATTTTTCCGAGTAACGATTTTACCGGCACCGGCCATCAATGGTTATCCATTACAGAACTTATTTCGCATAAAAGGTCTCCTCTTGGCAGCTCCGATATTTCGATTATTAATAAATTCTATCCAATTTTTTCTAATTATGTTCTCAATGCTGATGGGGGAGAGTATATTGTTTTGGCTGAAGATTTCCCGGGATACTATTTTAAAAATACTATTTATGCTGCTCGGCCACTTTATTCATTTTTAATTGCCGTTGTTGCGTTTTTGCCTCGTTTATTTTTCGATTCTTTTGCGACGGTTTTCGCCTCAGCAATTTTTCTTAATTTTATATTGGTCCTTGGAATTGTTTTTTTGCTTTATATTTTTGTTGAAAAATTCATATCTTCTCGAGTAGCTTTTTTGTCTTCTTTTCTTTTTATAGTTTCTTTTTTTGTTCATTCCTCGATCATTCAACCTCTACCTGAAATACTTAGTGCTTTTATTATAATAACAAGCTTATATTTGCTATATAGTTATGTTAAAAAACCTTCCTATCCAAAATTAATTATTTTTTCTTTAATTATAGGAAGTTTTATGTTGGCCAAAATGTTTTTTGTTCCGACGGTTTTTATTTTAATATTATCTATTTATTTCAGGCGTTTTAAGGAAGGAATGATTTTCTTATTAATCCATCTGATGCCTTTGTTGCTATGGTATCTTACAGTAACCCGGGTTTTCAAATTAGATTATTTTGTAAATGAAATAGTATATTTTGATGCCGGCATTTGGTTATTAAATATTTTTGTCTGGCCTTGGCAGCAAACCTTCCAAATTTTTCTTAATATTTTACCCAAATTTGTTACGGCTGTAATACATGGATTTTTATTAATACCGGTAATTTTCGCCATTGTTGGGTTTAAGCGTTTTTATGTTGCTAATAAAAATATTCTCTGTTTCGGTTTTTTATTTTCTTTCTTGACCGTTTTCTTTGCGGCTAATTTTTATTTACCTCGCCACGCTTTTTTACTTTTCCCTTTGATTTATCCGTTGGCCGTTTTGGGGATTGATAGCACAGCCGATTTTTTTAAAAAATATAAAACGTGGTACTCAACCATTTTTTATTTGATCGCATATCTTTTAATAATAATTATTTCCAGTCTTAATATCTACAAAATCATTTCTTACTAAGGAAAATAATTTTTATTTGATTTTTTTAAAAAACTATTCCTAAATTATAGAAAGTTTAGTTATTGATAAAATCTAAAATACTTTAAGAAACAAATATAGTTTTACTTATGAAAATATTTGAAAATAAAAGAAATATTTTTATTTTATGCCTTTTATTATTTTTGTTGATTTTACCAAGAATCGCAGTTTACTTTATTTTTGGAAATGGTCTCATAGGTACTGATGCTCAAGGCAGATATTTTCCGCAAGTAGAGAAACTTTCTGAATCCCTGAGCAACTTTTTTAATCAGATCGGTCCTCTTTACTCTTTATTTTTATTATTTTTTGACAAAATAAATAATGATATGGTTACTGGTCCCGTCTTGATTCAACATATAATTGGGGTAATTACCGGAGTTTTGGTATTTTATTATTTTAAAAGAGTAAATTTATTTTTAGCTGCTTTTGTTACTGTTTTTGTATACTCTGGCTGGTTGGCTCTTTGGGTAGAACACACGATTTTGCGGGAATCTTTGGCTGCTTTTTTCTTCGTTTTGTTGGTTTTAATTTTTTCTTTAGCTACCCGAGCGTTAGTGAAGGGTGAAGAAGAAGCGACAGCTTCATCGACTATCAGAGAGGAAAAATATTTTAAACTTCCTTATGCTTTTTTGGCGGGATTCACGGGCCTGACTTTGGTTTTTTTTCGGATAGAATTTTTATTCTTGGTTATCTTTTTTCCCCTTGTTTTATTTTTTGCCAAAAAAGAAAAACCATTAAATTTTAAATTTTGGGACAAAAGATTTTTAAAATGGAGTTTGGGATATTTTCTTCCGTTATTTGTTGTTTTTTTGATCTCCGGCGCGATTATTCTGAAAAATCAAAAACAAAATGAATTTCAATACGGCTCTTTGTTTGGCGTATCTTATTATACTTTGGCTTATCATAATTTTTTACCAAGGATCTTTTATTACGAAAATTCCCGTTATCCCGGGCTTTTGGAAAAATACCAATCAGCCCTTGAAGTTCATAAAAAGGAATTAAATAATTTAACTCCGGCAGATAGACGAGAGAAAATCGGCGGAGCATTAAACATAGTGTATAAATCCACTGAAGATTATCTTTCCGAACACCCGGAGATTAATCTTTCAGCCAACCAGCTGATGGATCGGGTTTATCTTGAAATAATCAAAAAAAATACTTTAATTTATTTGCAGGGAGTGGCGGTAAATTTCAAGAGTCACCTGGTGGGTATGTCCGAATTGTATACCGTATCAGCCAAATCCAGTCAACTTGCATTGCTTAAAATTCATCTTTCCGGCCAGGATCCGCTTGATGTTAAAGATTTAAAACAGGTTTCTATATTTGATAAGGCTTTGCGGGTTTATATTGCGGGCATGATAATTTTTAGTAAAATTCTATTCTGGCTATTTTTAATATCTTTGCCAGTTTTATTTTTTAAATGGAAAATAATGCCTCCCGAAATCATTATTTCATTATTTGTGGTTTTTTTGCATCTTTCTGTTTTGGCGATATTTGCCGACCCATCTCAACGTTTCCGATACCCCATAGATCCTTTTTTGTATTTCCTGGAGTTTTATCTGATTTGGTATTTCTTGAAAATTGTTTTCTCTAAAACCACCAGATTCTTTACTCGTAAATAATGCAAGATCAAAAAGGAGAAATAAGTCTAATAAAGCTAAAAGGAGTTCATAAAAAAATATGGGAGTTAGCTTTTCCTTATCAGGACAAGAGAAACGATGAGGGGCATGCCGAGAGCGTTGTATATTTTGCCCAAAAACTGCTTTTGGCAGAAAAGGCGGATTCAAACGTGGTTATTCTGGCGGCAATTCTCCACGATATCGGCTGGAGCCAGCTTTCGGTAGAAGAACGGTACCTGGATTATATATCTCATCAGCCGGAGATTCGGCAAAAGCACCAGGAAGAAGGTGTGAAGCTTGCTAAAAAAATTTTAGAGCAAGCAGGTTTTGTCGACAAAGCAAGAGTAGAACATATTCTTGAAATAATTTCCGGGCACGATACGAGAGTGGGTAGTTTTTCCAAGGAAGATGCCTTAGTTCGGGACGCCGACAAGCTCTGGAGATATTCGGAAGTTGGCGTTTTGACGAACGTCCGGATAAAGGGAACAACGGATCAGCAATGGCGTGAAGAATTAGAAGGGCAGATTAATCAAGAAGGATTTTTTTTCACCGAGTCAGGCAGGATCATAGCGAGAAAAGAACTGGAAGACAGAGAAAAGGAAATCAATAGGTAATTGAGGCTCATCAAAGATCCGTAGATATTATCTCTATAGATTTTTATTTATAAAGGTAGTAATGGATTGACTTTAAGATAAATTTATTGCAAAATAATTCTATAATATGAAAACTATTGTTACCGGCGGCGCCGGGTTTATAGGCAGTCATTTGACCGAACTCCTTTTAGAAAAAGGGCATTCAGTTTTAGTTTTGGACAATTTTATTGCCGGCAGGCCAGAGAACCTGGCTCACTTAAAAGATAACCCGAATTTAAAAGTGGTCCAGGTTGATATTTCGGAATTTGATAAAATAAAAGACCATTTCAAGGGTGTTGATTGGATTTTTCATTTGGCGGCCTTGGCAGATATTGTTCCTTCAATAGTGGAACCGTTAAAATATCACAATAGCAATATAAACGGTACTGTTTCTGTTTTAGAATCATCAAGGCGGGCAAAAGTTAAAAGATTTATTTACGCGGCTTCGTCTACCTGTTATGGTTTGGCTGAAATATTCCCTACGCCTGAAACGGCGCCGATTAATCCGGAATATCCTTACGCTTTGACAAAATATTTAGGGGAGCAAATTGCTTTGCATTGGTGCAAAGTTTACAAATTACCCGTTATTTCTTTAAGGCCGTTTAACATTTATGGTCCAAAATCGCGGACTTCCGGAGTTTATGGCGCGATGTTTGGGGTATTTTTAGCCCAAAAATTAGCAGGAAAGCCCTACACAGTGGTTGGCGACGGCAACCAAACCCGGGATTTTGTTTTTGTAAAAGATGCAGCCAGAGCTTTTTTGGCAGCGGCTGAGTCCGATGTTATTGGCGAAATTTTCAATATTGGCTCAGGCGATACTTACAGCGTGAATCGTATTATTGGGCTTTTGGGCGGACAGGTTGTTTATATTCCGAAACGCCCCGGCGAACCAAATTGCACTTTTGGCGATATTTCTAAAATTAAAAAAATGATTAATTGGCAGCCGACAACCTCTTTGGAAGATGGAGTTAAAGTTTTATTAGATAACATTGATTATTGGAGAGACGCGCCGGTTTGGACGCCCGAATCTATTGCCGAAGCGACCAAGGAATGGTTTAGACTTTTAGGTTAATAAGCAATAATATGTCTGATTTAATCAGCCAAAAAATTAAAACCCCCGATGAATTAGCCGAGATAGTCGCCAGATTAAAGGAGGAGGGTAAAAAGGTAGTTCAATGCCACGGAGTTTTTGAATTGGTTCATCCCGGCCATCTTTATCATTTTGAGGCAGCCAGAAAAGAGGGTGATGTCTTGATTGTCAGCGTTACAGCCGATGAATTTGTTAATAAAGGCCCGGACCGGCCGATTTTCCCGACTCAGGTGCGAGTCAAAGCACTGGCAACTTTAGAGATTGTTGATTTTGTAACAGTTAATCATGACTTTTCGGTAATTGAATTATTGAAAAAAATAAAACCGAATATTTATTTCAAAGACCAAGAATATGAATCTGCCTTGCAAGATCCGAACAGAAATCTTTATAAAGAAGCCCAAGCCGTAAAATCAGTTGGCGGCGAAATTAAGTTTAGTTACGAACCAACTTTCAGTTCCAGTAGTTTTTTTAAAAATTATTTTGATATTTATCCTCAAGAGGTTAAAAATTTCTTAAAGGATTTTAGCGCCAAATACAATGCTGAAGATCTAATTAATATTTTGAAAAGCCTGCGCGAGATGAAAGTTTTACTTATCGGAGAAGCGATTATTGACGAATATCATTATTGCAGGGGTATGGGCAAAGTTCCAAAAGACAATCTGATAGCCACCAAATATTTAAATGAAGAAGTTTTTGCCGGCGGGGTTTTGGCTTGCGCTAATCATCTTGCCGGTTTTTGCGACAACGTCCATTTGGTGACGGCTTTGGGCAGAAAAAATAGTTACGAGGATTTCATTAAAAATAAATTAAAACCAAATATCAATTCCAAGTTTTTTTATGACCCGGAGGGCCAAACAATTGTAAAAAGAAGATTTATAGACCAGACTTTCTTTACCAAGATGTTTGAAATTTATTATTTTGACGACAGACATTTGCCCAAGAATGTTTCTCAAGAGATAGTTGAGTATTTAACCAATACTCTGTCTCAATATGATTTGGTGATAGTGAACGATTACGGCCATGGCTTTTTTGATAAAAATATTATTGCGACATTGACAGAAAAAGCGAAATTTTTAGCTATTAATACTCAAACCAACAGCGCCAATGCCGGTTTTAATTTAATCACAAAATATTCACATGCGGATTATGTTTGTATTGATGAACCAGAGGCTCGTCTGGCCACCTGTCAAAAGAATGGCGATATTTCCGAAGTAATTGAGCAAATTTTAAAAATGATTGACTTGAAGAAATTGATTATCACCCGCGGCCATCTTGGGTCAGTTGCTTATGAGGGAACAAACAAAATCTACAATATGCCTGTTTTATCTACTAAAATTGTTGACCGCCTCGGTGCCGGCGATGCGTTTTTAGCAATAAGTTCGCCATGTGCGGCAAAAGGCGCGCCGATTGAGGTGGTAAGTTTTATCGGCAACGTTGTGGGCGCAATTCAGGTAGCCGTGGTGGGCAACAAATCACCGGTAACATCAGATCAGGTTTATAGATTTATCAAAACTTTATTTAAATAATAAAATGATAAAATTAAAAAGTTTAAATATGTAAAATATGGCAGATAAATACATTATTGACCATTATAAAATAATGTTTCATCCCGAAAGATTAACCTCTTGGTTAAGGGCTCAGAATAATTGGGAAAAAACTAAAAAGGTTTATCCGATTTATGTTGAAGTTTCCAGTTCCGGGTTTTGCAATCATCGCTGTAAATTTTGCGCTTTAGATTATTTAGGGTACAAAGGCGGTCTTGCTAATTTTGATAATTTAAAAAGAGCGATCAAAGATATGGCTAAAGGCGGAGTCAAGAGCATTCAATTTAGCGGCGAAGGGGAGCCGCTGCTCCATCCGAGAATAAAGGAAATAGTTCAATATACTAAATCTTTAAGAATTGACGTGTCTTTTACCACTAACGGAACTTTTTTGAAAGAAGAGCTTTTAAAAGATATTTTACCTTTGACAACCTGGATAAAAGTGAGCATTGATGCCGCTAATCCGGAAACCCATATGAAAATTCATCGGCCAAAAGTTCAGGATTTTGATATTATTATGAATAATCTTAAAAAAGCGGTTGAAATCAAAAGAGCGACAAAGGCCCAGTGCACCCTAGGCGGTCAGATGCTTTTATTGCCCGATAACTGCAAAGAAGCGGTAGTTTTGGCTGAAAAATTAAAAAAAATCGGTTTAGATTATTTGATTATTAAACCCTATTCGCAGCATAAAAAAAGCATTACTCGAGAATACGAGAATCTTTCTTATAGAAAATATTTTTATTTGAAAGATGAATTGGAAAAATTGAATAGCGATAAATTCCAAGTAATTTTTAGAAAAAATACAATGGAAAAATTGGAAGCAGATCGCACTTATAAAGTTTGCCATGCTGTCCCTTTTTTGTGGGCTCACATTATGACTAATGGCGATGTCTACAGTTGTAGCAGTTTTTTGGGAGATGAAGAATTCAAATTAGGTAATTACAATAAAAAATCATTTAAAGAAATTTGGGAAGGCAAAAGGAGAAAAAAACATTGGAAATTTATCCGCACTAAGCTCGACATTAATCAATGCAGAAAAAATTGCCGAATGGATGAAACCAATAGATATCTGGAAAGATTAAGCAATCCTCCCGAACATGTCAATTTCATTTAACTAGGCAAGCAATTACGCAGACAATTATGCAAGAAAGGGAAATATTTTTACGAAAAAAAGCGAATTATATCAGAGACGAAGTCATGAGAGTGGCTGTTCCAAATGGCGCGGAGCACATTGCTCCTTCTTTGTCATGCGTTGATATATTAACTGCTTTGTATTACGATTGTCTGTCATATAACTCAAAGAATCCTCTATGGGAAGACAGAGACAGGTTAATTTTTTCCAAGGCCCATGGCTGTTATGGTCTTTATGCAATTTTGGCTGATTTGGGCGTGATACCGAAACAAGAATGGGAGAATTTTTACATGGAAGGAAAAAGCGTTTTAAGAGGCTGCTCGGAGAGAAAAATAGAATACGGTCTTGAGGCCGGCTGCGGTTCTCTTGGCCATGGTTTGCCCATGGCTGTCGGTTTGACTTTCGGCGCGCAGCTGCAGAAAAAAAATTATTACACTTTTTGTTTAGTTGGAGACGGAGAACTGCAAGAGGGAAATAATTGGGAAGCGTTACAGTTCGCCGTCAAACACGGCCTGCGAAATTTAATTGTCATTGTTGACTGCAACCGCCTTCAAGCCATGGATTTTATTATCAATATTATGGACAAAGAAAAAAGCGATTTAATTAAAAGATTTCAGGGATTCGGCTTGTCGCCGGTGATTTGCCCAGGCCACGATGCGGTAAAACTGGCTGATTGTTTGAAGGCGGCCAAAACATCATCGGAAGATGGGCCGAAAGTAATTATCGCTCAAACCATTAAAGGGTTTGGTTTTAAATGTATGGAAAATGTGCCAAAATTTCATTTCCGTCTTCCAACTGATGATGATTTAAAGATGGGGAAAAATTATGAATCAAATGGATAACGTTAATTTTAGAAAAGAAATTTTAAATTCTATTGTGCCGAATTTTCGTAAAGACGAAAGGTATTATTTGCTTGTCGGCGATATGGGATTTAGCGCTATTGATAAATTGAAAGATGAATTTCCCAACCGCGTTATTAATTGCGGCGTTATGGAGCAGGGAATGGTTGGTATTGCCTCGGGTATGGCGCTGAGCGGCTTAAAGCCTATTGTATATACAATAGTAAATTTTTTGGTTTTTAGGGCAATTGAACAAATTAGAAATGATGTTGTTTTGCAAAACCTTAATGTTAAATTCGTCGGTACTGGCGCCAATGATTATTTTAAATTTCTTGGTCCCTCGCATTGTTGCGGTCAAGTAGATATTGCCCTGATGAAATTGATTAATTTAAAAGTTTTTGATCCTTATACTGAGATAAAACCATTTCCTGAACTTGTTCAGGAATGGATTCGTGATGACAAAGCGGCATATATAAGAGTGTAATTAATTTATGAGTTTATCTATCATTATCCCAGCTCTCAATGAAGAAAAAAGCATTTTGTTGGTGATTGATAATTCCCTTTCTGCGATGCGAGAATTTGGCATTAGGGGTGAAGTTATTGTGGTAAACGATGGAAGCATAGATTCTACGCAAAGACTCGTGGAAAAAAAGATGGAAGAGAATCCGGAGGTGGTTAAAATGATTACCCACGAAAAACCAAAAGGTATAGGCGCTTCTTTTTGGGATGGGGTTGATGGGGCTTTCGGCGACGCTGTTGTTTTAATCCCGGGAGATAATGAGAATGATCCCCGAGAAATTTTACGTTATTACAAACTGCTTGATGACGTAGATATTGTTATTCCTTTTGTTTTTAACAAAGAAGTGAGGTCCTTTTCAAGAAACTTCCTTTCTTTTTTTTATCTCTTCATTGTGAACCTTACCTTTTTTGTTAATTTTAATTATACCAACGGAACGGTTCTTTATAGAAAATCCCTGTTAAAAAAAATAGATTGTAGAAGGAATGATTTTTTCTTTCAAACCGATATTTTAATAAGGTTGGCAAAAAAGGGTTATCTGTTTGCCGAAGTCCCTTCAAGATTGGGTCAAAGAAAGGGGGGCGTGTCCAAGCTTACTACGCCGTCTTCTTTGTTGCGGATTCTTAAAGGATACTTGTGTTTAATAAAAGATTATTACTTCAGAAAAGGAAAAGAGGCCAAAGTTGACTTTGCGACAAATTCCCTGACAGCCGCCAGGCGAAAGATTAAATAATAAATTATTTAAGAAATTTCAATGAAAGAATTAATACTCGATGGCTATAAATTAAACTGGCATAAAGAAAGAGTTGAGGCATGGTTGAAAGGAGAAAGGATTGCTCCCATTACTATAGACTGCGCTTTAACTCGCAGATGCACTTATCGTTGTGTTTATTGTTATGGCCAGCTTCAAGCGAACGATGAAAAAAAGATGACCAAAGATGTAATTTTTAGATTTCTTGACGACGCTGCAGAAATTGGAGTAAAAGCTATAAGTTTTGTTAGCGATGGCGAAAGCACTTGCTCTCCTTATTTATATGATGCAATTAAAAAAGGTAAGAGCAATGGTTTGGATATGGCTTTGGGGACAAACGGTTATTTGTTAAAAGATGAAAAATTAGAAGAGATTTTGCCTTGTTTAACCTATTTGAGGTTTAATATTTCAGCCGTCAACCCTGCTCGTTACGCTCAAATTATGGGTTGCCAAGAAGAATGTTTTTATAAAGTTTATAATACCATAAAGGAATCTGTAAAAATTAAAAAAGAGAAAAATCTCCCCGTCACCATAGGTCTGCAGATGGTTTTACTGCCTCAATTTTCCGATCAAATTATTCCATTTGCCAAACTCGGCAAAGAGTTAGGCGTTGACTATGCGGTCATTAAGCATTGTAGCGATGACGAAGCAGGCACCTTGGGAGTAAATTATTCTCAATATTTTGGATTGGTTGATATTCTAAAAAAAGCAGAATCTTTCTCTGATGAAAAATATTTAGTGAAAGCAAAATGGTCTAAAATTTTAAGCGGCGGAAAACGCAAGTATTCAAAGTGTTATGGGCCGGCTTTTATAATGCAATTGTCTGGTTCTGGACTTGTTGCTCCCTGCGGTATGTTGTTTAATAGAAAGTATAAAAAGTTTCATATTGGTAATGTTGCAGATACTTCTTTTAAGAAAATTTGGAAAAGTAAACGATATCAGGAAGTTCTTAACCTTATTGCTTCAGAAAGGTTTAATGCTAAAACAATGTGCGGCACCCTTTGTCTTCAGCACAAAGTCAATGAATATTTGTGGGACTTGAAACAAGGTAAAGAGGTTCTTAAAAAGCCGAAGGGCGAGCCGCCTCTTCATATTAATTTTATTTAAAACATTCAAAATTTATGATTTATCAACCATTTTTATTGCTGGGAATATCAATCTCTCTTACTGTAACTGCCCATTTATTACTTAAAAAAGGCATAACTCTAATTGGAAAATTAGATTTTTCTTTAGTTAATTTTATTGGTTTAATTTTTCAAATTCTTCAAAATACCTATTTATTCTTAGGATTATTCTTTTTTGCAATTGCTTTTCTCTTTTGGCTGTTTGCTTTGTCAAAAATACAGTTAAATATTATGTATCCGATATCAGTTGGCCTTAATTTTTTTCTCATCACCGTTGCCTCTTGGTTTTTATTTAAAGAATATCTTTCTTTTCATCAAATTTTGGGAATTATTATCATATTTTTCGGCGTTTTCATTTTAGCAATAAAAACTTAAAAAAATTGCTCGCTATAGTTATAGCGAGCAATTAACTCAAAAGAGTTTTTCAGTGAAGATAAGCCATCAGTGTTTCATAAACCTCAAACGGCGTTTGATTCGCTGGTTTATCCCAGCAGCCTAGAGTAGGCCGGCCGTTTTTGCCATGGTAATCAGAGCCTCCGCTAACTAGAAGGTTATGATTTTTGGCAAAGGTTAAGAGTTTCTCAATCTGTGCCTGGCTATGGAAATACTGGTACACCTCAATTCCTTTGCCGCCTTGTGCTACAAAATGAGCAAGGTGTTTCTCGCTCCAGTTTCCATATTCGCCCCCAGGATGAGCGGCAAATAAAACCCCGTTCATCGCGTTAGCTAATTCTACGGCCCTTTTTACACTAAAATCCTGAGGCGCTCTTAAAACATAAGCCTTCTTTCCGATAGCATACAGATGTTTGTTCGCCCACCTTACCGGATTTTGAGCTATGTCTTCTGGTTTGACCTTGTGGTCAAAACCATAACAAATTTCCCACAACCTCTGCCAATTAAAGGGATTTTCGGGAACATCATGGAGTACCCGAGGCACTCCAAAATCCTTAATCTGGTCCCACATTTCTTCCCGTGTTAACACAGGAACTTTCAGGCCGACGTCTTGCAAGCCACTTAATGTTTTGGGAAGCCAATATTCATCCCAGTAGCTAATAAGCATTTCCTGGTACTTTTTGAATTCATCCCACTTTAGCTTTTTGCCCAAAATAGTGACATCAGGCACTGGCCCGCAATAATCCGCATTCCAGCTCCAAGAATGTTCTGAAAAAGAAGCATAGATTTCCGTGCCCTCCAGAGCCATAATGTCAGTTTTTCGGCAGGCAGCCATAAATTCCGGTACGCCAGCTCCGTTGTTGTGGTCTGTAAGAGCCAGCGCCACAACTCCTCGCGCTTTTGCTTCTTCAATAATCGCAGGAATTTTTTCTGAACCATCAGAATAAACACTGTGAAAATGCAAATCAACCAGCTTTTTCTCTTCCATCATTCTTTCCTCCTCTCTGTATTTGAATTTGAAATGTTCAATAAATACCCCTTATGGGTATTCTACTCCACATCAATTATAAACTAAATTTATTATTATGTCAATAGTTAAAGCACTTTTAAAAAAACAGAATTTTTGATATAATATTATAAATAAGAAAATCTTTTTTTAAAATGTTATCTTTTGTTTCAATAATTATTCCTTGCCGGAACGAGGAAAAATTTATTGGGAAATGTTTGGATTCGATTTCAAGACAAGATTATCCAAAAGAAAACTTGGAGGTTTTGGTTGTTGATGGAATGTCAGGAGACAAAACAAGAGAAATAATCAAAGAATATTCAGAAAAATATTCTTTTATTAAATTTTTGGAAAATCCCAATAAATTTACCCCTTTTGCTTTAAACATCGGAATCAAAAACGCGCAGGGAGAAGTAATTTTAAGAATGGACGCTCACGCCGGCTATGAAAAATATTACATTTCAAAATGCGTTAAATATTTGAGAGAAAGTGGTGCTGATAACGTCGGCGGAGTAATGAAAACTCTGCCTAGTAAAAATACCGTTTGGGCCCAAGCTATTGCTATTTCTCTTTCTCATCCTTTTGGGGTTGGCGGTTCTCAATTTAGGAAAGGAACAGATAATCCAAAATGGGTTGATACAGTTTTTGGCGGCTGCTATAAAAAAGAGATTTTTGACAAAATCGGATTGTTTAACGAGAATCTCATTCGGAGCCAGGATATGGAATTTAATCTTCGGCTTAAAGAAGCCGGAGGGAAAATTCTTTTGCATCCTGAAATTGTCAGTTATTATTATCCAAAATCCAACCTTAAAGATTTTTTTCTGCATAATATTAAAGATGGCATTTGGGCGGTTTATCCTCTGAAATTTGTTAAAATTCCTTTAAGATTAAGGCACTATATTCCTTTGATTTTCATTTTAACTTTGCCTTTAAGTGTTTGGCCTTATATTTTACTTTCTTTGTTTTTTTCTGCAAAAATATCTTTCCGCGAAAAAGATGTTAGATTGTTTTTTATAATGCCTTTGGTTTTTGGGGCTCGGCATATTGGCTATGGATTAGGGTCGGCCTGGGGAATAGTAAAGCTTTTTAGGGGTTAGCTTCTTAGGGATTAGGAATATGGAAAAAATTATTCATACTTATAAAGATGTAATTAAAATTTTATCTTTAATTTTTTTGGCCGGAGCAATTGCTTTTTCTCCAAGTTTTCCGGTCGGGACTTTGTCGGGCTGATTTTAGCTTTTTTTATAGATTGGCTGGAAAAAACAAAAAAAGAATATAGATAGTTTTCGTTTTGCCTGAACTAAAAATAATAAACCGCCCGCCCCTAAAAAGCGGGCGGTTTTTTTGAATTAGACTTGAAAATTTTGGTTAAAAAAGATAAATTAAAGTATAATGCTAAAAAGACTGTTTGACATTGTTTTTTCTCTTTTTGGGTTGATATTGGTCTCTCCTTTGTTTTTGGTTATTGCGGTTTTAATAAAGCTAGAATCTCCGGGACAGGGTTTTTACAGGGGTGAAAGAGTAGGAAAAAACGGAAAGAACTTTAAGATTTTTAAATTCAGAACCATGGTGCCGGACGCCGAAAAATTAGGAGGTCCTTCAACTGCCGGAGACGACCCCAGGCTGCTAAAAACCGGCCTGTTTCTTAAAAAATATCAGCTTGACGAACTGCCTCAATTGATCAATGTAATAAAGGGGGAAATGTCATTTGTCGGACCCAGACCGGAAGTGAAAATGTATGTTGATATGATGACGACAGAAGAAAGAAACGCCATTCTCTCCATAAAACCTGGAATAACAGATCTTGCCAGCCTGTGGAATTTCCACGAAAACGAGGTGTTAAGAGGAAGCCCGGACCCGGAAAAAACTTATATGGAAAAAATAAGGCCGGAAAAAATCAGGCTTCAGATTGAGTATGTAAAAAACCGTTCATTTTTGTTAGACTTAAAAATAATCATAAAGACGATAATAAAATTATTTTATTAATGAATAATTCTACAAAATATAAAGAAATCGCTCTGGAGGCAAGAAAAGCCGTTCTTCGTTTGATTTATCAAGCTCAAACCTCTCATATAGGTTCAAATTTTTCGGCTATAGATATACTTACCGTTTTTTACAGTATTGCTAATATAGATAAAGATCTAAAAGAAGACAGGGATAGGATAGTTATTTCTAAGGGCTGGGTTGCGGCGTCAGTGTATTATTTTTTGGCCCAAAAGGAGATTATACCAAAAGAAGATTTGGAAACTTACTGCAAAGACGGCAGTAAATATATTGGACTCGTGGAACCTAATGTAAGAGGTATAGAGGCGGCCGGAGGGTCAATGGGATTTGGACTGCCTTTTGGGATTGGGTTTGCTCTCGCAAAGAAGGTGAAAAAGGAAAAAGGGAAAGTTTTTGTTTTAATGAGCGATGGAGAAATGCAGACGGGAACTACATGGGAATCAGCCTTAATAGCCGCCCATCATAAATTGGACAATTTATTTGTTATTGTGGACTTCAACGAATTGCAAGCAATGGGCAAGATTGAAGAAATTTTAGGCATTGAGCCGTTAAAAGACAAATGGAAAGCATTTGGCTGGGAAGTGCGAGAAATTGACGGGCATAATTTTGAAGAAATAGAAAAAGCTTTAGTTTTGCCCTTGTCCTCAACGACAAAACCCCTTGTTATTATTGCTCACACTATAAAAGGTTATCCCATTAGTTTTATGGAAAATAATAATTTATATCATTACAAAGCTCTTTCTGACGAAGAATATCAGAGAGCGTTAAAAGAATTAAATTTAAATGGCTGAAATAATCAAACAACAAGACACAAGAAGGGAATTTATCGATACTCTTTTAGAGTTGGCCGAAAAAGACGATAAGATTGTTTTAATTGTTCCGGATGTCGGTTTTAATTATATTGAAGAATTTCGCAAAAGATTCCCCGACAGATTTTTTAATTTTGGCGTAACCGAACAAAGCACAATGATAATTGCCGCAGGGTTGGCATTGTCGGGTTTTAAGCCATACGTATACAGTATGATAAATTTTGTCACTTTCCGGCCTTATGAAATGGTTCGAAACGCTGTTTGTTTACATAAGGCCAACGTGAAAATTATCGGCGTTAAAGGAAGTAAGGCATACAAATTTTTAGGTTTTAGTCATAATCTTATTGCCGAAAACGAAGAAATAAAAGTTTTGGAACATCTACCCAATCTCAAATCTTTTATTATTGATAATCCCGAGGAAGTGAAGTCGGTCATTTTAGAAACATATAAGATGAATTTACCTTGCTATATAAGAATTTAATCATATGAATTACAAGGTTCCTTTCGTCAATTATCCATTGCAATACAAAAAAATAAAAAAAGAAATAGACAAAGCGATTTTCGGCTGTTTGGAAAAAGGAGATTTAATTTTTCGCAAAGACACAGAAGAATTTGAAAAAAACTTTGCGAAATTTGTTGGCACTAAATATGGAATTAGTTGCGACAGTTGCACGGGCGCTATGTTTTTATCTTTATTTGCGATGGGAATAGGCAAGGGAGATGAAGTAATTACCGTATCTCATACTTATGTTGCAACCATCGATGTTGTCTGGCATTGTGGAGCAAAACCAATTTTAATTGATATCGGTGACGATATGGAAATGAACGCTGATTTGATAGAAAAGGCAATCACCAAGAGAACCAAAGCTATAATTCCCGTTCATTTGGACGGCAGGATGTGTAATATGGAAAAAATAATGAAAATAGCTAAAAAATATAATTTGATAGTTATTGAAGACGCGGCTCAGGCAATCGGAGCTAAATTCAAGGGAAAACCGGCAGGTTCTTTCGGAGCAACGGGATGTTGTAGTTTTTATCCGGCAAAAATATTAGGTTCTTTCGGAGATGGCGGAATGATTTGCACTAACGATAAAAATTTAGCGCAGAAACTTTATCTTTTGCGAGACCATGGAGAAAAACCGTCTTATCTTCGTACAGCGGCAGACAAAGATAAAATTGCTTTTTTCGGGTTTAATAGTTTATTAGACAATATACAGGCTGCTGTTTTAAACGTGAAGCTCAAACATTTGCCGGTTTGGATAAAAAGGAGGCGAGAGATAGCAGATATTTATAATGAAGGATTAAAATCCATCAAAGAAATTCAATTGCCAGCTTCCCCAGGTAAAGCCGATCCCTATTACGATGTTTATCAGAATTATGTGATTAGAGTAAAAAATCGCGATACTTTTAAAAAATATTTATCGAAAAAAGGAATAGAAACTTTGGTTAAGTGGACGATACCAAATCATTTACAATCAGAATTAAAATTGAGCAGCTTTAAATTACCTGTTACTGAAAAAATTTCCCAAAAAGTGATTTCTCTGCCTATGTACCCTGAGTTGACTGACGAACAAATTCAATATGTGATAAATTGTATCCGAAATTTTTATCAATGAAAACGAAAAAAGAATTAAAAAATATTTTAGCTGAAAAAAGACCTATTTTGAGATTGTTATTTTTCTTGGTTTTGGACGCGGCCTTGATATTCCTTTCGGTTTGGTTGGCTTTTTTGATCAGGTTTGAAGGTCAAATACCCGGCAGTTATTTTTTAAATATTTACGGCATTATTTTTCTAGCTTTGATAATTACGTTGCCTATTTTTTACTTCCTCAAGCTTTATTATTTTACCTGGGCTTATGTCAGTACCGAAGAATTAATATCTTTGATGAAAGCCACCGGTTTAAGTTTTTTGTTATTGACCGCCTCCTTTTTTGTTTTAAGAGACCAACCTGTTTTTACCGGTTTTCCCCGTTCAACTCTTTTTATAACCTATTTTTTCATTTTTATTCTTTGCGGCGGAATCCGTTTTGCCAAAAGGATTTATCTTAAGGTATTTCCAAAAAGCGCTGCAGAGGAAAAAGAAAGAACTTTAATTGTGGGAGCCGGTGATGCCGGAGAGCAAATCTTAAGAAGCATTTTAAGTTCTCCTAATAGTACCTATTTGCCCGTGGGCTTTGTGGACGATAGTCAGGCCAAAAACGGCGTTTTAATTCACGGATTAAAGGTTCTGGGTAAAATTAACGATATTCCAAAAATAGTAAAAGAAGGGAATGTTGAGAGCCTTATTATTGCTTTACCTTCAGCCGGGTCAAGGGCCATTAAACAGGCAGTAGAAAACGGAAGAAAAGCCGGTTTAAAAAAAATTAAAGTGGTTCCTTCTATTAACGAGTTAATTTCCGGACAGGTGAGTTTGGGCCAGCTTCGCGAAGTTGAAATGGAGGATTTGCTGGGCAGGGAACCTATTTTTTTGGATCAAAAATCAATTGAAAATTTTATTCAAAATAAAATTGTTTTAATTACGGGAGCGGCAGGTTCTATCGGTTCTGAGTTATCTCGGCAAATCGCCAAAATTAAACCTTTGTCTTTAATTTTATTGGATCAGGATGAGACCGGCATTTTTAATATTTCGGAAGAATTGGAAGACAACTTCCCGAAATTAAATAAAATGCCCGTGATAGTTGATATTAGAGACGAAGAAAAAATTGAACGCATTTTTAAAGAATTTCGTCCCAATATTGTATTTCACGCCGCCGCTTACAAGCACGTGCCTTTAATGGAGAAGAATCCCGATACGGCCGTAAAAAATAATGTTTTTGGCACGAAAATTATTGCCGAGGCCGCGTTAAAATATGAAGCAGAAAAATTTATTTTTATTTCAACGGACAAAGCAGTAAATCCCACTTCGGCAATGGGCACTACCAAGAGAATTGGAGAAATGATTTGCCAGAGTTTTAGCCAGGGGGGCTCTACTAAATTTATCTCGGTAAGATTTGGCAATGTTTTAGACAGCCGAGGAAGCGTCATTCCAATTTTCAGGGAAAAAATTAAAAAAAGGGAGCCAATAGAAATTACTCATCCTGAGATGAAAAGATATTTTATGGTAACTTCCGAGGCCTGCCTTCTGGTTTTGCAGGCAGGGGCGATGGGCCAGGGAGGAGAGGTTTTTGTCTTAGATATGGGAGAACCAATCAAAATAATAGATTTAGCCAAAGAAATGATTAAGCTTTCCGGCTTTGAGCCGGATAAAGATATTCCGATTGTTTTTACTGAACCCAGGCCGGGAGAGAAATTTTTTGAAGAAATACTGACGGCTGAGGAAGGAACGATTGCCACTCAAAATGAAAAAATTTTTAAGGCAAAGCTTTCTAATATCGATAGAGAAAAATTGAACTTAGGATTAGAAAAACTAAAAAGAGCCGCTCATTATGGAAAAAAAGAAGAAGTATTAAAAGCTTTAAAAGAAATTATTCCTAATTATCATGACTAATAGAGATAATTTAGAAAAAATATATTTTAGGATAATTGAATGGGGGACTTATCTGGCGCTTTTTACCCCTTTTATTTTTATAAAGGAATATTTTTTTCCTTTTGTCGTTCCAAAAACTATTTTTTTCAGAATTGTTGTTGATATTATTTTTGTTGCTTATATTTTGTTGGCGGTCTCTAACCCAAAATACAGGCCGAGAATTACTCCTTTAACAATAGCTATTACTCTATTTTTGGGAGTGCTTGTTTTGACTTCCATTATTGGCGTAAATTTTGAAAGAAGCTTTTGGAGCGTTTTTGAAAGAATGACCGGGCTTTTGACATTTTTCCATCTGTTCGTCTTTTACATTGTTTTGACCAACTGTTTTAAGGAAAGAAAATATTGGGAAAGGATTTTATCGGTTTCAATTTTGGTATGCGTTTTGATTTCTTTTTACGCTTTAACTTCGAAAGATCCAATCACTCGCGGCGGCGGAACGCTTGGCAACTCGTCTTTTTTTTCATCTTATCTTCTTTTTAATATCTTTTTTGCCCTAATTTTGCTTGTTGTAAAATCAGGACTCTGGCGGATTTTTTACGGGTTAGCTTTAACTCTTTTTCTCTTTCTTTTGTTTTTTAATCCAGGAGGCTTTACCAAGGGAGCGGTTTCGGCTTTTTTAATCGGAATGGTTATTTTAATTTTCGGTTCTTTAATGTTTTATTTGTTTTCTTCCGGAAAGAGAAAGCTTAAAAATATTGCTTTTTTGTTAGTGATTTTATTGGTATTGGGCGCATTGGGATTTTTTCAGCTTGATTTTACAAAAGAAAAAATGGCCGAATTGTGGCAGTCCGGCAACGTGCAGTCAAGGTTAATGCTTTGGGACATGGCTTGGCAGGCCTGGCAGGAAAGGTTTTGGCTTGGCTGGGGTTTGGAAAATTTCAACGTGCCTTTTGCCAAATATTTTGACCCTAAACTTGCTCTTACTAATGACATTTGGTATGACAGGGTTCATAACATTGTTTTGGAGACAGGAGTTAGTTCGGGAATCATAGGATTATTAAGTTATTTGTGTATTTTTGGCATTGCCATTTTCGGATTATTAAAACTTTTGCCGAAGGCAGGAGAGAAGAAGAATATCATAATTCCTTTAGGGATGGTTGTTTTACTCTTGGTTTATTTTTTCCAAGATCTTTTTGTCTTTGATATGATTTCAAGCTATATGATGTTTTTTTTAAGCTTGGCTTTTATCAGTTTTTTGATTTCTCCTCAGCGCGAAGAAGATAAATCTTCTTCTTTCGCCACCGAGTCCCGTTTACGGGACGAAGGTGGAAAAGAGAGCGAAGCACTCTTTGACTTCGCTGTCGCTCGGGAAGACAAAGAAGAGAATAGGCAAAAGGTTGTTTCTTTGCCGTCTTTTGTCGGAGTTGTCTTGATAGTTTTAACAATCCTTACTTTTTTTCTTGGAAATATTCAACCTGCCCGGGCTTCAAAATTTATTCTCAAAGGAATCGCTTATCCTTTAAAGCAATCGCTTTCAAATTTTCAAAAAGCGTTTAAGGCATCATCAATGGCAAAGTTTGAAGCGCCCGAGCAATTTTCCATGAAAATAAGCGCATTGGCCGCTCAAGCCGGCCAAAATAAAGAATTATTGAATCAGAGTTTCCAATTAGCAGAAGAAGAATTTAAAAAAAGCATTGCCCAAAATCCTTTGGACTTCCGCCTTTATTTATTTTTAGGAAGACATTATAATTATTTTTATCAATTTACCGAGGATGAAGAAAAATTGGTCTTGGCCGAAAAGGTATTAGAGAAAGCGCTTGAATTAAGTCCGACCAATCAGCAAGTTTACTTTATTTTTGCCCAGACACGATTTTTACAGGGGAATAATGAAAAAGCCCTTGAGTTTTTGCAGAAAGCAAAGGATTTAGAGCCGCGCTTTGTCTGGTCAGGATGGTATTTAGCAAGGGGTTATAAAATAACGGGAAAATATGAATTAGCTCTTTCAGAATTAAAAGAATTAGAAAACTTGGGTTTTGATTGGCAGAGGGATACAGAAACCTTAAAAGAAGGCATAGAAATTCTTAAAGAAACTGGAGAAGACATTAATGTTTTGATTTCTCTTTATGAAAAAGGAATAAAGCTTGATTCTCAAGACCTTTATTTATGGGAAGATCTTATTAATGCTTATATTGATACGAACAAGAGAGAAAAAGCAAAAGAGGCGGCAGAAAATTTTTTAAAGATAAAACCTGAGTTTGCCCCTCAGGTTGAACAGCTTTTGAAGGAATTGGGATATTAAAAAACAATATAAAAACTATGGGTAAAAGTTCTAGAGAAAAAAGAGAAAGAAAATTAAGAGGAGAGGTAGAGCCAAAAGGAGAAAAGACGGAAATTGGAACCGAAAAAATTTTAAAGACGATTATTTTTTGGGGTACCATCTTAATTTTATTTACGCCCTTGATTTTGAGTTCTAAATTTTTCTTTCCTTTTGTCGGACCAAAAAGTCTCTATTTTATGGGATTGGCTGAAGTCATCTTTTTTTCCTGGCTTTTTTTAATCATTTTCTATCCAAAATATCGGCCGCGCTTAAACTTTATCTTATTAAGTTTAATTTTATTCACTGCTATTTTAATTATTGCTTCTCTTTTCGGGGTAGACCCTTCCTATAGTTTTTGGTCAAAATTTGAACGGATGACAGGTGTTTTGATGATGCTCCATTTATTAGCTTTCTTTTTGGTAGTTTCTTCTGTTTTTAAGGAGAAAGATTGGCTGAAAATTTTTTCGGTTTCAATTTTCGTCGGCGTTATTTTAAGCTTGATAGCGTTATTTTCAAAAAGTCCTTCTATGAGAGGAGGAGCCACAATTGGCAATGATTCTTTTTTGGGGACCTATTTACTTTTTGATTTATTTTTAGCCCTGTATTTGATTACCCAAGCGAGGCAAAGCCGAGCGAAGGGTGAAGATGAAGCGAGAACTTCATCGCCTTTTAAATCAAGGGGCGCCTTAAGAATTTATTCTTCGGTTTGTTTTTTGATTATGGGTTTTGAGCTGATTTTTGGCGGAGCAAGAGCAGCCAGCGTTTCTTTTTTGGGCGGCCTGATTTTGCTTTTGTTTTTATGGCTGGCTCTCAATCAAAAAGGAAAATTAAAGACGCTCGGCCTTTCATTTTTAGCCTTATTTGTGATTTTTATAATTGTCTTTACGTTTTTTGTCTTCCAGCCTGAAAGCTTTGTCCGAAAACAAATAATTGAGAGAACTTTTGGTGAAACATTCGGCGGAAGATTTATTGTTTGGCAGGCAGCTTGGCAAGGCTTTTTAGAGAAACCCTTATCGGGTTGGGGGCTTGAGAATTTTGAATTTACCTTTGCTAAACATTATGATCCTTGTCTGGGCACGGCCAGATGCGGGGGGGACGTTTGGTATGACCGCGCTCATAACATTATCTTTGACACTTTAATTACTTCGGGAATAATAGGTTTCCTCAGTTATTTAACTATTCTTGTGGCGGCTTTCTGGATTTTATGGAAGCAATATTATCGCAAAGCTATCGATTTTTTGACAGCCGGAATTTTTTCATCTATTTTGATTACTTATTTTGTCCAAAATCTGACCGTTTTTGATATGGTTTCAAGCTATATGATATTTTTTTTAACTCTCGGATTTATCGGTTTAATCTCTTCAGAAAATTACAGCCCAAAGACAGGAGTCGATGAAGCTGCAGCTGTATCTCCACCCTTCGCTAAGTCTTCTTTTTCGTCTCGCTTTGCTCGCCAATTGATAACGGTAATTCTTTTCATTTTGTTAGTTTTTTCTCTTTTTGAGTTTATAATTAAACCTCTGAAGACTGACTCTTACGTGATAAAATCTCTTCAGGCTAAAAGTTCTAAAGAAAGGGTTTCTTTGTATAAAAAAACATTGAGCTTTTCTTCGGTTGGAAGATACCAAGTGGTAGAGCAGCTTGCTGATCTTACATTAACTGTCCGTTCCGAATTAGGAAATACAGTCTCTCTGGAAGACTATAAGGCAGAGCTCGATTTTATAAGCGAAGAATTAGAGAAAAGCATAAAGCAGTCCCCGTTAAATCTGCGAGCCTACCTTAAACTTGGACAAATTTATAATGCCTATGTTAGAATTGACCCGCAAAAGCTTTCTCAGGCAGAGATGGTTTTAAGAAGGGCAATTGAGCTTAGTCCGAAAAATCAGCAAACTTATTGGGAATTAATCCAAACCAAACTATACCAAGGGGAATTTAATGAAGCTTTTTCTTTGGCGGAAAAAGCCTTGGAACTTGAACCTCAGATGGGCCGTTCTCACCTGATCGTCATTCAGGTAGCAAAGATTATGGGAGATGATGAGTTGGCAAATAAAAAAGCTGAAGAAGCAATCAGAATTAATCCGTCTTGGGAGCTTCAAATTAAAGAAATTATTGGAAATTAGTAAAAAACTTGACATAATCTTTTAAATTTGTTAATATATAGTCAGTGAGTGTTCCGAAAGGAACTTCCCTAAGTTGACAGCAGGTCTCCCTCGAGCGAGACCTGTTGTTTTTTTGAAAACTAAAAAGGGCGGATGAGTTAACTCCAAACCTAAGTTTTTAGTGAGTGCTATCCATCCGCCCAATTTTATTGTACAAAAAATATGATAAAATACAAGAATAATGAAAATAAAGAAACAGATTGATATCAATAGGTTTTTGCCCGGTGTTCAAAAAAATATTTCGCTGAAAAATTATACTACTTTTAGAATTGGCGGAAGGGCGAAATATTTTTTTACAGCCAAAACAAAAGAAGATTTAATTAGAGCTGTCGCAATGGCAAAGAAATTGAAATTGCCGTTTTTTATTTTAGGCAGAGGAAGTAATTTATTGGTTTCTGACGAGGGATATAAGGGATTAGTAATTAAAATTAAAAATGAAAAATTAAAAACCGAGCTTCCTAAGGAGGCGAAGTTGAAGAAGAGTTCGAAGAAAAGCGTTTCTTCTCTCGTCTCGTCTTCGCCTCGACGAACGAAGTTCTCTTCGCCTATTAAAAATTATAATTCAAGATTAAAAATTTTTTGCGAAGCAGGCGTACCACTTTCAAAATTGCTTTCAGAGTCTTTTAAAAATGGAGTTACGGGTCTGGAGTGGATAGCAGGAATTCCGGGAACTGTCGGCGGAGCAGCGAGAGGAAATGCCGGAGCTTATGGAAGTTTCCTTGCAGACAATATTCAAGAAGTAGAAGTTTACGATGTAAAAAAAAGAAAAATTAAAATTTTCAAAAAAAAAGATTGTCGGTTTGCTTACCGGGACAGCATTTTTAAAAAAAATAAAAACCTAATTATTACTTTTCTGACTTTGAAACTAAAAAAAGGAAAGAAGAAAGAAATCCAAAAAAAGATTAAAGAATATTTAAATTATAAAAAAGAAAAACAACCCTTGAATTATCCTTCAGCCGGGTCCGTTTTTAAGAATTTTACCCAGTACCGAAATAAAATTTCTGGCGCGGGGCCGAAAGAATTGAAAAGATTTAAAAAAATGGGAGCAATTCCTGCTGCTTGGTTAATTGATAAATGCGGTTTAAAAGGAAAAAAAATAGGCGAGGCTCAAATTTCTAAAATCCATGCTAATTTTATTGTCAATCGGAATAGAGCTAAAGCAAAAGACGTCAAAAAATTAATAAATCTGATGAAAAAAAAGGTAAAACAAAAATTTGGGCTGGTTTTAAAAGAAGAAATTGAGTATTTATGATTTTTTATATTTGACCCTTCACCAAAATTTGGTGTGGGGGTTGACAATGCTTGTTGAAATGAAATAATAAAGTAATAAATAAAAATTTTATAACTTCATTACAGATAGCGGTCGACTATTTACGTAAATCTTTTAAAAAATAATTTGCTCAAACATATGGCAAAGAAAAAAGCAGCCAAGAAGAAGAAGAAAAGATAAAGTCTTTTTAACCCCCCACCACTTTATGGAGATTTCCAATTAGATTAAGATTTTCTTACTTGAATTAACTTTGTAAAATTCGTTTACCCGAGCGAAGCGAAGGGTGAAGATGAACAAAGTTCATCGACTCGGAAATAGTCATAAAGTGGTGGGGGGTTGTTTTTTTTAAAGAATAATGTATAAGTATAATATAAAGAATAATGATAGAAAAAATCAGTAAAAAGAAAAGAAAACCAAAAGAAGAAAAAAAAGGAAAGGTTGAAAAAGAGAAAAAACCAAAAAAGCCGGCGAAAGTCAAGATTGAAAAAAAACCAGCGCCCGAAATTGAGCGTTATTTTGAAGCGACTGGCCGAAGGAAAACAGCGGTCGCGAGAGTTCGACTTTTTACCCGTGGTGAAAAATTGTTTTTGGTCAATCAAAAGCCTTATGATCTTTATCTTCCAAGTTTAGAGCTCCAAGAAATTGCTCAGTCTGCTTTGGAGAAAATGAAATGCCTGGACAGATTCCGGATTGAGGTTAAAGTAAAAGGAGGCGGTTTTCATGCGCAAGCAGAAGCTGTCAGGCACGGAATAGCCAGAGCTTTGGTGATTTTTAATCCTGATTTCAGAAAAAGATTAAAAAGAGCGGGGTTTTTAACTCGTGACCCAAGAATGCGGGAAAGGAAAAAATTCGGTTTGAAAAGAGCAAGGAAGGCTCCCCAGTGGGCGAAGAGATAAAGTTCTTCGGTCACTCGAGTTGCAACGAAGGGTGGAGAAGAGATTTATCTCTTCGAATAACTTGCCTCTCTTGACCACGCACTGATTCCCTTCGGTAAGGATGCCCTCGCTCATAATTTTTTTGTACTTTCGTAAAATTTCGTAATTTCGTAGGAGGTTATGTTAAAGGAACTAATTGACAAATTTTATTTGGACAGACAAAAAGACAAAGAACAGCATCATTTTTATATTACGGATGCGGGTAAGTGCGGCCGGGTGATATTTTTTAAATTTAAAAAAGCGCCCCGGGAAGAAATGGAAGCGAGAGTCTTGAGGATGTTTGACCATGGAGACTATATCCATCAGCTCATTATGCGATCTCTCGTGGCGATAAAAGACGTAAGAGTTATCACCGCCGAGGTAGATATCGGTCCTCAGGAAATAATTTCAGGCAGGGCGGATGCTATCCTAAGCGACAGAAAAGATTTGTACGTTTTAGACATTAAAAGCATGAATAGTATGATTTTTAAGAATTTAGACGCGCCAAAAGAAGAAAATATTAACCAGATTCAACTTTATCTCCATTTTTTCAAGATTCCAAAAGGTATTTTGCTTTACGTTAACAAAGATACTCAGGGATTAAAAGAATTTTTAATTGATTATGACCGTAAACGAGCCGAAAATCTTCTGGAAGAGCTGGTAAATTTAAAAAAGAAAATTGACTTAAATATTATTCCGGATAGAATACCTACCTGGCCGCAAGATTGGCAGTGCCAGTATTGTCAGTTTAGGGAAATATGTTCTTTGGCAGGAAAAGGTGAAATAAACTGGATAGTTTTTAAAGAAAAAATTGAGGCTCCAGCCAAAATTAAGGTATAAGCACTTTTGAACTGTAAAAACTTCCGTTGCTTAAAATAAATAATTTTTTGTATTTTTGATCCCAAAATATCTTTGGAGACTCAAATTCAGCCACCTCCACAATGTTAATAATATCTCGGTCGTCGGTTTCGGCGATTTTTATTTTGCCTCCTGAATTAAAAATTAGATAATGGTTGGTGAAGAAAAAAATGTCGCCCATTTTTTCTGAAAAGCGAGCAATAAACAGTTGTTCTTTGTTTTCTTTTTGAGGTTGGCCAAGCTCCGGTTTTAAAAATAAAATCCATATTTCATAATCGGAAGCATAAGCCATTTTTTTATAATCGGGAGAAATCTTCAATTGTTTATTTGTTTCAAAAAATTTTTCAAATGAATCCGATTCAAGATTAAAAAAATATATTTTTTGACCATCGGAAATAAAAACCCAGTCTAAAAAAACATCAATTTGCCAAGACCCGTCTTTTTCTAAAGAAAATGGTTGTTCGTTTATCTTCTCCGGGTTTGAAAAGGAAAAATCAGTTTTGAAAAGGAAACCTGAATTATCAAGATAATAAAAGTCTTCATTAAGAATTTGGAAAGATTTAATGTCTTGTATGAGTTTTGAAGAGATTTCTTCCCGGGTTAAATCAGCCTCAAAGACTTCTCCTTTTTTGAAAACAAATAATTTTTGAGGATTTTTTGGATGAAAAAAAACTTCTTCAGATACCCGAGCGTTAGCGAAGGGTGAAGATGAACGAAGCTCATCGACTACCCGAGCGTTAGCGAAGGGTGAAGATGAACGAAGCTCATCGAGTTCTTCATCCAAGAAATCCAGCTTGATTATTTTAGATGATGCTTGATTTAAATCAAGCAAATAATATTTTACCTGTTGTTTTACCCGAGCCGCAGTAAAGGGTGAAGAAGAGGATTTATCCTCTTTGACTACATCTACTTTTAATAAAAGTCTTTCGGAATCAGAGGAAAATTTTAAATCCAAAAGATTAACTTTGGCGTCTTTTGAAAGATCTTTACTGTCCATTAATTGGCTTTTGACGTTATTTTGAACTTCAAAGATTTTTAAAGACCAGTCAACGGAGTTGCTACCCTGTGAGGAAGAAGTGCCGGAACTTTCAGCTGTCTCTTTTAAAATTATGATCTTTTCATCCGGCGAAGGGAAAAAATCCTCTACATTTTTAGTTAAAGGGTTAATCCCGATATCTTGCGGGACCAAGACAATGTTTTTGGCTTCGGCAACCTGATTTTCTTTTAATTCCAGAATTTTTTTCCATGAATAAAAGCCGTCTTTTTTAATCTCTATTTGGTATTTTTTCGGCAAAAGATTTTCTATTAAAGCGGCGTCAAAGAAAAAATCGGTTTTTTTAATTATTTCTTTTTCTTTAATAACATTTCCTTTGCTATCCAAAGGAGCTATTGAGATTTGAGCGCTTTTTGGCAGAACCTTAAAATAAAAAGCGCCGGTTTTTACGATTGCCTTAGTTTCAAAGTTAAAACGATATCCCCAAGAGTAAAAAACGATTGAAGGGGCTAATACCAAAAAACAAAACAGTAAAATAAAAAATAAGAGTGTCCGCGTTTTTTTAGTCATGATAGACGGATGTTAACCTACCCTGATTTTAGCGAAAATTACGCCATTTGCCCAGTAGTAGAAATTGGACAAGTGTTTTGCTTTGCAAAACACAAAATGCCGCAGGCAGTCTAATTTTCACTACTGGGTTTGCCAAATTTGTTTTTTTGATTTACACTGAAGTCGAAGAACGTTCGTTCGTTGAGCCGAAGGCGAAACGGGAGAAGAAACTTGTTTCTTCAAGCTTCTTCACCCTTCGCTTCGCTCGGATAAATGATGCCAGAAAAATTTTTAATTCGCGGAGAAAAATCCTTAAAAGGCGTAGTGGAAGTAATGGGGGCCAAGAACGTCACCTTTCCTTTATTGGCGGCAACTTTATTGACCAAAGAACCTTGTCAGATTTCTAATTTACCTCTGATTGAAGATGTATTTAAAATGTTAAAGATTTTAGAAAGAATGGGAGCCAAAATTAAATGGTTGAGCGAAAGACAAATTGAAATTAAGTGTTTAGGAATCGATCCTTCTTTGATTCCTTACGACGTGATTAGTTTTTTTCGGGGATCAATTTTATTCTTAGGGCCGCTTTTGGCAAGATTTGGCAAGATTAAATTTCCACCGCCCGGCGGTTGCGTGATTGGAGCCAGACCCATTGATACGCATTTAGACGCTTTTTCCCAAAGCGGCGTTAAAATTTCCGTCAAGAACAATTTTTACTATTTTGAAGGAAAAATAATCCCTAGAGAAGTTATTCTTAATGAATTTAGCGTCACCGCCACCGAAAATATTCTTTTGAGTTCTTCTCTGGTTTCCGGAGAAACGACCATAAAAATTGCTGACCAGGATTACCAGGTTCAAGAGTTAATTAAGGTTCTTCAAAGAATGGGAGTAAAAATCAAAGGTCTGGGGACTCATACATTAAAAATTATCGGACAAAAAAGACTGAAAGGATTTAAGTATTCGATTATTCCTGATCCTTTGGAAGCCGGCACTTTTATTGTGGCGACTTTGGCTACTCAAGGAAAAGTTTTGATAAAAAATGCCGAAATTCAGTTTCTTGAGCTTTTTTTAAAAAGACTGAAAGATTTTGGCGCCAAATTTGAAATTTTAGGCAAAAATTCAATCAAGGTTCTGCCTTCGGGCAGGCTGGCAATTGACAAAATCCAAAGCCTGCCGTATCCCGGCATTCCCACGGATTTACAGCCGGAATTGGGCGTTCTGGCGACGCAGTCCAAAGGCCCTACTTTAATTCACGACCCGTTGTACGAAGGCCGTCTTAAGTATCTGGAAGAATTAAATAAGATGGGAGCTAATATCATTTTTTGCGATCCGCACCGAGCGATTATCAACGGTCCGACTCAGCTTTACGGGACAGAAATTCCTTCTCTTGATATTCGTTCCGGCGCCGCTTTAATCATTGCGGGACTGGTGGCTAAGGGACAGACGATTATTAACAATATCTATCAAGTGGATAGGGGATATGAAAAAATAGAAGAGAGGCTACAGAAATTAGGAGCTGATATCAAAAGAGTAAAAGAATAAACATATGTTTGTAAGAAAAATTGGCATAGATTTAGGGACCTGTAATTCTTTGGTCTTTATCCCTAAAAAAGGGGTGGTTTTGCAAGAACCTTCGGTGGTAGCGGTAACTCTTTCTGAAAACAAAATTTTGGCCGTGGGAGAAAAGGCAAAAGAAATGATCGGCCGGACCCCGGACACCATCAGGGTTTATCGTCCCTTAAAAGACGGCGTAATTGCCGATTATCGGGTGACCCAGGCGATGCTGCGCTATTTTATTGATAAAATCTCCGGTCATTTTCGGTTTTTAAAACCTGAACTGATAATAGGTGTTCCTGCCGGTATAACTTCCACCGAAAGACGAGCGGTAATTGAAGCCGGAACAGCGGCCGGCGCCAAACAGGTTTTCTTGGCCAAAGAGCCGATTCTGGCAGCGATTGGTGCCGGCATTCCAATTAATTCTTGCTCCGGCCATATGATTGTTGATATCGGCGGAGGAACTTCAGAGGTGGCAGTGATTTCCTTGGGAGGAATTGTTACATGTCATTCTTTAAGAACGGCCGGAGATAAAATAGATATAGGCATTTCTGATTTTATTAAGAAAAAGCATAATTTGGCGATAGGCGAGCAGACGGCCGAAGAAATAAAAATAAAAATCGGCACAGCTCTTTCTGAAAAGGAAGAAAAATTTCTTGAAATCAGAGGAAGAGATTTGATTTCGGGACTGCCGAGAAATATTAAAATTTCATCTAACGAAGTGGCTGAAGCAATTCAAGAGCCGCTTTCCGAGATTATTAAGGTGGTTAAAGCGGTGCTTCGCGACACACCGCCCGAACTGTCAGCTGATATTATGGACAAAGGCATGGTTCTGTCCGGTGGCGGAGCTTTGTTGCGGAATATTGATGAGCTTATTGCTCAATCTACCGGCGTTCCTTGTTTCATAGCTGAAGACTCGTTATCATGCGTGGCCAAGGGAACGGGTGTGGTCTTGGAAAATTTAGAAATTTACAAAAAGAGCATAATGTCAAAGAAATAAATGTTAATTGGTCATCAGAAACAATGGCAATATCTTAAAAAATTGGCGGAATTAGACAAATTAGCTCATGCTTATTTATTTTGCGGTCAGGAAAAATTAGGAAAAAAAACCATAGCTGTTGAATTTGCAAAATGGCTTTTTAAAGAAGACGTGATAAAAAGACAACATCCTGATTTTATTTTTATTGAGCCTGAAAAGAAAGAAATTCAGATTTCGCAGATTAGAGAATGCATTTGGAGATTAGGTTTAAAGCCCTCCGTAGCTCCTTTTAAAATAGCGATAATTGATGAGGCTCATTGCTTGAATCAAGAAGCCCAAAATTCTCTTTTGAAAACGCTTGAAGAGCCCAGAGGAAAAACCCTCATTTTCTTGGTTACCGAATATCCGGAAAGATTATTTCCCACCATTATTTCCCGTTGCCAGATCTTAAAGTTTTATTCCGTGCCGAAAGAAGAAATAGAAAGATATTTAGTCGATGAACTTCGTTCGTCTCCACCCTTCGCTGCGGCTCGGGTAAGAAAGCAGAATATCTTAGAATCGGAAATAAAACAGATAGTTGAGATTTCAGAGGGCCAACCGGGCCGGGCTTTAGATTTTATGTCAGACCCTCAAAAATTAAAAACTCAGAAAACCGTCATATCAGAGTTAATTTCAATGTCTAATTCCGATTTGGCTTTCCGTTTCCAATACGCCAAGAATTTAACCGGAGAGTTCCAGAACTTAAAAGACACATTAGACATTTGGCTAAGGCATTTCAGAAAAGTTTTAATTTCAAGCGTTAATGGAGTTTCTCAGAGAGGATATTCTTTGAATAAACTAAGAGATATTATCAAGCTTATCCAAGAGACAAATTTTTTAATTTCTACAACCAATGTCAATCCGAGATTGGCTTTGGAGATATTAATGATGGAGTTGTAAAAAAACCATATGGATGAAAAAATTATCAATTACAAAGAAATTATTAACAAGATTAAGCCGGAGACGGATAAGGTTATTAATTTTTTAGAAAGAGAAATGGCAAAAATCAGGACCAGCCGAGCTTCCCCTTCATTGGTTGAAGATGTAGTTGTTGAATGTTTTGGTCAAAAATTTCCTTTAAAACAATTAGCCGCAATTTCCGTACCTGAGCCGCGGGAAATTTTAATTCAGCCGTGGGACAAATCTTATGTTCAAGGAATTACTCAGGCCCTGGAGAAAACCGGAATCGGTTCAAATCCGATTGTTGACAAAGATGTAATCCGTATTAATTTGCCGCTTTTAACCGAAGAATACCGAAAAAATTTACTGCGGGCTTTATCTGACAAACAGGAAGAAGCCAGAAAAACAATCAGAAGATGGCGGGAGGAAGCCTGGAGAGAAATTCAGGAGGGCGAAAAATCGGGAAAAATCAGAGAAGATGATAAATTTCGCGCCAAAGACGAACTTCAGAAATTAATTGATGATTATAATGAGAAAATTGAAAAGATAGGAGAGTCAAAGAAAAAAGAGATATCAGAGTAATCGCTCGCTGTTTACTACGAGTAGACGCAGTAATTTTCCCAGCGAGAAAATTCTGCTCATATCTCGGCGCGTCATTCCTCGCTTCGCTCAGAAACCCTGCTGACGCGCCTGCGATGTGCTCCTCTTTAGTAAACAGCTTGCTCTTGAATACGCTTATAGATACAAAATATAAAATATAAAATACAAGACACATATGTTTCTAACAATAATTATCGCTTTCATCAGTTTAATCGGATTGACGGTTATCCATGAACTTGGCCATTTTATTTTAGCTAAGCGTTTTGGAGTAAAGGTTGAAGAATTTGGCATCGGTTACCCGCCTCGTTTATTCGGAAAAAAAATCGGCGAAACCATTTATTCTTTAAATCTTTTACCCTTTGGCGCCTTTGTTAAAATTTATGGCGAAGAAGGCGGAATAGAAAATTATCGCAGTTTTTCTCAAAAACCAATCTGGCAAAGAATGTTAATTGTTCTTGGCGGAGTGCTCTCTTTTTGGATAGTTTCAATCCTTCTTTTAAGTTTAGTGATGGGTTTGGGAGCGCCAACCGCCATCTCAGATGAAGAGAATGGGAATTTAAAAGATGCTAAAGTTCAGATTGCGGCTATTGCTTCAGGCTCGCCGGCCGAAAAAGCAGGAATAAAGCCAGGGGACGCCATTAAACAATTAACAATTAATAATCAACAATTAACAATTAATAAAGTTAAGGAAGTTCAGGAATTTACTGAAAGACATAAGGGAGAGGAGGTGACTTTAACAATTGAAAGAGGAAAAGAAATTTTTGATGTCTCTTTGGTATCCAGGATTAATCCGCCCTCAGGAGAAGGAGCCATGGGAGTGGCTTTGGTTAGAACCGCAATAAAATCTTATCCTTGGTGGAAATCAGGCTGGCAGGGTATTAAAGCTACCTTTAATTTGACATTGGCCGTGATAGAAGGTTGGTCAGGAGCCATAAAGAATATTGTTAAAGGAGAGAGTTCAGGAGTTCAGTTAATGGGGCCGGTCGGTATTTTCTCTTTATTTAATCAAGCCGGTCAGATGGGAGTTAATTATTTTTTACAATTTATTGCTGTGATTTCTGTTTACATTGCTTTGTTCAACATTCTTCCTATTCCGGCTGTTGACGGCGGCAAACTTCTTTTTTTAATAATTGAAGCATTCCGGAAAAAACCTTTTTCTCCGAAAATTGAGCAGAATATTACGGCCGTTTTCTTTGGTTTGTTAATTATGATGATGATTTGGGTAACGATTAAAGATATTGCCCGATTATTTTAAGGGTATGAAACAATCAGAACTTTTTGCGAAAACTTTTAAAGAAATCCCCCGGGGAGCAATTTTTGTCAGCCATAGATTACTCTTAAGAGGAGGTTTTATTTATCAAATTGCTTCAGGGATGTACGCTCTTTTGCCTTTAGGTCTAAGGGTTTTTAGAAAAATTGAAAATATCATTCGAGAAGAATTTAACAAAATTGGAATTCAAGAATTATTGATGTCTCTTTTGCATCCGGCTGAACTTTGGAAAAAAACTGGAAGATTTGAGACTGCTGGAAAAGAATTATGGAAAATAAAAGGTAGGAAAGGTGAGGAGATGGTTTTAGCAATGACCCATGAGGAATCTATCGCTGCCATTGCGGCCGATACCGTAAGATCGGAGACGGCATTACCGCTAATTGTTAATCAATTTCAGACCAAAGTAAGAGATGAAGAAAGGCCTCGGGGAGGATTACTGCGTTTAAGAGAGTTTGTAATGCAGGATGCTTATTCTTTTGATAAGGATGAACAGGGATTGGACAAAAGCTTTCAGAAAATGGTTAAAGTTTATAAAAAAATATTTAAACGAATAGCACTTCCGGTAATTCCGGTTAAAGCATCATCAGGCCTTATGGGCGGAGCAGATTCATACGAGTTTATGGTAGTGGCAGAAAGCGGTGAAGATAAGATTGCAATTTGTTCAAAATGCAAGTTCGCCGCTAACGTGGAGATTATGAAAAACCAAAAAAAATGTCCCCAATGCAGAGGAGAAATGATAATTAAAAATTCAATTGAAGTTGCTCACGCTTTTAAATTAGGAACTAAATATAGCAAAGCAATGGATATTTTCTGGGAAGATAAAAAAGGGAAAAAATATTTGGTTCAAATGGGTTGCTACGGAATAGGATTAGAAAGAGCGATGGCTAGCATTGTTGAGGTCTCTCATGATGATAAAGGAATAATCTGGCCTTCCTCGGTTACTCCTTTTAACGTTCATTTATTAGCTTTAGGAAGCAGTAAAAAAATAATTGAAAACAAGATAAAAAAGTTCAGTGAAAAAATATATCAAGATTTACAGAGAGCAGGAATTGAAGTATTATATGACGATAGAAAAGAAAAATCAGCGGGCGAGAAATTCGCTGACGCTGATTTAATCGGGATACAGGTTAGAGTCGTGGTAAGTGAAAGAACTTTGGCTAAATTAAGCTGCGAGATTAAAAAAAGAGGAGAACTAAGAACCACATTAGTCAAAATTAAAAAATTGCTACCATTTAAGTATGTTTAATAAGCTTCTTTCCCGCATTTCTCAAGATATTGCCATTGATTTGGGGACCGCTACCTCTCTGGTTTATGTTCGGGGTCGGGGAATCGTCATTCAGGAGCCCTCGGTGGTGGCTATTAATCAAAAAACCGGCCAGGTTTTGGCGATTGGCGAGGAAGCCAAGAAGATGGTTGGCAGAACGCCGGCTCATATTATTGCCACGAGACCCTTGGTTTCCGGAGTGATCTCTGACTTTGAAGTGACAGAACAAATGTTGAGATATTTTATTGACAAAGTTGACAGGAAAAGATTTGTTTTAAGTCCTAGGCCCCGGGTAATTGTAGGGATACCTTGCGGCGTGACCGAAGTAGAAAAAAAAGCAGTCAGAGATGCGACTGAAAATGCCGGCGCCAGAAAAGTTTTTCTAATTGAGGAACCCATGGCCGCGGCCATCGGTGCGAGACTTGACATTCAAGAAGCAGGGGGGAACTTTATTGTTGATATTGGAGGAGGAACAACTGAGGTGGCAGTTATTTCTTTAGGGGGAATTGTCATGGCCAAGAGTCTAAGAATTGCGGGAGATAAACTCAACGAAGACATTATTCACTTTGCTCAAAACGAATACAAATTATTAATCGGCGAGAGAACAGCCGAAGAAATTAAAATCGGAATTGGTTCAGCCTGCATTTTAAAGAACTCAAAATTATCAAATACCCGAGCGTCAGCGAGGGGCGGAGATGAACGAAATTCATCGACTACCCGAGCGTCAGCAAAGGGTGGAGATACAGATGCAGCTTCATTAACTCATACTTTAAATAAAAACGGGAATCCCAAAAGAGAAATGCCGATGCGCGGAAGAAATCTGGTAACAGGACTGCCGGAGGAAATCACGGTGACCGAGGAAGAAATCAGAAAAGCGATGGAAAAATCCGTAAGATTAATCATCGAGGAAATTAAAAGCACGATTGAAGAAACTCCGCCCGAACTTTTGGCTGACATAATGTCCAGGGGTATTCAAATGGCCGGCGGTGGCTCTCTCTTACGGGGAATTGATTTCTTGATAGCCAAAGAAACAAAAATTCCCACCAAAATTATTGAAGATCCAATGACGGCCGTTGTCAGAGGGGCTGGTATGGTTTTGGAAAATCTTGACGAACTGAACGATATTTTAGTTGAAACGGAGTATTTGGAACCGCCGAAATAAGGCAAAGAGGACTTTGTCCTCTTCTTCACCTTCGTTTTTATAAATAAAAACTCGGTCTATGATTTCTAAAGAAGACGTCAAACGTATAGCAAAATTAGCTAGGCTTGGCTTAACTCAAGAAGAGATTTTAAAGTTTCAGAAAGATCTTTCTTCAATTTTAGATTACATAGAAAAATTGAAAGAAGCTGACGTTTCAAAGGTAAAACCCACTGCTCATTCAATAGAAATGGAGAATGTAATGAGAGATGACAAAGAAAATCCAAAACCCAAAATCCAAAATCCAAATTTGTTAGATTTAGCGCCGGAAACAAAGGGCGGATACTTAAAAACAAAACCAATACTCTGATGGAATTAACTAACTTAACAATTGCTCAAGCTCACGATAAACTGACGAAGAAAGAATTTTCGGCAATAGAATTAGCCACAGCTTTCTTGGAAAAGATAGGCAAAGAAGACAAAAAAATTTCAGCTTTTTTAACTTTGACAAGGGATTTGGCGCTGTCTCAAGCCAAGGAGATTGATGATAGAATTTTAGAGGGCAGAGAAATTTCTGTCTTGGCCGGCGTACCTGTGGCAGTCAAAGACAATATCCTGGTTGAAAATGTTAGATGTACTGCCGGCTCCAAGATCCTTGAAAATTATATTGCTCCTTACGACGCCACCGTAATAAAAAAACTTAAAAGCCAGGGCGCGGTTATCTTAGGGAAAACCAATCTAGATGAATTTGCCATGGGAAGCTCAACCGAAAATTCTGGCTTTTTTCCGACGAAAAATCCCCATGACTTGACCAGGGTTCCCGGCGGTTCCTCGGGGGGATCTGCCGCCACGGTAGCTGCCGATCTGTCTGTTTTTGCTTTAGGTTCTGATACAGGCGGCTCAATCAGGCAACCGGCTTCTTTTTGCGGCGTAGCAGGATTAAAACCGACTTATGGAGCAATATCAAGATACGGATTAATTGCTTTTGCTTCTTCTTTAGACCAGATAGGACCCCTGACCAAGACAGTGGAGGATTGTAGGATTGTTTTTGAAGCAATTTCCGGAAAGGATGAATTAGATTCGACGTCGGTCGAATCTAAAATTTCAAATTTCAAATTTCAAATTTCAAATTTACGGATTGGCGTCCCAAAGGAGTACTTCATAAAAGGAATGGAACCGGAAGTGGAAAGGGTGATTAAGGCAGCGATAAAAAAAATTGAAAACTTAGGCGCTGAAATTGAAGAAATAAGCCTGCCTCATGCCGAATATGCTTTGCCTTGCTATTATATTATTGCTCCCTCTGAAGCCTCGGCTAATTTGGCAAGATTTGATGGCATTAAGTACGGGTATTCGCAAAAAGCAGCAAAAGATTTGATGGAAGTTTATCTTCAATCCAGAGAAAAAGGTTTCGGCGCTGAACCAAGAAGGAGAATAATGCTGGGAACCTATGCTTTATCGGCCGGTTATTACGAAGCTTATTACAAAAGAGCGCAAAAGGTGAGAACATTGATAAAGGATGATTTTCAAGAAGCATTTGAAAAGGTTGACCTTATTTTAACGCCAGTATCGCCGTCCGTTGCCTTCAAGCTTGGTGAAAAAATTTCAGACCCTTTAACAATGTATCTTTCTGATATTTTTACGATTGCGATTAATTTAGCAGGGCTTCCAGCTCTTTCCCTTCCTTGTGGCAAAGTTAATAACCTGCCTGTTGGCCTGCAGATTATCGGAAATAAGTTTGAAGAACATAAAATATTAAAAGTCGGTGAAATCTTTGAAAAAAATTGATTAAAAAATGGACAACAATATAATTTCTTTAATCACTAATCCTCCTTTTGCCGGTTTGGTTTTTGTTTTAAAGATTGGATTTATCGGCATTTCCTTGATAATGATCGGCCTTATTGTTCTTTTTTTATCAAAGACCAACTGGCTGAAATTTCGTTTGATACAAAATTTGACTGAATTCGTAACCTATAAACCTTTTGGCACAAAGAAAATTGCCAAGCAATGGATGAAGATTAAACAAAGATTGGATACAGGCCTGGAATCTGAATTTAAATTAGGAGTTATTGAAGCAGACGCGATGTTAGATGATATTTTGAAAAAGATGGGATATAACGGAGAAAGCTTGGGGGATAAGTTAAAACAGGTAAGCGCTGATATTTTGCCAAGTCTCGCAGAAGTAAAAGAAGCTCATAAAGTCAGAAATGATATCGTTCACGATCCGGATTATAGATTAAGTTTAGACGGGGCCCAAAAAACAATTTCATTTTATGAGAAGGCATTTACTGATTTAGATGTGCTTTAAGTAGTCAAAGAGGATTTATCCTCTTCTCCGCCCTTTGCGGCGGCTCGGGTAAACAGCTTGATTTTAACCAAAAACTAATATAAAATAGCGTTTAGCGGGGTGGACCAGTAGTAGGTCGCCAGTCCCATAAGCTGGAAGCCTAGGTGCAATTCCTAGCCCCGCAACAAATTTTTAGCCATAGCTTAGCTCAATGGTAGAACAAACATTTCATACCCAAGCCGCAGTAAAGGGTGGAGAAAGCGAAGAGAACTTCGTTCTCTTCTTTACCTCAGCGAAAGCTTCGGTGAACGAATGTTCTTTGAGTAAGCGTTATGTCGCTTGCCCGCCAAAATTTGGCTGCGTAGCTCAGGGGCAGAGCAAACGTTTCATAAGCGTTAGGTCAGAGGTTCAAATCCTCTCGCAGCCACAATCAGAAATTTAGGCGATTGAGGGCTCAAATCCCTTCTCCGGCACAAAAATATTACAAAGATATATGGACCCGTAGTGTAGCCCGGTTAACACGTTCCCCTGTCACGGGAAAGATCGTGGGTTCAAATCCCATCGGGTCCGCTTTCAGCGGCAAGCGGTAAATTGAGCAGTAAAGCTCAAAAGTTTTTTAACAACTTTTTTATAAGGAGGTGGGGAAAGTGAAGACAAAGATGTGCAAGAGAAGAAGGTGCGGTCATTTTATAATTCAGCGGCTGGTGAAAAAATTAGGGGGATTGGGCAACGAGGATGGTCTGAGAAGAATAAAAAGCGGAGAGGAGTTCAGAGATTTTAAGAGAAAAATTGAAAAACTTGGATATCTTGTCCAAAAATTTCAAGAAGAAGTGGAAGATTATTTTGACGCCAAAATCTGTTATCCTTGTACCGAAGTAATGGAGATTGCGTGGGGCCGCAGGAAATATCAGAGTTGCGCGGACCATCTCGAAAAATTAAAAGAAGCAAAGAAAGGCATTTTTAAAAAACAAATGGAGGTGAAAAAATGAGGAGGGAATTTAATAAAAAGAAAAAATGCCGGGCAATCAATTTGGGCGATGAATCTAAAGATTCATCTTCATCTACCGAGCGAAGCGAAGGTGAAGAAGAGAACGAAGTTCTCTTCGCTGCGCCCTTTTCGTGGGCTTGACGATTGAAATCCGGCATTTTTAATTTGGGTGTCTTTTGACATTTTAAATGAGTTATGTTAAAAGAGTGCCAGGAGGAAAAGCACTTTCTCAGAAGAATATGGAAAGATAAAGAACAAAAAATATAAAAGAAAGGAGGTGAAGGAATATAACAATGCCGAATGAAATGCCGCATAAAACCCCAGAGGCGGTCTGTCAAGCCGCGCAACATAGTTGCATCAGGGAAAGAGGTAATTTTTGCCAAGCGTATGGCGGCGTAAACTGTAAAAGTTGCGAAAAGTATGAAGCAGGCATCCAGAGAAGAAGAAAGAATTATGTGTAGGAAAAGAAACAGACGATCCGTTCCATTGTTTCGCAAGATAGAAACATAATTCGCTTGCGGAAAGTCAATAATAATTTCCTCTTGAAAGCCGGCAAGTTTTTTGATTCACCGCCGATTTTTATTCGAGAACGTAGCTTGTTGATTTACAACGAAGAAATGGCATTTGTAAGGGAGCTTTTGACCTCGGTAAGGACATAGCAAAACATACAAAAAGAGGAGGTGAATAAATGAAGAGATTTTTCATTATTTTAATTTTATTGCCGTTGATTGTTTTTTGGTTAAAACCTGTTGAGGTTATCGTCATAAGACGATGACCGGAAAGGAGGAAAAGGAAGATGGAAAAACTGATTTCTTTACAAAGGAGTGTTATTCCTGCTTGTGACGTACCAACAATAGAAAAACTTCAGGAGCTCGCAATTGCCACTCGGAAAGTAGATGGGATAGGTGGCTACAAAGTCGGACTGGAGCTTGTTATTCAGTTTGGCCTTGAGGAGGTGGTCAAGAAAATTCGTGACCACAGTCGGCTGCCCATCATATATGATCATCAGAAGGGAGGAACTGATATTCCTGAGCTTGGGGCAAAATTCGCCAAATCTGTAAAAGCAGCAGGAGCGGATGCCGCCATCCTTTTTCCTTTCGGAGGAGCAAGAACCGAGAGGGAATGGATAAAGGCTTGCAAAGGCGAAGGTTTGGTGGTTTTAGTCGGAGGGCATATGACCCAGGCCGAGTTCTTGATTAACGAAGGAGGTTTTATCGGCGAGCTTAGTCCGGAAAAGATATATATGATAGCTGCCGAAAACGGTGTTACCAACTTCGTTGTTCCTGGGAACAAGGCGGATTTCGTCTTGAAGTAT
>Ga0214473_10000257_pt1 | contig 75269 bp, 69 predicted proteins | sample RVTome_7_FD_203509 | JGI IMG/M metagenome (GOLD analysis project Ga0214473, IMG submission 203509) | Soil microbial communities from uranium-contaminated site in the Upper Colorado River Basin, Wyoming, United States - RVT98D197 | ecosystem: Environmental > Terrestrial > Soil > Contaminated >...
ACGCGGTGGGACGAACAATCGCCGACGAGCACATGGCCACCTTGAACATTGAGCCGCTGCGCTTTCACGGCGAGTGGAACTATCTCATCCACCCTCGCGCACTGTAAATGTTATTTCTTGACGCTACCTCCCACGAAGGCGAGCACCGGGGCGTCTGCATCGTCGGGCGACCGGCCGATCCGCTTCTTGATGTCGTCTTTTGAGCGGCGGCACGTGGGAGATGATTGACGTCGAGAAGGCCAACGAAACCGAGGTGGCGGCAATGGCAGAAGCGAAAAAGACAAACACGAAAAACCCATACCTGAAGCAGATGCAGGCCCAGGCGCCGCAGCTGTTCCCGGAGCGCGACGATTCCGAGGTCTGCGGCAACTGCCTGGAGTTCAAGGTGTCCGGCGGCAAGGGCAAGTGTATGCTGCGTTACCTGCCAGTCGATGCGGTAGAGCGCGCCTGCGAGTTCTTCGCTATGCGAGAGATGGACGAAGACGATGAGGATGGGGAGGACGCAGACGAGGAAGACGACGATTGAGCACGCCGGCACAGAAGGCCGTTGATGCGCGGGAAGTAAAGGCAGTGCAGACAAAACCGATCTTGGAGGACACAGTGTCGGACAAGATCGCGAGTGGCGCGGAAAGTCCCGCCGCACGCTGCGGTTTCGACTCAGCACGATTCAGAAGCCTGATCCTGGGCGCCCGACGCTGCCTCGGAAGCGAGAGTGCGGGCGTGAAACTCGATTTTCTGCGAGTCATGATGCTGTGCTGAGAGGCGTCGAGTTCTGAGCAGGTGGATGGCCACCTGAATCCGGGCGCAGGTGGGTGCCGTCGTCTTGATGTGGTACGTAGATGCGCAGGTGATGGACCATCGTACAAGGAGGAGTGGCATGTCTGTGGATTTGAAGGCTGATCATGTACACGGCGGATTTGAGTGGGAAAAGGAACCAGCATGCAGTTGCGGCCAGTTCGCCCAGGCGATCGAGGACAAGGTCATATTCGTGAGCAACTTCATGGTTGGTGGGTGTAATCTCTGTTATTTCATGCCGCTAGACGCCGACGGCGAACTGTACCGAAGCGACGGGGTGAACATCAGCCACTGTCCCTGGTGCGGCGACAAGATTGAGGCGAGGAAAAAGTATCCGAGACGCAGTGCCCCAGCCCGCAAGCGAGGCGGGCGAGGCGCGCAGTAGCCGACTGGAGCGACACACCATAGTAGGACCTGGCCTCACTCTTTCAACTCGCCGGCGTTCTGCTCTCCTCGTCGGATTGCGGGCCGGCGGAAAGCATGTATAGATACCCCCGTTTCTTTTGGCTCGAACTGGAGGCTGTGATGGCAAAGAAGACGACGACGCTCGACAAGGCGATGGGCAAAGGGGAAATACTGACCGAGTTGGCTGCCAGCACGGAGTTGCCCAAGAAAGACGTGGGGCGGGTGCTCGATGCATTGGCGGCGTTGATCGAGCGACACATCGCAAGACGGTCCGTGGGGACGTTCACTCTTCCTGGATTGCTCCGGGTCAAAGTCGTCCAGACCCCAGCCCGCAAGGCCAGAAAGGGCGTCCCAAACCCTTTCCGGCCTGGGGAAATCATGGACGTTGCGGCCAAGCCTGCCCGCCGCAAGGTGAAGGTCCTGCCACTGAGCAAGCTCAAGGCGATGATCGGTTAGCTGGCCTCAGCGCTTTTCGCCAAAAGGACGGCCGCGCTCACCGGGCCTCAGCCAAGCACAGGGCGGTCATTTACACGAAGCGCCAACTCAGTCTTGCGCCGACCTCAATTCCCGGCATGAAGGAGCGGATCAGGAGCCTGCACATCGCCCCCGCGGCCGAGTGAACGCGCTTCGTGATTGTGGTGCAGGCAGAACTGACGCCCAAAAGCTCGGTGATCACGCCGGTCGGTGTGGCCCAGAGGCCCCTTCGGATGCGGCGGGCGCAAAATTGAGAGTAGCAATACGCCTGTGCCTCACGTAACTGCTCTCAGCCGCACACGCGCCGACGCCGCTCCCGCAGTTCGATCTGCAATTCACGACGACGCGTGGTTGTCTCGAAACCGGGCAAGATCCTGCATGGCCGGCCGCTTCCAGGTACACGCGGATACGTTCGGCCGCCTGCGGAAGCGAATGATCTTCCCCACCCTTGCGGATGAAGTGGAGTGCTGGCTAGCTAGCCGGCGTTCAGGTGGAAGTCTTTGACCTTCAGGCCGGCGACCTCCGCGCGGCGTGGGCCGACCTACAGGCCGATGGCGCGGTCGCGGAGACCCCGCAGCGTTTCCGGATCCGGGTGCATCGAGGAGTTCCCGCGCTTGCGCGGGCGAGAACGCCGGTGTTGTCCCCTGCTTGCGGTTTACGCGGGGCCTCCGGATCTCCCGTACCGGGTTGGAATCCACCACGTGCTTGTCGACCAGGTGCGAGAACAACGACGACAGCGCCGAGAGGCGGCGCCGCACCGTGCGTGGTTTCGCGCCGTCCTGCTCCATCTTGCGTTTCCAAGCGACGACCGCCATGCGATCGACCTTCCGGAACTCACCCGTCTCAGTGATGTGCATCGTCTGCATGCCGTGGCGCCGGTGACCGGTGCCGGCGCGCTCGACGTGCTGCACGCCATTCCGGGGGAGCGGGTGTGGCTCGACGGCTAAGCCGGGGAACGAGGTTTGGTAGGTTCAGTCACGGATCTGCTCAGCTAGGTAGTTCTGTTCGCCTATCTGCTCGATGAGCATCAGCTGCGATTCGAGCCAGCTCACGTGCTCTTCCTCGGAGACCAGGATCTTTTCCAGCAGCTCGCGAGTGCCGTTGTCCCCCTCCTCGACCGCCAGCGCAATCGCCTTGTGGAGCCGTGACACTGCCTCGGTTTCCAGCGCGTGATCCCACTTGAGCTGCTTCGGAACGGTCTGGCCAACCTGCACCTTGCTAAGGTGCATGTTGGGAACGCCCTCCAGGTAGAGGATGCGCTCGATCAGCTCGTCGGCATGCTTCATTTCCTCGATCGACTCCTTGCGGGCCGCTTCAGCCAGCCGCTTGTAGCCCCAGTTCGCACACATCTTGGCATGGATGAAATACTGGTTGATGCTGGTAAGTTCGCCGGTGAGGACATCGTTCAGCGCTTCGATGACTTTCGCGTTGCCCTTCATTGCTCGTCCTCCTTTGATTTGCTGCTCATACCACATGGTGCCCCATCGCGGCCAAGCATCCCGTACTACAGCCAGGCCCGCCGGCGGGCCTGGCTGGTAGCTGGGGTCGTGGTCGCCTTCGTTCACAGCTGCCGTATGAAGGCCACGAGATCGCTCTCATCCTGCTCGTTTAGCTTGACGCCCGTCACGAGGGCCATTCGGGCGCGGCCGATGCAGCCCGTCTTGTCGGGCTGCCGACTGACCGGGAGCACCGACCAACTCGCCAACGGTACCGAAGCGGCGAGAACGCTGAATCTCAAGGAAACCTCCTCATACACCACATCATCGCCACACACGATGCGCTCGGAGCCACGCCAGGAGGGGTACAAGCAGCCAGGGGAACAGATGCCCTTCGCCAGTCGGACCCGGCATGACCGTGCAACCGCCACCGTCGCCGGGCTGGCTGGTCGCGGTGGGCGTCCTCGGCCGGCAAGCCTCCGAAGTTGCGAGGCATTACCCGTACCTTGGCCGCCCGTCACCTTGCGTGATAGGCTAACACCATGTTGCGAGGGTTTGGCGATTTCGAGTGGTCAGCTAAGTACATAGTTCGGCGCCGGAAAGTCACTTAATCGCAGCATGAACACCTATGACCGCGCCGATCCAGACTCCGACACTGTTCGTGCACACCCTTGGACCGTGGCCACGGTGGATCCGAACCATCGGTACTGGGACTTCAGGGCGAATCCTGCGCTAGTCCGGTCTTCCCTGGAGGACTTCCTTCCCTGGTCAACATGGCCTGCCATCGATACGTTCTACAGCCTCCTTGAATGGCTCAACGGCGCCGACTCGATCCTTGAATCCAATGACTGTGCCTTCGAGGGACCGCACACGAACAGTACTCTTCAATTTCCGAAGGCTCTCGAAGTCACGGGAAGGCTCATGATCCTATGGCGGGAGCTTCCGCTCAATCTCTCCCGAGCTAACACGGAGCGGCTCAAGGGGGCCATTCATCATTACCTTACGCAGATAGCCCCCGCGCTTGATTATGGGGTGGTCGGTACAACCATCTTTCACGTCAAGTACGTTACTCTACCTCTTCCCGACGAGCAGCAATTTGGCTTTCAGCTCATGCTCTCGTTCTGGTCGTGGGGTGACACCGAAGAGGAGGTCATGGGTAATCTGGATCGCACTGTCCAGAACATATGGGAGGCCCTTCGCACGGTCGTGCTGGGGATGTGAGGCGGCGTGGCGTTCGACCCCGGATCGGCGTCGAAGTGGACCTGTGCCTCGCCAAAATCCCATCCGCCGTGATCAGGCACCCTCCCGAAAGACTCTTGGTACTGGCGTCGTGAAGGTGCTTTATCGCATACTCAGGGCTGAGATGGGCATCGCGTGACATGATTAGAAACCAACCCTGAGCAAAGGAGATTGCCGTGGAACCATTTCGTTATCACGTCTACATCTGTACACAGGAGAAGCCCAACCCGGCGGCACCCAGCTGTTCAAATCGGGGGAGCAACGCAGTGCTCGAGGCGTTGCGGGCGGAACTGGGAAAAGCCGGCCTGAGTGACGAAGTCCAGGTCACGACCTCGGGTTCCGTAGGTCTCTGTACACGCGGGCCGAACATCGTCGTCTACCCAGAGGGGACATGGTATTCAGGCGTGCAGGTGGCGGACGTGCCTGAAATCGTGAACGAGCACTTCATGAACGGCCGGCCGGTGTCGCGCCTTGCCAATGAAGATGCCGCTGCCCTGAAGGCCGAGATCCTCGAGAACAAGCGGAAGGCACTTGCGGCGATGAAGGCAGCCCAGCAGAAGTAGAACTCCCCAATGCTGATTCACACCAATGGACGTGGGATGCGGGTCCATCGGTCGCGGCGCTCCGGCGCCTCGGGGGGATCGCGTGAAAGTGCGCCGTGGGCTATCGTCTGGGGCTCACGAAAAGGAGGCTCTCATGAATCACAACGATGCCGTCCGGTTGTTTGCCAAGACCCTGCAGCACCTCGAACAGTGGATGGACAAGGCCGCCGCGCACGCGAAGGCCAAATCCTTCGAGGTCGACGTGCTCGCCCAGGCTCGCCTGGCACCGGATCAGTACCCGTTCGTCCGCCAAGTGCAGGTCGCCTGCGACTCGGCGAAGGACGCGGCCGCGTACCTCGGCGGCAAGCAGCCGCCGTCCCACCCGGACACGGAGCAGACGTTCGCCGAGCTGCGGCAGCGGATCCAGAAGTGCCTCAGCTTCCTCGACACCGTCCAGGCAAAGGACTTGGTTGGAGCTGAAGAGCGGAAGGTGTCGTTACCTTGGCTCGGGGAGAAGTGGCTCCGCGGCGACGACTACTTGGTGCACCTCGCGTTGCCGAATTTCTTCTTCCACGCGACGATGGCGTACGCGATCCTCCGCCACAACGGCGTTGACCTCGGCAAGAGGGACTACATCGGCTCGATTCCGACGAAGGAAGGCTGAGGCCCCGGCCAGCCGGGCATTCGTTTTGCGAGGGGCCGATCAAAGACACCGGCGCCCGATGCCGCCGACAGCATGCAGCTGCGCAGGCGTGAGGGATGGTGTTGGGGGGGGCCGACGGGTACGAGGAACTGTGCCCGAAGGGATCAACCGTGGTGGGCACTGCGGTCGATGTTGGCGTCTCGGGAGTAGGGAAGAACGAAACTCACAACCAGCGGTCGCAAGGAGAGATGCAAATGACCACAGTGCGATTCGGAGTCGAGGGAAGTTGACGTCGACGGCAGGAGCGTCGGAGCGGCTGGCGTCACCGCGGGAGTGCGATCAGCCCTTGGTCGTGGTAGGGGCCACCCTCCGATCACTATTTATAAATCACGAGCACCACGCGCCGATTCTGCATTCGGCCCTCAGGGGTCGCGTTGGTGGCTGCCGGCTCACCTGCACCCTTGCCGATAACGACGATCCGCCGCCTGTCGATGCCGAGTCGCACGAGGTAGTCGCGCACGGCCTCGGCGCGCCGTAGCGACAGCTTCTGGTTGTATTTGAGGCTGCCCTTGGAGTCGGAGTATCCCTCTACGATGACTCCGAGGTTCCCGTCCTCTTTTAGCTTGACCGCCGCTTCTTCGATAATCGCGATGGAGTCCGAGCGGATGTTTGACTCGTTGAAGTCAACGATGCCATGCAACACGATCTGCTCTTTCGTGGGTGCCGGTACGGGCCGCTTCCACAAGGAGCAACCGCTGGTAGCACAGAGCATTACGCCGATCATCGATACTACAACTGTTCGCATGACCGGCCTTTACCCTCTTCCGACGCGGAGCGCAAAAGGCGCGATTGCCTCGACAGGCTTATTCTGGCGAAACAGCTCGACAGACTCATCACCCGCGTCAATTGCCGGACTATCGGCTAGGAGCGCCACAGTTTGCGTAGGTCCGCCATTGTGAGCCAAGCCAGCCGGGTCGAGCCTCGGGTTCGTGTTGTTCAGAGAACCGTTCGCCGTGCTGAAGCCACAGCTCGTGCCGTCGTCGAGGTTGTGACCCCCGTCGGTCACGACACCAGAGCAGTTTCCATCCGAGGTGCTATTCGCGACGATAGTGTTGCTCACCGTCAGCGTGCCGCTGCTATCGATGGCGCCGCCGGATCGTGGCGGCGCCACCGCAGTTGAAGGTCACGGTGCCGCCGAAACTCCCGCCGCCTGGGAGGCAGGCATTCAGCGTTGACTCGGTGCAGCTCGCACCCGTGCCGGTGCCCACGACGCACGCCAGGGCGCTCGAGGGTAGAGTGAGGCATTGCAGGAGCAGAGCCAGCCCTAAGCCGCTGCATCGCAATGCTCGCTTCCTCATTGTCGCCTAGTACCCTCTCTTGCCGCCTCGGCGCATAACACGACGTGGCCGTCAACTCCAAACAGCCGGGCGGGGGTGAGTTGGCACGTTTAACCTAACAACCCTGGCAGCTCTTTCACACCATCCGGTTGCGTTTACCCGTGGGCGCGCTCACACTTCTCTCATGGCCGCCCCAACCCTTGAGCCCGAGCCGCGCGCCTGCCCCAACTGTGGAGGTCCCTACCTTGTCGGCGTGCGCTGCACGTTTGCGCAGCCGTCCAATGACTGCGAGGACGTCGGTCCCCACATCCACTGGGGGTGCACCAACTGCCCGAATCACTGGGTCGAACCGACATCCGGGCGCTGCTGCTCGCGGCGGCCCTGACCGAGTAGTTTTCCGACACCGTAATGCCCGAAGCCGCCGCAATCATTCAGGCTAGCCGCACGAAACGTATCCGCGGGTGTGCCGGATGATTCTCGCGCGTGACCGTTCTGTAGTCGGCGGCGAGTACACCGCATAGGGAATGCAACCAGCCGACTGTTACCACGGGACACCTCTCCCACGGGTACTGTCCTTCGGACAGTACCGCCAGCGGGTAGTGGGTCAGTTTGATTTCTTCGCGCAGTGGAGTCGGTGCGCCTGATCGGCTACTCTTGAGGGCATGATGCGGTCTATCCAGGCGCAGTGTGGCGGGCTACCGAAGCGGGGTGACGACGGTCGGTTCCGGTGTGTGGCGAGGGCGATCTTCGATACGCATGGACTTCCCCGCCTAACACCAGAGTCGGCGAACTGGCCACCCCGATTCGAGTGCGTAGCGCAAGGCGTAGGAAGCACTGCAACGGTCGCAAGGGATGCGGCGTGCAAGCTGGCAAAGGCGCAACTAAATCGTCTGCTCGACGAGCAGCACATTCCCTGAGTGCGTCGAATTATGGCTGAAGTCCGCAGGAAACGACCACGCGACCCGATCCAGTGCGGAATCCGACCATCGTGATCACCGATTTCGGGCATCGTGATCGAGGGGACCGCTTCATCCGTTTCCCAGAGCAGGATCGCTCCCGAGGGATAGCCGCGGTAGAGGGAGTCGAGCAGATCGCGCACCCGAGTCGAGCGCCAGACGTAGCGGCGCTGCATCTCCGGAAGGCGCAGCTCGCCACGTTCGATCATGCCGACGAGTTCTTCGACGGAAGCTTCAGCTTTCGCCATCGGATGTCACACATTACGCCCGAAGAGACAGGGGCCATTGTTTACGACCCGCACGGGGCAGCGGCTGACGCGCTATCAGCTCTTCCTCATCCTGAAGCGAGTGGCGGCTCAGGCGAATGCCCACCGGCGGGCGAGTGAGCACCTCAAGATGTCGCCGCACGTACTGCGGCATACGTTCCTCCGCAAACTCGCTGAGGAGAAGGTAGTCCAGTACGCCAAGGAGGCGTCAGGGCACCGTTCGGACCGGTACATCTGGCGGTATGTGAAGCCGGACCGGCAGAGCTTGGCGGACGCGATTGACGCGTTGGAGTAGGTCACGTGAAGTGCCGCTATAAGGGGGCCTCGTTGGCTGACACGATTGGGCTCTGGAATTGCCGTAGCCGCAGTGATCTCCTGCCGGCATTCCCGAGGAACTTGAGCCAGTTGATCTTCCAAGTCTTCAAACCACTGGTCGATCCAACCATCACGGGTTTGTTGAAGAGCCATTTCCATAAGCGTTTTGACATCTGTTGTCTCATCCTGCATGGAGCTTTTCCTTCCGTTCGAGCCTGCACCTGGAGGCTCGAAGCACCCCTCAGATCGGATCTGACGGCCACGTGAGCCGGACGGGCAGAATCTGGCGGAGGCGATCGACGAGATCGATTGAGCCACACGGGCTGCGGAGCCTGTTGCGTAACTCGTGTCCTTTAACGTCGGCAGCACGGTTTCAATCTCGAAAGGTGGAAACCGTGCCTACCTCTCGAACTCATTCAGTCCGCTCTTCACGTCTTGAATGCCTTCCAGGCACATCTGATCAATCAGGTCGAGACATCGGGAAGCCCACTCGTCGTGTTGATGTTGCTGGTAGGTGCGGAATATTAGTTTGGCGACCATGTGCACGTCGCCCGCGCGATGCGTTCGGATGTCCTTGGCTTCATCGCTGAACCGCGAGAGAAACTTCTCGCACACGACACACGTGATGCCCGGCAAGCGGCGCGACGAATCTTCCAGCACGTGAAGAAGCGAGAAGGAGTCCTCTTGGAAGGCCGGGCTGTCACAGAATGTCGTGATGAGGCTCTCGTAGCTCTCCAAAGGTTCGCCCTTGAGATGGCGGAAGCATGACGCAGATTTCTTCCGCACTTCACGGTCGTGATCGTTGAACAGCATTAACAGACACTTCTCACACCAAGCCCGGCACTCCGCATCCGCGATGTTGGAGGCTGCTACTTGAGCCACACCCAGTCTCTGGGATGAGCTTCCCACCATTGCTTCGATCACCAGATCGGCGGCGTTACCATGACAAAGTGCTGCCACGCTCGCGAGGCGAGCACCCGCTTCACTCACTTTGGGTTCTTTCGACCCAAGCATCCGCTCCACGCAAGGTCTCAGATCTGCGAAGTGGTCATGCAGGCCGTTGTAAATAAAACGGTCAGCGTATGACGTTGCAAGTAGCCGGTCGTCTGCCACAGCGAGCTTGCTGAACAATTTCAACGCCAACGGCGTGTCATGGCGGGCGACTGCGATCAGCGTCGACGCTACCCATGCGCGAACTGAAGTGCTCTTGTCACCGACCAAGCGGTCGAGCGTGGGGCGGAAGCGGGCTACATACCCGGCATCGATAACGATAAGGGATCGGATGGCCTCGGCGGCGCGCCCGCGCGTCGTATTGATGCCGTGGGTGAGGATATCTCCGCCACAGTGGGGTTTGCCACCCATCGTATCCTCGCTCCATAGTTCCTTATCTGGATCTGGGTGCTCAGTAGCCAGCCAGTCGAGCATCTCAACGGCATCTTCCGGAAGCGGATCTTCGATGCTACCCAGCAGGTCGGCAATCGCTTCCCCGCACTCTTCGCGCGATTCCACGTAGGCTTTGCGGCAGACGTCGAGTTTCAGTTTGGCCGGCGCCGTTGTACCCTTTAGACCATCGAGAGCCCGTTTCATGTAGGCTGGATTCGTCTCCGATGGAAACCGGAGGCTCAGGCGGGCAAACCGCTCTGGCTGACTTCCCACTAGCTCACGCAACATCCCGGCCAGTTCCCAGGCGCCTCCTTTCTCTGGGTGATTCCAGTGATCCAGCCCCTCTTCGGAACCATATTTCGCGATGGCTCTCAGCCACTGCTCGTCAGTCATTTTCTCGGCTGCGTGCTTTTCGATGGGCGAGCCGACCGTATACGTACGACCTCCCTCTGGGGGCTGATCCGGGCTGCCAAATTTCCGTTCGAGTTCTCTATAGCGTGCCTGAGCACTCATGCTTTGACAATTAGGCGAAATAGCCGACAACAGCGCGAACTGTGACCGCCCTGCGGATCTGCGTCCTCTCGCCGTGCGCTCGTACGCCGGGGAGTGGCTTAGAATTACCGCTTCGATCTTCGCCCTACTCTCCGGTGCACAGAGCGGCACGACCGCCCGTATGAGTTGTATCGCGACCCAGTAGGGGCTGTCCGAGAACCCGCAATCGAAGCGCCAAGGCTGGTCGCACAAAAGTACAACGGCCTCCTCAGCAAACTTCGAAGCTCTAGCGGTGTAGAGGTTCAAGAGGAGGAAGTTTGCGATGTAGGTATCGCGCCGCCGAAGTTCCGCGACAACGGCGCGGAGTACTTCCGGCTCAGTCTTGGCAAGCGTCTGCAGCGCGGCGACCAGCGAGTTGCGGCAAGCACCGCGCGCCCAGTCGTCGTGGTTAGTGAACAGGATTGGCCAAACAGCGTCACGCTTCGGCGGGCTATTATTTTCGCCGTATATGGCAGCATCGGTAATCTCCAAGACTACGGGCAGCACGTTCAGTACGAATGCTCCGGGTGCCTTGGAAGCAGCGGTATGGAAATACTCAGACCCGGAATGCTCGTGGGTGAATAAGTCGTGCCAGTCTGGCTCCTCGCCCTCTGCCCTCTTACGCTGAATCAACGCAACCCTCCGGCGGAGCCAGTGCGCAAGAACTTCTGGCAGCCATTCGGCCGGCGCTCTTGCCAGCCCATGGAGCATACTCCAAAAGGTGCTGTCGCCGGCGATCGGGCCTCCGGCCTCGTCTAGCGTGCCGTCATCAATCAACCGCAGGAACAACTCGAAACACTGGCGACTATGATCGTGGTCGGCCCATTCCATTACGGAACGGAGCCGCTGTGTCCAATCGCCACCCTTCCCGACATATGGCTGCAGCAGTTCGGCCACTCTGTCGGCTGAGTGCCGCTGGTGAAGCCGCAGGTAGTTCACCGCCACGTTGGTGAGACCGTCGTTGCCGGAAGTCAGCCAGCCCGCGATGAGTCCGTGTCGGTCAGCGAGATGAAACCAGGAAGTAGATGTGAAGAAGTGGTACCAGACGACGGCGGCTAACTTGTCGCCGCTCTGCTGACCGTGCGCGAAGGCGGCCAGCTGCAGATTCAGCCACGACTCCAACACCGCCCATTCCTCTTCGTCAGGATCGGGCATGTTCACGAGAACGGCGATGGCGAGATCCTTTATGTGGGTGCGGATGCGGCCGTCCGTCAGCAATGCACGAAGTTCCGTGCAATAACGGGAGCGGTCGGCATCGCGGAGATAGGTGAGGACCTGCCTGACCTGTGCCCGGCGGAAAAGATGCTGCTCCGACGCCGTCAGAAACTCCGAAACCGGCTGATTTCTAGCGACGAAGGCCCTGGCGAAGCAGTAATCGAAAAAGCTCTCGTGACCGAATCCGTAACGCTGGCCATCGAAAGTGAGCACACCTTCCGAAGCCATCTGGGCAAGATAATCAGGCGCAAATCGATCGAGCTTCTCACGCGGGACGGAGAGCTGTTGCATGCGCGTCATTTCTTCAAAGAGGAGTTGAACCACGTCCGCCCACTGATCCACCAAGGGCGCGGCCCGCGCTGCTACCGCCCGGCGCTTTACATCCCAATAGCGGTCAAAAAGCTCCTTGGCAGTGTTGAACTGCGGTGCACCTGCCCGGGTGAAGCTGGCATCGAGAAACAACGAAAGATTCTGTGGGAGTCGCAGCAACTCCAACTGGCGTTGCTGAAATAGCTCCACGCGGAAGCCCTCGGGGGAGAGCACGGCTTTGACCTCGTCAGGCGAGAACTCGGCGACTTCAACCTTCGTGTGCTTCCCTGAAAGCAGCCGGCGTAGTCGGTGGTCGTTCTCCCAATCGAACGCTCTGCACACGACAACGACGTGCAGCTTGAGTCTGTCGCGTAGGCCGCGCGCTTCCGCAAGAAGGCCCTCCACGGCTTCCAGGAAGTCTGAACTCCGACCCGATGCCGTGCTCACGGCGTCGAGTTGATCCACAACCAGCACGGCCTCGCGGCCAGCAGCCGCGGCTGCGAGCACAAGTGTTGGGGATTCCTCAAGTCCGAGCTGTCGCCCTAATTCCGCTGTTGTCGCAACTGGATCGAGACGGTCGAGCCGAAATGCCAGAACAACGACCGGGACGCTACGCGCTCGTAACGCTTCGACAAACTCGATTACGCATCCTGTCTTGCCGGCACCTGCCTTGCCAGTGAGGACGTAGTCACCTCCGCGCGTGTCTTCCCCAAGTCGTTCAAGGAGCGTCTGCGTTGCCGCTCGCGGGATGAGCAACTTCCGTATGAGCCTCTTTCGCGCAACGGTGAGATAGCCTTCTGTAACCTGCCCGATGAGAGCGGTTGCGGCGTCTAGTTTGGCGAGACGGCGGAGCGTAAAGCCACGCTGCGCAAGACACGCGACCAGTGCTTCACGCGTGATGGTCTGGTGGATGGAATCTTCCGCGGTGCACCGCAACTGGGCGCATACCGCATCGGGGTCCGCGAGAAACAATGCGCGCAGACCCCACTGCACCTGTTCCTCAAGGCCCCGTTCATCAACGGTCCGCACCTCGATTCGTCGCAGCATCTCATAGGCGGTTTCCGCATCAGCGTTCTTCCAGTGCTTCCTCAGCGTGTCGAAGTTGGCTTTCTGCTCACGTGCAGCAATGAACCGCGACTCGAACTCGTTAGCGTTTGCCGACTGACGGGCACGGTCGGCGAGTTCCGCCAGTTCCCTTGCGTCGCTGCCGGACACGAAGACGAATCGGGCGTCGTTTCCTGAAAGCTCGGCAAACATCCCTTGGAGAAGCTGCACATCGGAGCTGGCCAGGGACGCAAGGCTCCATCTTCCGTCTCGGTGACTGCGCTTGGCTTGGTGAAGCTCCCTCCTCCCTTCGCTGACAATCACGAACTCCGCCTTTATGGCGCCAGGGTCTTCGATACGGATGCTCTCCGCCTGTCCATGAAGCATCCGCACGAGCTGCGAAACTGTCCACCACAGCTCATAGCGGTTGCCGAATTTGTCGGCTGGACCACCTGGAAGCGGCATCACTTCACGGTGTGTTGATCAACGCCAGGTTGCGGATGCGTCCCGGTTCCACTTTCTCTGTCGCAATCCATATCGCTCGGGACAAAGAACTCTCACGACGCACCTACTCCTTCTCAAATCCGTGGCTCGTGAACTTCAGAGTTCGGCTGTTCTCCGTAACCGTGCGCACCACATTCTCGGGGACACCGGCCGGGATCTCGGCCTCAATCTCCAGTGTCACGCTCACCGTTGAGCCCACGAGACCGGCGAGGTGCGCGATGACCTCATCCGCAATCCGGGAGGCGTCGCGGCCGACCCGCGTGGCGTCCAGCGTGACGCTGCCGTGAAAGCGCTTCGGTGAGGAGGCCGGTCCAGGCGCCGAAGTGGTCCCCGTGCCTGCGGTCGTACCGCCGGTTGTGTCGGCCGTCGCCGTACTCCCACCGCCAGTCAATACTGTCGTATGGCCCGCAGAGGCTGACGCCTCAGCCTCTTGTTGCTCCCGTGCAATCTCCGGGCGCACGAGCAGTCCGGAATCGCTCTCCGAGATGGGCACCTGCTGCAAGGACCGCAGCCCTCGGTACCGCCCAGCCGCTTCGTCGAAACTGTCGGCGTACGCGAAGGAATCCTTCGCCCATGTCAGCAAGCCCAATCCGTCGCGAATCGCCTCCAGCAAGACCGCCGGGCCCTGTAGCCGGTAGAGGTATAGATATCGGGCGTAGTCCTCGACAAGCTGACGGATCGTTACGTGGCTGCCTCGCCACAAAGGAATCTGATCCATCTGCCTTCGCAGCTCGGTCCCCGCAAACGCGGTGAGCAGATTGTCGGGTCGCAACTTTTTGCTGGCACGCACCGCCAGCGCGTCCTGTCCGGATAACCGGAATGCCTGCCATTCGACGGCTGCTTGCGGTGAGCTTTGTACAGGTACCAACAGCCACTGGTACGCTTCCGGCAGCCGGGCAGTCACCGCGCAGTCGGCAGACGCCCTCTGCGTCTCGGCCTGCTTTACCTGATGCGGATCTAGGTTCAACTTCTCCTTCTCGGCAAGGATCGAGTCCCACGCGAGATAGCGGCGCGCCGCTTCGTCCAGGTCCTGCAGGCGCGTCTGATCCACCGCGAGGAAGACGAGCGTGTTGCGGAATAGGCGTGGCGTATTGCCGCGGAACTCGAAGATGGCTTTCGCCGCGACCTCGGCGGCATTTCCCGGCTCCTTGCTGTAGGGATGGTCGACGCTCAGCACGACCAGCCGCGCGTCGAGATCGTCGGGCACGTCCTGGCCGGACTGCGGCATGGGATGGATTCGGCTGAAGTCGCCGGTCTTGCGCAGGTCGGCCCGCAGACGGTGATCCAGCTCGTGCACGACCTTGTCAGGATCGCGTTTGAGCTGCTCGGCGCGGTCCTCTGCGAGCTTCGTGACCGTGGGCTGCGTCGAGTACCAGTAGCGCGGGCCATCCTGGTACAGGTAGGTGGCCGCTCCCGCCAGCCGCCGGAGCGCATCGCCGAAGACCGCGGGCGATTCTCCGGGCATCACGCAGCCGAGTTTCACCCGTCGATCCTCGAGTCCGCGGTGGGCGGCTGTCGCCGTGGGCGCGGAGCCCAGATAAATGGTGCGCGCCACGCGCCGGCAGGCTGCGAACTTGCCGAGATTCGGCACCTCGCCATCGAGCCGCAGCGGCAGGGAGCTTGGGCCGTCGACGTCCTTCTCGATCACCGGCACCCAGTTGTCCGAGAGGTAGCGTGTCAGCTCGAACTGCACGCGCGGATCGTCGATCGAGATGTTCGCCGGCAGGATGAGTGGGTTACGATCGCCTTTCTCCCACAAGCTGTGGATCACTGCGGCCATCAACCGCAGCACGCCACGGGTGCGTTGGAACTTTACCAGCGTCGACCAGTCGGTGTAGAGGCAGTCGAAGATCTCCGGGTGGATGGGGTAGGCCGCCTTGATGCGCTTCTCGTAGTCGGCGTCGCGGCACTCGGGCGGGAACTCCTGCTGCTGGGTCCGGTAGAGGTCCGCAAAGGCCCGCGCCACCACGTCGCGGTCCTTGAACTGCGCCTGATCGGCCAGCGGTTCGAACAGCCGCCGCCGCACGATCTCGAAGCCTTCCTCGGCGCTCGCCGGCCGCCACGAGGACTCCACCCGTCCCACCACGTTGCGCAGCCGATCGAGCGCCTCGCGCCCGCGCTGGCCGCCCACCTCCACGTCATCCGCCTGGGTGTGCGGCGAGCCGGACGTGTCCGAGGCCGGAAGGCTGATTACCAGCAGGCAGTTTTTCACCAACTTTGCCGACTCGGTCAGCACCTGGGCGAAGGTGAACTGCGTCTCGAAGCCGCCTGCCGGCAGGTCGCCCTGATCGTGCAGCTGGCGCGCGTAGGCTACCCACTCGTCGATGAGTATGAGGCACGGCCCGTACTCTTTGAACAGCTCGCGCAGGACATCGCCGGGGCTGGTCGCCTTCTCGTCGTCGGCATGGACCCGCTTGAACGCCTTCTTGCCGCCGAGCTGCCACGCCAGCTCGCCCCACAAGGTGCGCACTACGGTGCCATCAGGCTTGGTAACGGGGTTGCCGGGCGAGATCTTGTTGCCCACCAGCACCACGCGCTTCACACCCGGGAGCGCGGCCATCTTGGCCGCATCTTTCCCTGCGGGCGGGACGCCCGCGCTCCCGGGGAAGGCCGCCTGCATAACCGCGTCTATGCCGACCAGTTCGCTTGGCGCGATGCCGGAGAACAGGTGATAGAGCGCCAGCATGGAGTGCGTCTTACCGCCGCCGAAGTTGGTCTGGAGCTGCACCACCGGGTCGCCGCCCTGGCCGGCGAGGCGTTGCACGGCGCCCACCAACATCCTCTTGAGGCTCTCGGTGAGATAGGTACGGCGGAAGAACTCGACCGGCTGCTTGTACTCGTCCGTCCCCTCGCCGAGATGCACCTGCCACAGATCGGCGGCGAACTCCGCCTGCTGGTAGCGGCCGCTGGCCACATCTTTGTGGGGCGTCACCACCTCGCGCCAGGGCTTAAGATTGCCCGTAGCCGCACTCTCGATGGCCGTGCCGGCGCTCTTGCGCTTCTCGCCACGCACCTGCTCGTCGAAGCGCAGGCGCAGCAACTCCATCTTCATCTTCTCGATCTCGTCCGACTGCGGCGCGGACACAGCGGTCAGCAACCGCCCGGCGGAATCGAGGGCACGATAGGCATCGTCGGTGGAGAACGGGTTTTGGTGCGCCCAGCGGTTGCGCACGTCACGCAGCTCGCTGACGAGCGTGCGCTCTGCCTGCCCGAGCGTCTTGCGGAAGACGAGTTGCCACTGGTTCCAAATCACCGAGAAAAGCGCATCGACATCCCAGCGCGGCTCTGCTTCCGTGCCGAACAGGCTGGCCTGGGAGTCGCTGACCGCTGCCTTGGCCTGCTCGAACCACAGCTGCGCGTGCTGCGCCTTCATCTCGCGCTCAACGAAGGGGTGGATGCCCTCTTTGAGCAGGTCCAGCGCCTTACCGACGCGTTCGTGATTGGTGATAGCCATGCGTTACTCCTCGGTCTCCGCTGCGGTCGCCTTCCTCAGTTTTTCCCTGTAGTTTGCAAGAGCCTTTTCGCAGGCGTTTCGCCAGCTCCCTTCCCAAGGGACGTCAGGAAAACAGCTCATGGTATCGAGGCACAACTGGGACTCGGCGATATAGCCGGTCAATTGATTCTGGTTGGTCAAGATCAGTTGTACCGATCGAACCAGATGAGGATGGTCGATCCAACCGGAGACTTCTTTCCGAAGCCAATCGAGCCAACGGGATTCGGCAGGAACGGAGTCCTCGGCGTCTTCAAAGGGCAGCTTCCCCTGACAAGAATCGTTCCTGAAGCGCCACGCTGCAGCGAGAAGATCGTGACAATCCTGGAGCGTGCGGTGGTCGAACCTGTCGATTTTCCCCCAGTCGTTGTGCCCAGTGTCTTCCAGCAGGGCCTTGGCGAAGGCAGCGTAGCGATTGCACGTCGAACTGATGATCCCAAGTGCCTGGCCGTAAACGTCATGCTGCTTCCAAGCCAGGTCCATGTCGCCATCGCCATCATAGTACCTACCGACGATCAATTTCGCACCTCCGCACCCTCAAGCTCCTGCAGGCGCCGCCCGCCACGCGCACTTCGGCGATCCGGTCGAGCTTCTCGCGTACCTACTGGGTCGACGAAAACGACACGTTCCCCGAGTTTGACGCCTGCGAAAAGATTGAAGTTGCCCGCGGTGAGCTTGGTCAGCATCAGAGAACCCTCCACCAGGGTATGGCCAGCACGTACGGAGCCAGCCATTCCAGCGTGCTGCCGGGGTGTTCAGCAACAATCCGCTGCGCGCCTTCCTGCCGTACTCGGTCGGGAAGCTGCGCAGGTGCGCGGCGCCGTTGGTGATGGCCATGGCTTACTCCCCGGCCTCCCCAAACAGTGCGCCCTGCTCGGCTTTCGGCTTGCCGCCTTCGAGGGCCAGTCGCGTAATTTCCGGCCAGCTCTGCACCAGCCCGTTGTACGACAGCGCCTCCTGCGCCCGCTTCTTACGTTCACAGAGAGTGTACAGCCGGTAGGCCAGCTCGCGGGCGATCTCGGCTTTGCTACCGAGCTTCGCGGCGAGCGCCGCTGCGGCAGCTTCGCCACCCGCTTCGAGCGACCGGATCAGATGGTGCACCATCTCCCACGCCGTCAGGCGCGGGTCGGTCGCTGGGTCCCAGTCGGCGGGCAGCTCGTCGGGACGGAGCAGGCGCACCTTGCCCCGGCTCGATGCCAGGATGCCCGCATCGACCATGCCGGCGACGCTGGTGTTCTTGGCGCGGGCCAGAACGTCGGCCACGCCGAACTCGCCGTCGGCGAAGCCCGACTGCTCGAACCACGCCAGCGCCCAGCGGCTGTCAGCGTCGAAGTCGCCTTCCTGCTCGGCCAGTGCCTCGTCGAGGGTCTGGTTGATGAGTGCCAGCGCGTCGCGAACCGAGAGCGCCTTGCCCTCGGCGTCGAGCACGCGAGCGTAGCGGGTGTAAACCGCCATGCCCGGGCCGATGGCTGCCTGCGCCAGGTCTACCGGGGCGATGTTGCCGCGCTGCAGGTGGGCAAGTGCCATAGGCAGCTCGGCCTTGAGCGCGGTGATGAACTCTCGGCGCGTGGCGGTGGGTGCACTAACAGCGCGCGTGCGGCAGACGAGGATGATGCTGGAGGCGAGGGCGCTGACGTTCTTCTTCAGATTTGCGATCGATTCCGTCCGCATCGGCCAGGTACCGTCAACGGAGAAGCCCGCCTGGATCACCGCGTCGAGGAAGGTTTCCCAGCCAGTGCTGGAAGTACCCACCTCGCTCTGCGTCTCCGACTGTTTGAAGGCGTAGTAGATCGTCACCGGGAAAGCCGGGTGGGCCTGTTCCGCTAGCCCATGCATGGCCTGCGTCATGCCGCCCATGAAGAAGGCTTCCGCCTGCTGCTTGCCGCCGTGACGAGAGGGAGCGGCCACCAACTCCTCGGCCTTGGGTACGGCCAGCGTGGCGAATAGGTGGGGAAAGACCGGCTTCAGCGCGCGACGCAGCCAGACGTAGAAGAAGTCCGACAGATCCGCGTAGCCGATGTTGTCGTAGTAGGGCGGATCTGTCGAAACGATTCGCGATGAGACGGCTACCTGCCTCGCGTCTTCCTGTGTGGCTCGTCCGTGTCCAAATGATGGCAGCCCAACGACGGCCTTAACCAAGTAGCTGATGTTGACGTCTAGAGTGCCGCCCGCGGATGAGAAGGGATTTGTTTCGGCGAAGTCCCAGGTCATCGCCAGCGCTTGTCTCATGAACACCTGTTTCGCTAGTTCATCCTTGGCGTGTGAACTCCATACGCAGAGCGTCGCAGAGTAGTTCACCATACGACTCACGGCGCAGCCCAAGTACACCGCCACCGCATCAGCGTAGGCGGTGGCGCCAGTGCCGCCGACGTCGAGGGGCTTGCCGTCGTCAGGCGGGCCGGCGACCAGCGCGTCGCTCTTCACCCGCTCGCGCGCTTCCTTCACTAGGTCGGAGAAGGTCGTCAGCGCCACGAGCTGGCGAGGAGTGAAGAGATCGCGCCACCGCGTCATCCCGTACTCCTGAACCCGAAAACCGAGCGCCTTCTTCGGCAAGTCCGTTTCGGGAGCATCGACGGGCTGTGCCTCTTGAGCGATCGCTTCCATCTCTGGCGTCGACGAGAGATAGACTCGCCCCCGATCGCCTTCTGTGACGATGGCCATCAGTCGCGCCCCCATGCGACCGCCTTTTGCCTCGGGTCGGAGGTACTCAAACGGCATCGGCGTGCCGGACATAAGGCAAAGGAAACTGCTGCCGCTGCTACCTGATTTCGTGCCTCGCTTAGCCGCATCCGGGTCTTTCGGCTTGCCGACCTTCACCGTGAAACGGTATCCCGGGACCGCGGGCGTCCAGCCCGCCGGAGATGCGGCCAGGATGGCCGCGCTCCCAGGTTCGATCACCGGCTCGATGTATGCCTCCTTGCCCGGCTTGGTGGAAAGCATGAAGGTGGACACTAGCGGCACGTCCACGTTTGCGAAGGCCGGGTTCGGGCTCTTCACCGTGCGTGCCCAGAGCCAGGCGATCACGGTGAGCTTGTGACCCACGAGGGGCTTCAGGTCGGGGCGATCCTTCGCCATGTCCGCCGTGACTTCGATCTTCGGGTAGAAGTGGCCGATGCGTTTCTCCGCCTCGTCGCGCATCCACTGGCCGTAATAGCGCACATCCTCGGCCAGTCCCTGAGCCCCGCGCCACTCCTTCTTGAACAGATCCTTGTCTTTACGCGACTCGGGATTCACTGGCGGCCGCCCCGTGAACTTGGGCGGGATCTCGATCATCGCCTTGTTGATCAGCACAGCTACCGGGTTCAGGTCGCTGGCGTACGCCTCCAGCCCCAGCCGTTGCGCCTCCAGCGGCAGCGCCCCACCGCCGGCAAATGGATCGTGGAAGGCGGGCAACTTGTACCGATCGAACAGCTCCTTGGCGCGCGGGTGGTCGACATTCTCGGCACACGCCCGCCGCCAGCTCTGCCAGATCTCGGCCCGCGCCCGCTCCAGCACAGCCTCATTGGTGGTGTTCTCCCACAGCACCAGCTCTTCGATGATCTTGAAAAGTCGCTGGCGTTCCTTCTCCTGCGCCTTCTCTGTCGGGAAGAGGTCGGGGCAGCTCGACGGATCGTCCACCATCTGCGCAAAGATCACCGCCCGCGCGGCAGCCAACGGCCGCCGCGCCCACCACAGGTGCAGCGTCGAGGGGTGCCCATGCCGGATCGACTTCTCCCGAGCCGAGGCCTTGTTGATGGCGTCGAGTGGCAGGGCGACTTCGATGAGCTTCTTGCGCGCGATCATATTCGGGCGGCCCTTTGAACGGCAGAATATGCGTCGGATATGCGCTCTTGCGCCATGGTTAAAAACGAAAAATCAACGAGTTACGAGCACGATCGAGCGCACGTATGCGTTTATATGCGTTTTGGGCGGTTTGTGATCTCATCACTGGGATTCCCCTGCCGGGAACCAACGAGCCCAGCGAACTTCGCCAACCTTTCGGATGAGCCCAGCCGCTTTCAGCGCTCGGACCAGGCTCTGCACCTGAAACCGGCTCAGGCCGGGCAGCACTTGCTGTAGCTCCGCGAGATTGGCCCCCTTGGAGGGATTTTCTTTGATGTGTTTGAGCAAAAGCGACTTGTTCGCCTCGCGGTCCAGCCCGCGGCGTCGTGTGTAAGCCCCCGGCTGCCCGATCGAGCCGTAGAAACGACGACTCAGAAGATAGCGAGTGCCACGGCCGCGCCCGACCGTCTCAACGATGCCTTGTTCTCGAAGGTGGAGTAGTCGTGGTCTCAAACCGTCCGGCACCGGCTGCTCCCGGTGCACGAGATCAAGCACCAGGAAATCGTGCGTGCCGAATGACGCGAGGTTTTCCTGCCCGATCCTTTCAAGGAAGCGAACAAAGGCAGGGTCGCGCATCGTGCCATTCAGGGTCAGACAAACCTTGTGCGCGGCGGAACCGGCGAAGTCGGGAAGCGGCTTGCTGTGCCGGATGGCACTCTCGAACATCAGGTTCATGCCCTGGCCGGAACGTTCCACCAGACCGCATCGACCGAACGCCTCCGCCAAACGGCGGTTGCGAGGGTTCTGCTCGTCGAGGATATTCTGGACCGTGATACCACTGGGAAAACCGCCGGGGCTGATGATCTCCAGACGGCGCGCAAACTGCCGGACGAATACGGAGCCGCCGAGACGGTAATCACGATGGCACACCGCGTTCAGAACCGCTTCGCGGACCGGCCGTTCATCGAAGGTCGGGATGTCGAAACGGAAGAAACCGTCCTGGTAGCTCTGGCGGTCGTTGCGCTTGTTGATGAGTTCCCACAGTCGATCGTGAAACAGGAAGAAACCTTCGCGGAACTCCTGCCGCTCGGCAGCCGGGCCGGACGCCTCGCTGGAGCGATACTCGAAGATGACCTCAGCTTGAGCGAGGTGACGGCCGAGGGCCGCGCGGGTGCCGAAAAGAATCAGCGCCGCGAAGGTGATCCCACCATCAATCACCAGCTCGGCATCGGTAAGTACCTGCGCGTCAGGCCAGGCGAGAATCCGCTCGTTTTGTGCCTTCTTTGCCCAGCGTTGTCGGAACTCGCTAATGGCAAGCGGATCAAGGTCGGCCAGTCCTGCATGGCGACAGATCTCGGCGGAGAAGTCGGGGCTGGACTCCTCGAAGATGCGTCGCAGCATGTCCGGCGTCATCGGAGCGAGTTCTTCGCCGGCACGCATCCAGTACGCACCTTCGACCGCGATGGGAACGCCGATCGGCCGCGCGGGCGCAGTGAAGATAAGCACCCGACCGTCGGCGTGCAAAATCTCCTCGGCGTCAATTCGCAGACGTAGCTTCTCGATCAGTCCCGCCTTAGTTCGTTCGATCTCAGCAAACGCTAGGCAACCCACGACTCTCCGGGGTCGCGCGTCTGTCACCCCCAGGACAATGGAACCGCCACCCTCATTTGCGAGGGCAGCGCAATACTTCACGAGCTTATCGAAATGGAAGTTGTTCTTCGCTTCCTTGAACTCGAGATGCTCGTCCTCTTTGGCGGTCAGCCAGTCCGCTAGCTGCTGACTTGAAATCGTCATGCGGGCGCCCCCGCCCGTCCCAGCAGCTCAGCGAAGTCGTAGTTTACGCTGGTGACACCGAAGTCAGGCTCGTGATGAAAAGGGCGGCGCAGGTAACGGAGGCGGTGGGCGTCGCCGTCCATAAACTCCACGATTGCCAGGATGAAGTCGTCGGGCTTGTTGAGCGAGTAGAGGATCTCGTTTTTGGTGACGGTGATGGTATCTGCGCTCGACACGCGGCCCTTCACCTCGATAAAGCGCAGCCTACCCGTGCCGGGAACCCGGCTTTCGACGTCGTAGCCGAGCTTCTCCGTCTCACGGTCGGTTGGTTCGAAGCCGAGGCGGCGCTCCATTTCCATCACGATCGCACGTGCCCGTGCCGCGGCGGCCTGCGTGTCGGTCGAGGCGGCGCTCACAGTCGGGTGGCCGGTCATCTTGGCAATCAGGCCCGCCGGCACGACCAAGAGGCCGCCTAAGATGACGGGCGGCAGCGGAGAGATCTGCTGCTCCAGCCTCAACTCCTCCATGCGCTTTTCAAGGCGCCCCTGCAGCGCGTCGGCACGTTTGCGGGCCTCGCCGGAGTTCAGTCGTGCGTTCGGCTTGCCCGCCTGCTCCTGCAGCTTCAGCTCCTCTGCGCGGTGATCCCAGTACGTGATCTCCTTCGTGAGCCGATCCTTCACCGCTGCTTGGGTCTTGGCGATCAGGTCCAGCCTGCGCGATCGGACCTCTGCCAGGTGCTCCGGCACGACGTGCGCGACCGCGTGGCCCTGTGCCTTCTGCTCCAACTCGCGGCTGATCCAGGCACACTCGGGACTGGCGAGTAGCGCATCCACGCCGGGCTCGTCGACTTTGAGAGGTCGGTAGTCGAGGTAGGGTGCGTAGTGTAGGTGCCGCGTATTGCCGGCGGCGTCCAGATCCACGTAGAGCACGCGCTTGGAAACGATGCGCCGCTCGCCCGAGCGGGTCACGCCGGCGTCCTGGATGCCGTGCTCCAGGTAGAAGAGCACGCGTGGCTCCGTGCCCGGATCGCGTTCATCCACGAGCACGGTGCCGCGCCTGAGCAGGTCTCGGTGTCGCTCCAACGTGAGGTCGATGGTCGCATCGAGTAGCGGATGCCCAGGGCATACGAAGGCGGCGAGAGGCTGGCCCTGGGGCGCGACCAGGGGCTTCTCGAAGGCGATGCGCTCGTAGCGTGGCAGCACGGGCTCACCGATGCCGATGAGACGGTCGCGGTTACGGACCGGCGCGGGTACATGGGTGACTTCGTAGCGGCGTGGCTCGCGTTGCTTGGCAATGCCGCCCAGATGCCGGAAGGCCTCCAGAAAGAAAGACTCGATGTAGTGCGGCTGCAGCCGCCGGGCCTCGGCCCGCTCCATCTCTTCACGGATGCGGTAAACGCGGCTGGCATCCATGGCGTCGTGCGCCAGTGCTCGCTCTTCGAGCAGGTCCTGCAGCTGGCTCTTGTCGAAGGCGTGGGCCACGACCTGGGTTAGTCGGGAACGTACTTCTGGTAGCTCACCATAGCGGATCGCCTCGATCAGCAGGTCACGCAGCGGCCGACCGTCGAACTGCAGCTTACCCAGGACATCGAATACCTGCCCCCCGAGCGCCGTACGCGCCTGTTCCAGCTTTTCCAGGAGCGTACGGTAGACCTCGCCCTCCCTGGTCTCGTCGGCAACGAGGTTCCATAGGTGGCAGACCTCCGTCTGGCCAATGCGGTGAATCCGTCCGAAACGCTGCTCGATGCGGTTCGGGTTCCATGGCAGATCGTAGTTCACCATCAGGTGCGCGCGCTGCAGGTTGATGCCCTCGCCCGCCGCGTCGGTGGCCAGGAGCACCTGCACCTCGGGGTCGTGCTTGAACGACTCCTGCGCCTTCATCCGCTCCTCGCGGCCCATGCCGCCGTGGATGATGACGACGGCCTCCTTGCGGCCAAGCAGCGTGGTGATGCGCTCCTCCAGGTAATTCAGCGTGTCACGGTGCTCGGTGAAGAGGACCAGCTTCTGACGCGGCGACGGCACGGGCCGCGAAATGGCTCCTGCACCGTACGGAGGCTGGTCACCCTCGGCTACCCGGTCGGCGATCGCCGCCGGGGTGAAAATCTCACCGAGAAGGCTGGCAAGCTCGCGCCACTTCTTATCTTCGCCACTGCGGCGCACGGCTAGCGCGAGAGACTCCAGCCGCGTGAGCGTTTCGATTTCTGCCTTCAGCTCGGCGATGGTGCGTGCCGCTGTGGCCTGATCGAGGATCTCCTCTTCGGCGGCCTCGACCTCGTTGTCGGGCGCTTCTTCCAGATCCTCGAGGTCCTCCGCGTCGAGTGTCGGCACCGCCGCGGCGATCGCCGGTGCGACCGTCGGTGCGGCCGCGCCACCACGCTGGAGCAGCTCCAATTCCCGCAGTCGGCTCTCAAGCCGCTCGCGGCGTCGCCGCAAGGACTGGTAGATGGCCTCTGGTGAAGACGCGAGGCGCCGCTGCAGGATGGTGAGCGCAAAGCCAACGGTACCGGCGCGCTTATCGTTCTGCAGCGCCTCGGCACGGTTGAACTCTTCGCGCACGTAGTCGGTGACTTCCTTGTAGAGCCGCGCCTCCGGATCGGAGAGCTTGTATGGAACGGTGTAGGCGATGCGCTCGGGGAACAGCGGCTTCGCATCGAACGTGAGCAGACCTTCCTTCACCATGCGGCGCATCAGGTCGGAGACATCGGCGGTGTGAACCCCGTCCCGGAAACGGCCCTCGAAACGATCGCCGTCGAGTAGGGCCATGAAGAGCTGGAAGTCCTCTTCCTTGCCGTTGTGGGGTGTGGCCGTCATCAACAAGAAGTGCCGGGTCAGGGTCGAGAGGAGCTGCCCAAGCTTGTAGCGCTTGGTGTACTTGATCTCGCCGCCGAAGAAGGTGGCCGACATCTTGTGCGCTTCGTCGCAGACAATGAGATCCCAGCGGCAGTCCGGAACCTTCAGCTTCTCCTGCACGTCCTCGTTGCGCGAGAGCTTATCGAGCCGAACAATGATGAGGTTTGTCTCCAAGAACCAGTTGCCAGTGCGGGCGGCCTCCAGCTTGTCGTTTGTGAGGATCTCGAAAGGCAAGTGGAAACGCCGGTACAGCTCGTCCTGCCACTGCTCGGCGAGGCTCCCCGGACAGACGACAAGGCAGCGCTGCAAGTCGCCACGCGCGATCAGCTCCTTCATCAGCAGCCCCGCCATGATCGTCTTGCCGGCGCCAGGGTCGTCGGCCAGCAGGAAGCGCAGAGGCTGACGTGGGAGCATGGCGTCGTACACGGCGGTGATCTGATGTGGCAGAGGGTCGACGACCGACGTGTGCACCGCCAGCACCGGATCAAAGAGATGCGCCAATCGGATGCGGTGGGCTTCCGACACGAGCCGAAAGAGGGTGCCGTCGCCATCGAGACTCCAAGGCCGACCCTGCTCGACCACTTCGATCCTTGACTCGTCATGCCGGTAGATCAGCTCGTTGGCAACCTTGCCAGCCGGGCTCTTGTAGGTCAGCTCCAGGGCCTCCGAGCCGAACCATTGGACGGTGACGACGGTCACCAGGGCATCCGGCAGAATGCCCCGTACAGCGGCGTTGGGCTGGAGGTCTTCGAGCGTCGACATGCTTCAACAGCGTCAAGAACAGCGCAGGGTAACCTTCTTACAGGAAACGTGGCAGAAGGGTAAAGCGTCCGCGGTGGCAAAGCGCGTTAGTGCAGCGCGTCGACCGCCGATTCCGTCAGCTCCCCAAAGCGCTGCGACAACGCCTTGAAGGCGCCGAATATCCGAGTCTCGAAGCCAATCCGTGGTACGCTGCGACTACGGAGGTGTGGCATGGCAACGAAGAAAGAGGCGACGAGGCCAGCACAGTCCACGGTGCCCGGCTGGCCACGGCCGCTGTCGGTTGAGCAAGCCGCGGCATACTTGGGCCTGAGCTTCTGGACCTTCCGCGAACTGCGCAATGCCGATGCCGTTCCTGCGGTGCCGGTTCCGCGGCCGAACACACTTCGGATGCGGGAACGGCGTCCGCTAAACGACACGGCACGCCGGCTGCTGATCGACCGGTCGGACCTCGACGGACTGGTGGAGCAGTGGAAGGAACGCAGGTGAATCATCGCGCACTTACGCCAGATGTTGTTGAAGTCCCGTACACCTCCGTTCACCCTGACACCCTGCGTGCGGTCGTCGAGGAGTTCATCACGCGAGCCGGGACGGACTACGGCGAGCGGGAGCGGACCTTGGAGGAGAAGATCGCGGATGTGATGCGCCAGCTCCAGCGCGGCGAGGCGAAGCTGGTGTTCGATCCAGGGACGAGCAGCGTGAACATCGTGCCGACTGCTGGTGTTTGCCGCCCGTGACACGCACCGTGATCAGCCATTCACATCCCGGCGACGCCGATGATCAGACCGGTGACGGTGCCACGCCGTGTTGCTGGAACCACTTGAGGAGCTGCTTCCAGCCGTCCGTGGCTGGCTCCGTGCGATAGCTGTCGCGGTAATCGGCGTGGAATCCGTGGGGGGTGTCCGGGTACACGATGATCTCCGACGGGTTGTTGGCGGCCTTGAGCGCCTGGCGCATCTGCTCGACGGTCTCCAAAGGAATGCCGGCATCAGCTCCACCGTACAATCCCAGTACCGGTGCGTGCATGAAGGCGGCCACGTCAATGGCGTTCTTCGGATGGAGGTTGTCGCGGTTGCCGATAAGTCCCCCGTACCAGGCCACGCCGGCCCGGAGCTTCGGATTGTGCGCGGCATACAGCCACACCATGCGGCCACCCCAACAGAACCCGGTGATCCTCAGCTTGTCGGTGTCTCCGTTGCCAAACTGTTTCGCCCACGCCGCCGCGGCATCGAGATCCGACATCACCTGGGCATCCGGAACCTTGGAAACGACCTGGGAGACAATGACTTCGATGCTGGCCAGCTTCGACACGTCACCCTGGCGGGCGTACAGTTCGGGCGCAATCGCGAGATACCCGGACTTGGCCAGGCGGCGGCAGAGGTCTTTGATGTACTCATGGACCCCGAAGATCTCGTGCACCACCAGCACCACCGGGTGCGCACCGCCGGATGCCGGCATGGCTCGATACGCCGGCATCGCTCTACCTGATACGGGAAGGCGATGACGTATATCGTCGCAGTCCACGTGCCGATTGCCGGGATGTCGTTGATCCCGGTGATGTTCGGCTGGCCGCTGGCCCTCCTGCCGGTGCATATCCTGTTTCTCGAACTGGTGATCGACCCGGCCTGTTCGGTAGTCTTCGAGGCTGAACCGGAGGAAGCTGATGTCATGCGGCGTCCCCCACGCAACTCCAAGGAATCCCTCTTCGGCAGACGGCTTCTTGGCCTGGGACTGCTGCAAGGTGCGAGTGTACTGCTGATCGTCATGGCGGTGTATCTGTCGGCGCTGCTGGGCTGGCAAGACGAACTGGACGCCACCGCCTTGAGTTTCACCACGCTCGTCGTTGCCAACTTGGGCCTGATCGTTGCCAACCGCTCGTGGTCCGGCACGATCTGGTCCACCCTGCGCACCCCGAATCCTGCTCTGTGGTTCGTTCTTGGTGGCACGCTGGTCTTCCTTGGCCTGGTGCTATACGTTCCGTTCCTGCGTGCCCTCTTTCACTTCTCGACCCTGCATCCCGATGACATCGCGATCTGCTTGGGGGGAGGGTTTGTCAGCATTCTCTGGTTTGAGTGGCTGAAGGTGTTCAAACAGAAATGGTTGGCTGGAACTTGATCGAGTGACGATGCCTGCGCAAAGCGAGAATGGTGGTCTTGCCGTTGTCGCGCAGGCATCAGCAGTCTACGGTCAGGGTGCGGGAGGTGGCCGTGGCAATTCGATGTGTACGTTTCGATGGGCAAAAGGGGCCATGCGGGTGATGGGCGACGTGGGGGAGGCGATGCAGAGCCTCGCCCAGGCCGGGTTCGTGTGGTTCGACATACACAACCCCAGCCTCGAGGAGCTGGCGCCCCTGGGCCTTGCCCTGAACCTGCACCACCTGAGCCTCGAAGACTGCCTGGACGAGTACCAGATCCCCAAGCTTGACACCTTCCCTACCTACAGTTTCCTGCTCTTCAACCACTACCGGCTGGTAGACGGTGCGCTCGCCAACCCGACCAGCAAGATTGCGTAGCTGACGACGCGAGCACGTGCTCTTGGCGTGCTGAACATGATGCGGCGCGAGCTGCGGTGGTGATCCGGTGGTCAATGGCGGAATGCAAGAAGGGACCAAACATCGACGCGAATACCCCCCAGATGCGGCTGGGCGAAGTGAAAAAACTTGCTAACCGTTTGCTAACGGACCTGGGAACACGTCGTAAGTCCCATCAGCATCAATCAACACAAACACCGTGAGAAACCTGCTTTTCTACAGACAGAGCAACACGCGGAAACACGCCCCGGACGGCCACGAACGCACTTCAAAACCGCGTGGTGTGAATCGGCGTGGCGTCCGAACGGAGATCGGCGTGGGGAATTGACCCCTACCCACGCCGGCTAACCTGGCATCAGCATTTGGGTTTCACGCCGCACGGTGGGGTCACGGTTGGAAGCCGATCCCGGGTCAAAGTTGTACGCCGATTCACAGGCGTGGACTGCGGTCGCCATTTCGTTGCCCGCTGACAGCCACACCGGTAACAAGACGCTTTGACATCAACGGTGAGCTGTTAGAAGGGCACGCGAACTGCGGCTCGTGTCGCTACACCGAGTTACCCACCGAGATCGGAGCAAGACCGACCACGATCAACGGGGTGTGAGTGGAACAGCCGCGCTTGGTGAGTTCTGGTTCGGTTCGAGCCGCGCCGTCGCCGTACCAAATACGGTAACGCGTTGTTTGGACACGAAATAGACGGCTTCAGCGCGATTGATCTCGCAGCACCAAGCCGGCAAATTGCGCTCCGATCCAATACGTCACAAAGGCCAGGACGATGCCTACCAACCACGACGCGAGCACCCCGGCCGCGTCTGCGACGCTCGCTCCGGCGTCGGAGAAGAACAGCTCACCGACGAGCTTGAACAAGTCATCGCTGCGCCAGCGGGCGAGCGGCAACGACGGCGACCAGAGCGCCACCAGCCGCGACACCAGGATGGAACCCATCTCGTAGTAATCACCGGGGATCGAAATGAACGGCGCATAGGCAACCGGTATCGCTGCCCCGAGCGCGAGGCAGCCCCGCAACGGTTTCTGCCTGTCAGTCGCAACCCAACGCAGTAATGGGATGCCGATCAGAATGGTGAGCGTGAACGGCAGGAAGTCGGTTGCAAGATACGTGAGATCGTTGCCGTGGGTATCGAACCCGGTGAGTTGACCAGCGTAGCTCGAGCCGACCGCGACGAACGGGAAGATCTGCTGCAGCCACGCCGCACCGTAGAGCGGATCTATCTCCAGGCGGGTGACCTCGCCACCGGTCAGCAGACATCCGCAGGCGTGCAGCAACTCATGGATGGGCACGTACACCCACCATGCGACCGCAAGCGCGGCGGCAATGCTCAGAACGTGGAGAACGTTGAAACGGGTCAGGCAGGCTGTGAGGGCGGTGAAATAGTCATCGACCGGCAGCTTGAGCATGCGGTAGGCGCGACGCAATGGACGATCCATGTGAGCCGTGCCCGCTATAGCAGGCTTGGCGTGTGCGGTGATAGTCTTCCCGCATGAGCGGGACCATTACTGAGCCACGCCGGTGACTGACCTCAGTCAGGAATGTGTCCATCAGCTAAAGCGCGGGATGACCTGCTTGGCAAACAACTCAATCTGCCCGATCAACTCGTCGGCTGGCGCGATCGGAAACAGCACGTACTTGGTGCAGCCGGCCTCCACGTACGCCCGGCATCTGGGTTTCTGGGTTCGCCCCGGGGTGTCTCCGCGCCGGGGTGGGAGGCATACCGGGATAGGGGCTTTTCCCCTCCAGGGCCGGCTTTCTACCCCTCGGTGGGGAGATCAACTCTTCTTGCCCCCGGGGATTGACCGCCATGAGATAACCGGATAATGGTATGCGATTCGGTGGTTACTTAGATGATGTCCAAGACGGCGGTGTATGCAGTGAAGGCGGTAATTGTCCTGGCGGAGCTTCCCGAGAAGGGCTTTCAGGGAACGGCGTCCCTCGCCAAACGCATCGGGGCCCCGCAGAACTACCTCGGTAAACTCCTGCAGATACTGGCCCGGGCGGGAGTGGTGCAGTCGCAGAGGGGCCTCGGCGGCGGTTTCCAGTTGGCGAAACCGCCGGAAGAAATCCGCATCTTCGACATCGTGGACCCGATCGACCACTTGAGTCGGTGGACGGGCTGTCTCATGGGCGGAGCGTTGTGCGCGCAAGACGCGCCGTGCGGCATGCACGAGGGATGGGCGAAGGCCCGTGAGGCGTACCTGGGTATGCTGGAGTCGTCGACGGTGGTGGATGTTTTGTCGCGGAACCGCCCGTGACGGACCGTGCCTGAGTTTTTTTGCGGAGAAAATGGATAACCGCACGTGGTTCTCTTGCATGCCCGGGCAAGCAAAGATGGGTGTCCCGGGGGACAAGGAGGGTGAGCTGAAAGCAGGAAGACTTGGATACGGATGCCGTTCGAAATGTGGCGCGGGTGCTCGGACCCGCCAGTGGGTGATTCTTCATCGGTCAATCAGGAAAGGAGCGAAGTGATGTATTGTAACCAATGCGAGCAGACCTCTGGTGGGACCGGGTGCGTGAGCAGCCCGGGCATCTGCGGGAAAGACGAAGATGTCCAGTCGATGCAGGAGATTCTGCTGTACGGTCTCAAGGGAATGGCTGCGTATGCCAACCACGCGCGTCGGTTGGGCAAGACCGACGCAAGCGTCAGTGCGTTCATCGAGGAGGCGCTGTTCGCCACCATGACGAACGTGAACTTCGATGTGCCCTCCCTGTTTGAGATGGCCATGGAGTGCGGGAAAAAGAACCTGCGCGTGATGGAACTTCTCGATCAGGCGCACGTGGAGCGATTCGGCAAGCCGTCGCCGACGATCGTCAAGGAGGGCACCCAGGCCGGTCCCGGCATCCTGATCACGGGGCACGATCTCCTGGATCTCGAGAACCTCCTCAAGCAGTGCGAGGGGACCGACGTGAAGGTGTACACGCACGGTGAGATGCTGCCCGCCCACATGTACCCGAAACTCCGCGAGCACCCGAATCTGGCCGGCCACTTCGGCGGCGCATGGCAGAAGCAGAAGACGGAGTTCGAGGCATTCTCCGGACCGACGCTGGCCACGACGAATTGCGTCCTGATTCCCCGTCCGTCGTACGCCGACCGCCTGTTCACGACCCGCTGCACGGCCGTGCCGGGGGCCACTCGGCTCGCCACCGACGACTTCTCGGCGGTCATCGCCAAGGCGAAGCAGTGCCAGCCGTTGCCGAACAGGCCCGGGAAGCAGAGCACGGTCGGTTTCCACCAGGACGTCATTCTCGGCGTGGCCGATGCGGTTGTGAAGGGCGTCAAGGAAGGGAAGATCCGACGATTCTTCGTGATCGGCGGCTGCGACGGGGCGGAAGTGGGCCGCAACTACTTCAGCGAGTACGCTCGTTCCACGCCGCCCGACACTTTCATCCTTACCCTCGGTTGCGGCAAATTCCGCATCCGCGATCACGAGTACGGCGAATTGCTCGGCCTCCCGCGCTTGCTGGACATGGGCCAGTGCAACAACGCCTACGGGGCGATCAAGGTCGCGGTGGCGCTGGCAGACGCGTTCAACTGCACGGTCAACGATTTGCCGCTCACGCTGGTGGTGTCGTGGTTCGAGCAGAAGGCGGTCGCTGTCCTCCTGACGCTCTTGTCCCTCGGCGTGCAGGGCATCACGATCGGCCCGGCTGCCCCCGGTTTCGTCTCGCCGGGCGTGTTCAAGGTGCTCCAGGAGAAGTTTGATCTGCGCATCGCCGGCAAGGACGCGCAGGCGGACTTGGCGATGGCCATGGCTGGGTAGATGTAGCGGGCGGGACAGGCTCCATCCTTCGAGAAGGGGCCTGTTGTGCCTCGCCAAAATCCCATCCGCCGTGATCTCGCAAACCGGGGCGCGGTGGGTAGAAGCGGAGCGGCTCGTGTGGTCCGAGGTATTCACCGACCGACCGGAGCCGTTCTGTTTGCTCACGACACGCAAGCGGCGCGGTGGGCACGAGAAAAAGCGCCCCTGTCCGCTCACGGCAACTGCGGTGTACGCGATCGAATCCATGCGGGGTCAGAGTCCGACCCTGGTCTTTCCGTCGCGTGACGGGGCGCAGATAAGTTACCAAACCCTATTTCACCAGTTCAAACGGCCGTGTGATCGCCTGAACCTCCCTCACTACTCGTTCCACCAGATCCGCCATTGGGCAGGCATGGTGACCACCAGCATGGGGCGCAGCAAGAAAGCCGTAGCCGACTTCCTGGGGCAGACCGACACGGGCGCCACTGAGCGTTACATGCACGCGGCGAAGCCCGAGCTATGGGAAGTCGCAAGACGGTTAGAGCAGGAAATCGACCTGCGGGAAGAGGAGGAGGCGGAGAAGGCGCGTGAAAACTGATTTTCACACATGCGATTCACACACGACGCGGCTAAGTGCCTGTAATCGTGTGCATCGGTGGACGCTTAGCAGGCGTGCGCCTTCGACCACTCGGCCACCTCTCCCCGCGAAAGTCGTAGCACTTTGCTACATTTCGGCTCCAGTGGCAACCGCTCCTGCAGGTCCAAGTTTTGGCGGTTGGACGCGCCGAGCCCTGATTCGTTGTCTGCGCCAATCGCCTGGAAATACGGCCGCCCGTCTGGCGCGGCCGCTAATACTCGAGGCCCGCCCTCCCTGGCATCAGCCGACGGACTGGCGGCGCCGTTTGAGCTCGCGAGCTGCGGCGCGATCCGCGCTCAGCCCCGATTGCTGACGCGATACCGCCTCGTGACCTGCGCCTGGCGTCCGTTTGGCGACGCGTTTGGATCGGCGTCGGGCTGCAACGCCTGCGAGGAGAGTGCGGACGGCTTCATCGAACGCATTGGGTGGGGGCCAGAGGAGCGAGAGCCGATGCAGTACGGGGACCTCTTCGGGGCGACGACCCGCGAGTTCCTCATAGAAACGGCGAAACGGGTTACCCTCACGCGCGGAGGCCTCGTACTCCAACTCCCCGGACACCCAACCGAACATGAAACGCCCCAGCAGATGAATCGCTTCTACCGCTTCCCTGTCGCTGAAGCCGGCATTCACAAGGACTTCCAAGGCGCGCTCCGCATGATCGAGGGACGTGGGGGCACCTGGTGCACCGATATCCACGTTAGAGATGCTCCCGGGGCAACGGAGCAGTACCCCCCGCCAGGCCCGGGCGTAGTCCAGCAGCCACTCGTTCCACGGGCGCCGGTCCAACGGTGGCAGCTCCATGGTCGCCAGCGTCTGCCGGTTGAGGAGTCTCAGCACCTCATCTCGCCCGGTAATATGGCGGTAGAGCGCCTGGACACTCACCCCCATCCGCTCGGCCAGTGCCGGCATCGAGAGCTCCGTAGGAGTCATCTGCGCGGCGGCCGCCAGGATGCGATCCTTGTCAATTGTACGTGGCCGGCCGGGCGGGCGCCGCACCACGGGCGGGCGGCGTTTTGCAACTGATCGAGCCATAGCTTCGATCAGATAACAACAGAGCTCCCAGCTTGTCAAATGTCTATAAATTTTTTGATACCACTGAAACGGGCCTTGAATAGCCCTGTGCCGCCCGAGAGATTGAGGCCATCCAGGCACCTCTGATTAGTGTCTGCTTGCGCCCGTGTGCGGCGGCCGCTATGGTGAATCACCTACTGACTGTCCGGCGCGAGGGTCATCCTCGCTTCCAGGCTTCCGAGAGCCTCCCGCACCCACATTCAGGCAGAAACAGCCATGGGCACAGGTGCCGTCGCTGTCAGGCACGAGAGCTCCACTGCGGAGTGCTCCGAGCCGCAGGGCAAATCCATCACGCGGCCGCACAGGCGGCCCCAGAGAGAAGTACGCAAGGGGTATCGAGCCTTGCAAGGAGGACGGCCTTGACGATGAACGAGATTGAAGAGGTGCTGAACACCATGATGCGGGGTATCGACAAAAAAACGGCCTTGACTATTGAGCCCGGTCCGGACGCCAACGTACCGGCTGTGATGGTCCGCCTCCGCTGCCTGAAGCGTACAGGCTCGCTGCAGCTGACCGAGGCCGACTTGTTCGCGGCGCAGACCGATCTCATGCGACGCAACCGCGTGCGCACCGCACTCAAACGCGCCCGTGACCGCATGTGGGAGGAGACCACCTACATCTTCAGCACCAAGGTCGATCGCCAGAAGGCATCACAGGGCGCGAACTGGTTTCACCCCTCACAACGCGGGCGAGGCCGTCGCTAGCCGCGTTGACGGAGCACGCCAGAACACGGAGCCGGGTGCGGACCAGGCTCGCGCTTCCCCTTCAACTCGGCGCTTCTTCGAGGTCCGCCCTGGTCACGGGAACCTGGACGCCGCGGATGTTGATGATGAACCGGTCCTCGGCGGACTCACTGAGGCCCGCCGGCACCGGCGGCTCGATGCTTCCCCAGGTGCCCGAGAGAATGCGCTTATCTCCCCAACGTATGTTGCGCGCCGTCCTGACGACGGTATACGGTGATGGCCAACCTCTGAGTTCCATGCCACGTGCATAGCACAATCTCGTGTGGCCAGCATGTGCAGACTCGCGGGGACTCTGCAGGACACCGCCTCACAAATCCTCCGGCCGAAAGCCCCAAGCGCGCAGAATCGCCGCTTCGTCGGCCGCGCTCGTGGCCTTCTTGAACTTCGCCCCGGAACGGCCTTTGACGCGGCGCTCGCACTCGGGCCACGTCGCATGGCGCATGGGTTTGCCGTCGACCAGGCTCAGGTAGGAATATGCTGCAGCCTTGCTCTTGCCGGGCGCAGAGCCAGCCGTGCGTTTTGGAAGGCTGGTGTCGTCAGGCGTATCGAATATAGGGACCGGGTAGCGTATAAGCGGCCCGTGGTACAGCTCCGGCCGGCACTTGAGCGCGAAGGCGTTGGCGATCTCGTCGACACGTTCATTGCCCGCAATGCCGGCATGGCCGCGCACATAGTGCCAGGCGATGCTGTCCTTGCCGCGCGCCGCCACCAGGCTCGCCAAGCGTTCCCAGAGTTCCCGGTTCAAGACGTCGGCACCGGCGGCGGTCTTCCAGCCGCGCCGGCGCCACGCCCGGATCCATTCGCGGATACCTTTGATGACATAGGTCGAGTCGGTGTAGATGGCCAGATTGCCGGGTTCCTGCTGCAGATGGCGCAATGCTTCGATCGCGCCGGTTAGCTCCATCTGGTTGTTGGTCGTGTGCGCCGCGCCGCCGCCGAGCTCGGTGACCTGGCCGTCGGGTGTGGCAATGATCGCGCCCCACCCGCCAGGACCAGGATTGCCCTTGGCGGCGCCGTCGGTGAACACTACAATCGGTTGCGTGCTCATGCGTCGTTTTCCACCGCGTTGCTGTGCCCGGTTGGAGCGCTGAATGCAACCCGGACGCGGATCCCCCTGGCGGACGACGGCAGGACCCATCATGTGCGCGTCATTCTCGGAAGATCTTTGCAAACTGACCCGAGCGCGTGAACTATTTTGCCTGTTACAGTATAGAACCCCCAAAATCCGGACGACTTCGCTGCGGTGCTGGCCGGTTTGGCGAAGCTTGGGAACCGGCAATGTCACCATGAACCGCTGTCCAAAGCGCTCGGCAATAGCCTGTTTGAGCTCCGACATGTGGGCAAGCTCAACACTCGCGTCCTGTGGTTCTTCATGAAGGGCCGCCGGATCGTCGCCGTTCATGCGATCCGAAATAAAGGCCAGGTGCTCTCGGCCCGTGACCTCAAGATCGCCCGGGAACGGATGCACGACTGGCTGAAGAGGGCCGGGGCATGAAAAAGACGAACTTCGACCGATACCTCGAAGAGCATTTGCGCGACCCCACGTTTGCCTCCCGCTTCGAGCGGGCCGGCGAGGCATGGGACGTGGCCCTGCAGCTGGCCGCCCTGCGCCAGAAGGCCGGCCTGTCTCAAAAGGATCTGGCACGCCGCCTCAAGACTTCGCAGCAGCAGATCAGTCGCCTCGAGTCCCCAGGATACGAAGGACACTCCCTGAGCATGCTGCGCCGCGTCGCACGGGTGCTCAACGCCAAGGTTCGCGTGGTGTTCGAGCCCGCAGCGGAGAGTTCCCGAACCCACATCGCCGAGGCCACCGCGCGTTACCGCACCAAACGCGGGCCTGCATGACTTTCGAAATCACAGCCCCAACGGGGCGAAAGCCAACAGCCCAGGGCAAGGAGCGCAGCGACGCCGCCCTGGGTTACGAATCCCGAGACACGTCGAGCCCTGAAGGGGCGAAAGATGGCAAAGCGCTTCCGAAAGGCTGGCGTTGGGTCACGCTCGGCGAAGTTGCCGAGTCGATGAAGAACGGCATCTATAAACCTGCATCGTCCTACGCTGATGACGGCTTGGCGTGCCTGCGGATGTATAACATCGACGAAGGGCGAATCGTCTGGCGCGACATCAAGCGGATGCGTTTGTCCGAGGAAGAAATCCGCGAGTACGAACTACTGCCGGGCGACCTGCTCGTCAATCGTGTGAACAGTCGTGAGTTGGTCGGAAAAGCTGCCGCGATTTCCGCCGGGTTGGAGCGGTGTGTTTTCGAGAGCAAGAACATCCGCGTCCGCCTTCGTCGTGAATTGGCTTCTCCTGAGTTTGTCAGCTACCGGCTCTTCTCTGATGGTAGTCGCTACTTCACGCAGAACGCCCAGCAGGTTGTCGGCATGGCATCGATCAGCCAGCCACAAGTCGCGCGGTTCCCGCTTCCTCTCCCGCCCCTCGACGAACAGCGCCGGATCGTGGCGGAGATTGAGAAGCAATTCACGCGGCTCGAGGTGGGGGTAGCGGCGTTGCGGCGGGTGCAGGCCAATCTCAAACGCTACCGCGCCGCCGTCCTCAAAGCCGCCTGCGAAGGCCGCCTCGTTCCCACCGAAGCAGAGCTTCAGAGATCAGAGGCCAGAGGTCAGAATTCAGAAACGGGCTACGAAACCGGCGCGCACCTCCTGGCCCGTATTCTCACCGAGCGCCGCCAAAACTGGCAGGGCCGTGGCCAATACAAAGAACCCGCCGCCCTCGACGCCACCAATCTACCGGCGCTGCCAGAGGGCTGGACGTGGGCACGACTTGAACAACTCGGTTTAACCTTATGGCGGTCTGACAAAGCATCCGAAACGGGTAAAGCTCCCGAACCAGCTTCCATATCTCCGCGTGGCGAACGTCTATGCGAACAAACTCCGTCTTGAAGAGATTGAGCATATCGGCGTTGAAGATTCCGAACTCGCAAAACTTCTCGTCCACGCTGGCGACCTGCTCATAGTGGAGGGCAACGGCAGCAAGGACCAAATTGGTAGGCTGGCAATTTGGGATGGCTCAATTGATCCGTGCGTTCACCAGAATCACATCATCAAGGTCCGGTCCGTCGAGGCTCGGATGCCGAAATGGATTCTCCACTGGCTGCAATCGCCGAACGGTCGTCACTTTGTCGAACTGGTAGCAAGTTCTACATCGTTGTTCGGCTGAGGCTCATGCGACCCGACGGCTTTCACAAGAAGGTTTCGACGAGGGAACCCTCACCAAGCTGCAGATCTTCGAGCTGTACGCCCGGGAGTGGTTGCCCGTGTTGTCCTTCGCCTCTGCTTCGATCACGGCGTGAAACGACAGCACGCCGAACCGTTCTCGCGCAGCTCAAGAGGGCAAATGTAATCGCCGTCCAGTTTCGAGTCCCGCAAGTTGACCGATTGAGTTCTCCGCGCCCGATACAGTTGCTGGGTTAGACCCGCGCCGAACGGTTAAGGGCAGGTGCTGTCCTAATTTGCGCTACTGTTGCCCAGCGGGCTTCCTTCGAGACGGCCGCTGAGAGAATGCGGCCTCCTCAGGACGAACGGTAAATGAATTGATTCGAAAGACTTTTTCCCGCTCACCCTGAGGAGGCGTCCTCTTTTCAGACGCCGTCTCGAAGGGTGCCCGCTGGACACGCCCGCTCAAATTAGGACATTACCTAATGGGCACCCCTGAGTTGACAGCGCACCGATATGCCACCACAATGGTTGCATTATGGCTGCCATCACGCTCAAGGACTTACCGGCTTCCTTACATCGCACGCTCAAGGCGCGCGCCGCGCGCCACAAGCGCAGCCTCACCCAGGAGGTAATCATTCTCTTGGAAGAGGCCGTGGCTCCTTCCCGCCGGATCGACGTCGAGGCGATGCTTGCCGATACCAGACGCTTCCGGGATTCCCTGAAGCTTGAAGCTCGACCCGAGGAGATCGACGCTTTCAAGCGTGAAGGCCGCGCGTGATCGTCGTCGATACGAACATTCTCGCCTACCACTGGCTGCCAGGACCAAAGAGCGCGGAAACGGATGCGCTTACACGAATTGATCCAGAGTGGGCCGCCCCCCTGCTCTGGCGTTCGGAATTTCGCAATGTGCTGGCCGGCTATATCCGTTCGGGGCGCCTGTCGGTCGCCGACGCCGAGCGTGCGGTGCACCTTGCTGCCGCCTCGCTACTCGGAGGGGAGCATGCTGTAGCGGATGAAGTCGTGTTGAGCCTGGTTGACGGATCGAGGTGCTCAGCTTACGATTGTGAATTTGCGGCCCTGGCGACCGCGCTCGGTACCGTGCTAATCACGGAAGACCGTGCTTTGCTCACCGCATTCCCAAGGCTCTGCCGTTCTCTTGACGAAGCGGTCCGAGGCCGCCTACGCCCATGAGCAACCCGCAACAACTCGTCCAGAAACTCTGGAACTACTGCTCCATCCTGCGGGATGACGGGCTCTCCTACGGCGATTACGTCGAACAGCTGACCTACCTGCTCTTCCTCAAGATGGCCGATGAGCAGAGCCGGCCGCCGTTCCGCAAGCCCTCGGCGGTGCCGCCGGGTTACGACTGGCCGAGCCTGCTGGCGAAGGATGGCGACGAGTTGGAGACGCATTACCGCCACCTGCTCGACACGCTCGGCAAGCGCACCGGCATGCTCGGCACGATCTTCCGCAAGGCGCAGAACAAGATCCAGGACCCGGCCAAGCTGCGGCGGCTGATCGTCGACTTGATCGACAAGGAGCAGTGGTCGAGCCTGTCCGCCGACGTGAAGGGCGACGCCTACGAGGGCTTGCTGCAGAAGAATGAGCTGGTCAAACGCGACAAGGTAAACCTAGACATCTTCTGGCTGAAGGACGAGTCGATGGAGGAATCGGCGAATCTGCCTGAGCCGAACCTGATCGCCGCCGAGATCACGGAGGACCTTGAGGCGGCGCTCGAACAGTTCGCCACCATCGCCGAAGACCTGAAGCGGTAAGTCAGGAGCTTGGCCGAGGAGGAAGGAGCCGCACCCCGGCACTACTCCGCTGACCCTCCGCCCCTGATGCTTCCGCCACCAGCTTGACTGGCCCCCAGCATCGGCCCATCATCAAAGGCAAAACAAGAGTCAACTTCCTGTACGCCAAAGGCGAAAGGGGAGAGAATATGATGAGCCTCTGCAGGGGCCATGTAGGTCTCCGGCAGGTGGCGCGGGCTTTCGGCATGCTGGGCATGTTCTTCGTAATGCTCATCGCATTCCTGGCAGCCCGGGCCGAGGGACAGTGCCACGACGTCCTGCTGGAAGCAGGAGTCAACGACAACTTCAGCACCGCGGACCGTCCCGAACTGACCTCCCCCAGTCCAGGACTGCTAATTCTGGTAAACCCTCAACTTCGTGTAGATTTCGATAGCACTTTAGTAAATAGGCATTTCGGCCATACGTTTAGCATCCCCCGAGATAGCTGCATCGTAGGGGCACGGCTGGAATTTCGCGCCAAACCTCTCAATGGAAGTACCAACGATGCGATCAGCGTGGGCTTCGTTGACCCTGGCGGTCAGTTTGTGGATACGCGATGGACGGCTTTCTTCGGAAGTGGAAACGCTGGCTTTCCTATACTGCTGCCGGCACAGCAATGGGTTCCACCTGCAGTGAATGTGTTCCTTCTGGACCTGCAGAATCTGCCAGGAGGAGTGAATCTCCTGCCGGATCTCGATGCGCACCGATCTCTGGACATCTACGTTCAGGACGACACCAGCATTGACTACCTGAGGTTTATAGTCTCACTCTGCGATTGCCCGACCGCAACTCCAGCTCTGACCAGCACCCCCACTGCAACCGCTACGCTGACGCTGACGTTCACCCGCACTTTCACCCGCACACCCACGCCGACGCGCACAGCGACTCGGACGCCGACACCGACTCCGACCAGCACGCCGACTCTGCCCGTGGTGGGCTACGCGGATCTGCACGTGCATCAGTTCACCAACGAGTCGATGGCGGGTGCGTGGCTCTACGGCAGCCCGACCGGCCCGGTGGACACCGCGATGCCGAGGTGCAGCGGCAACGTGCCGCTCGCTCCTGGCCGAAACCACGGCGCACTCGACAAGACGCTGGTAATGGCCATCGCGGGTCCCGTCTCGGGGCTCCTGCTCGGCCAGCTGGCGTCGGAAATGACCGGCGCCGATACCGGCCTGCACGCCGCCCGCCGCCACGGCTATTGCCAGGAGAACGTCATTCCCGGGCCGGGGATGTGCAAGGGAAACGTCGCGTGCAACCTGCTCGGCCAGTCGAGCTGCGACCCAACCTACGTATGCGAGTGGAAGAGCGTCGGTAGCATGTGCAGGGACAAGCCGGGCGACGGCATCAGCGTCGGTACCGCCTGCAATCTCGTCAGCAGCGCGAACTGCAACAACACCTGCTACTGGGACTGGCCCGTCTGCAGGGGCAACGTGGCGTGCAACACGCTGTCCCACTCCAACTGCAACTCGAACGTCTGCTCGATGCAGAGCATTGGATCGCTATGCCGCGACCGCGACGGCGACGGCAAGAGCGTGGGCCTGGCCTGCAACACCCTCGGTCAATCCGCCTGCGCCGCCGCCTGCAACTGGGATGCGAACTGGGGCTCGATCACGCTGCATGCGGAGGACCGCGCGCACGACTGGACGGACCGCAACAAGAACAACGGTGACAAGGCGTCGTGGCCGGCGTGGGACGCGATCGCCCACCAGCAGGTTCACACCACATGGCTCCACCAGGCCTACCAGGACGGACTGCGCCTGATGGTGATGTCGGCCATCAACAACGAGGCGTTCTGCCAGTTCCTGCCCAGCGCCAACCGAACGCCGGGATACGACTGCAGTGACATGGCGAACATAGTCCGCCAGCTCAACGCCGCCATCGCGCTCGGCAATGATCCGAACACGTCCTGGTACCAGATCGCATACAGCACGCAGCAGGCGCGCGACATCATCAACCAGAACAAGCTGGCGGTGATCCTCTCGGTCGAGGCCAGCGACATCTTCAACACCGCGGATCCGCAGGCGACCCTGCAGGACCTTTACAACAAGGGCGCCCGCACGCTGCAGCCGCTGCATCAGTTCAACAGCAAGCTCGGCGGCGTCGCCTGGCACGATGGCAACATCAAGCTCGTCCAGACCATCAAGAACCTCCCGAGCACGCACCACCTGTGCAAGGACAATGGTGGTACCGGTAGCTATGCCAAATGCGATGCCACCAAGAACCAGCTCAACTATCTCGGGTTGACCGGCGCCGGTAAACGTTTCGTCACCAAGATGCTGAATCTGGGCATGCCGGTCGATATCGCCCACATGTCCGAATTGAGCGTCAAAGACGTCGAAACCATCGTCACCGCAGCCTGCGATTACCCGGTCTACGTCTCGCACGGACACGTCCGCTCGCTGCTCGATGAAGACAGCTGGAAGGCCGACAAGAAGCACGAGAAGACCAGCCCCGACTGGGAGCTCGACCTGGTCAGGAAGACCGGCGGGATGTTCGGCCTGCGGACCGGCGCCGATCACCACGAGGCGAACGAGTACTTCGCGGCCATGGGCGCCGCGGGGCTTCCCACCTCCCTTCCCGTCGCTGGGCCCCAGCCCATGCCTGGCGGAAAGGTCGGAGGAAACGAGTTCCACTTCGCCTACGCGCTCGACTACCTGTTCCGCCTCAAGGGCGTTCATGTTGCACTCGGATCGGACTTGAACGGCCTCATCCCACAGATGGTCTTCTCCGGAGAGTCGCAGGACACGAAGATGGCGGGTCTCGCTCACATCGGCAAGCTGCCGGTAATGCTCAGCAAGGTGGATGTGGCGGGGCTCGACACCGGCACGTTCAAGGAGCTGAAGGAAAACTCGGCCGAGGCCTACTTGCAGATGTGGGAGCGGGCTGCCGCCTTCGCCACTGGAGAGTCATGCTGCCCGACGCCGAGCGTCACACTCACGATGCCCAATCAGGCCTGGTACGGCCGAGCTAACCGGGTGCTCATCTCCGGTGCCGGCTTCACGCCGCACGCCAGCATGCAGGTGAGCGTGCGGTCCAGCCTCATGTCCGCCCCGATTGCCTGCACCGACGTCGAGTTCTTGAGCAGCACTTACCTGCGTTGCACATTGCCGCCGCTCATCGCCGACACCTCGTACTACGTAACAGTCAAAAACGGAGGCTGCGGCCTCGATGGAACCAAAGAAAACGCCTACTACGCTTCGCCCGTGGACAGCGGACCGGTCGTCGGCGAAGACGATCCGCCCTTCACGCAGGCCAACCTGCGAACCGTGCTGGCCGACGAAGTCCCGTCAAACGGGTGGCTCGCGCCCAACCCGGCGAAGATCGCCGCCGTGGACTGGACGGATCCAGCCTGGGACGGCGCCAGCACGCCGACCATCAACGTACCTGGCGACCGCGGCTTCGAGGACGGCTACCCGCAAAGCGACTGGGACGCCACCGCGACCTCGCCCGACCGACTGCCGGTCTCACCTGCGCTCGACGTCCTGCTCGGCAAGGAGGAAGCGGCCCTGTTGAGCGACCCGATCACGATGATAGCCGCCTGCGACAAGGAAGAAGCGGCGAAGTCGGAACTGGCGGCGGCCAGCGGCTGGCCGCCGGCGTGGCGCGCGCAGGTGAACTTGCTGTGCAACTGGCAGAGTCACGTCTGCGTGCCGGGCATTGGCGACTGCGACGGTAATGGTCAAGTCACCATCAATGAGATCCTCACCATGGTGAACAGCGCGCTCGGACTCATGCCGTGCTCCAACTGCATCGGCGCGCAATGTCCCGTCATGATCGATCAGATCCTGGCCGCCGTGAACAACGCACTGAACGGATGCTGAATTCCCCCTCCGCACCCACAGCCATGCACCAACGGCATGGCGCAACATAGCTTCAGGGTTGCCGCATCTTTTCGGCGGCTACCCTGGGGGGAGGCGCATACCGCCGGCCACCTGGGGTAGCCAACCAACGGCAACCCCAGGCTATGGTGCGCAACACCTTCGGTGTAATTCTCCGACAAACCGGGCTTGTTCCTCCTCGTGTCCAGTGGCCCAACTTGTGGGTAAAGATAAGCCCTCCGTGAGGGGATGTAATGTTGCCTTTCTTGCCACCTTTTCTATTCCTTGGCAGCCTCGTGAATCACATGTTGCGCTACAGCAACTTCCCCACATTGGCCCCATGTTGCGTGGCCTCCCAGAGCCGTCGTGGGGCAAAGGCTGCGCCGACCAGATATAGTTCCGCAACCTTGCCCTGCAGCGCGGCATAGATGCGGTCGTCCGGGCGGCTGCCGAGACTCGCAACTACCGTGTCCACCTGCTCTATGACTCGCTCATCCCCCGAGTGGGCATTGAAAGCGATCACGGTGTTGCGCTCGATCGCCCGCACCCGGGTTGACGGACTGATGACCACACCGTTCTTGTACAGCCAGTAGTACACGATACCGCGGGTATAACGCTCTATGCGGTCTCCCATCATGAGCCACTTGTGCAGGATCTCGACCTGCTTGCCCTGCGCCGCCAGGAAGTCGGCGACGCTTGGTGTTTCCATCGCGTCATCTTCGGAGATGATCACGACACGCTGGCCGACCGTGGCCTGCCCGGCAAGGACGTCGCACGCCTGCACCACGTTCGGCTGCTCGGCACCCGGAATTTCCAGCTGTCGCGGTACCGAGCCGGTCGCCACCACCACCGCGTCCGGTTTGAGCCCGGCCACCATTTCCGGCGTGGCTGCGGTGTTGAGGCGGAGGTCAATGCCCAGGAGGCCCACTTGGAACTGGTGGTAGCGTGGAAAATCCAGAAAGCCCTCGCGGCGCGGTGCTTTGGCGGCGATCAGCAGCTGGCCCCCCAACTCGCTGCCCTGTTCCAGCACGATTACCTGATGCCCGCGACCGGCGGCCGCGCGCGCCGTTTCCAAGCCGGCTGGCCCTCCGCCAATCACGACGACACGCTTGCGTTGCGCTGCGGGAGCCATGGACTTCCATTCCAGCTCATGCCCGATTACCGGGTTGACGGCGCAGCTCGGCGTCTTGTCCTCGTCGTGCACCACGCGTCCGATGCAGGTATTGCAGGCAATGCACTTGCGGATCTCGTCCAACCGCCCTTCGCGCACCTTTAGAGCAAACTCGGGGTCGGCAATGGTGGCCCGGGGCATGCCGATGAGGTCGGCGGTGCCTTCGGCCAGCAGCCGTTCGGCAAGCACGGAGGACGTTTGGCAGGCAAGGTAGCGGTCGTCACCGGCGGTGCTTCGGGTATCGGCGCGGCTACCGTGCGGCGCTTTCGGCAAGAAGGAGCGCAAGTCGTATCCACCGACATACAGGCAGACCTGGGCCAGAAGGTTGCGCAAGAGGCTGGGGCTCTGTTTTACCAGCACGACGTCGTCGATGCGGCCCAGTGGGCCGAGGTCATGGCGCTGGTGGAGAAACGCTTCGGCCGCCTCGACATCATGTTCAACAACGCCGGCGTTCTGGGCGGCAAGTCCATGTCGACATCGACATGGCGAGCTGGAATCGCGGCATCGGCATCAATCAAACCGGCGTAATGCTCGGCTGCAAGCACGCCATTGCGCTGATGCGCAAGAATCCAGGCGGATCGTCGGGGTCAATCATCAACACCGCCTCGACCACGTCATACGTCGCCTTGGCCGATGATGTGAGCTACTGCGTCAGCAAGAGTGCGGTACGGCTGTTGACCAAGTCGGTGGCGGTCTGGTGCGCACGCAACAGCGCCGGAGAATACCTCGTGGACGGCGGCTGCCTGGCGCCACATCCGGGTATGTAGCCGTCTCAAAGCGCGACGCCTGTCGCGCTTCCGTCAATCTCGGTAAGCGTGCTGGGCGCCCCGGCCGGTGACCCATGCGTCACGGGCAAACACGGCGCGCATGCGGTCCATCTCCCTGCCGGAACAAAGCAGCAGCGTCATCGCGCTGACATGGCGGCCGATTGCGGCCAACCCGTTTCTGCAGCTACGCCAGCGGTTGGTTCATCGGTGCGCGCGGCATGTCTTTTGCATGAAAGGCTTACGGAGCTATGAGAAGCCAGCCTCATCCCAAGTCCTTTCGCAAAGCTCACGCTAACCCAGAGCGCAACGCCGGTTACACGCTGGTTGAAGTGATGGCGGTGATCGCACTCATTGCCATCATCGGGGGCATTGCCCTGCCCGGGTATCGCGCCGAGCGGCTGCAAATCGGCGCGGCGCAGCGGCTGGTGATCGCGCAGCTGCGCCTGGCGCGGACCAATGCCATCACCAGGGGCGTTCATTTCCGCCTCGAGTTTTCGCAGCCCACGCAGTTGTCGCTCGGACGAATGCAATTGGTGGGTGGCGCGTGGCAGGTCGAGCCCGATAAGGTGCAAACGATCACGCTGCCGCCAGTTACCCGGCTTAGCGCCGCCGTGGTGGGAAGCAGCGTCGAATTCAATACGCGGGGACTGGCTATAAACCTCACTGAACCGCGGCAGATCGACCTCACGGACACTTTCGGGGTGACCAAGTACCTCGAGGCCTGGCCTTCAGGACAGATCAATGAGCTCTGAGCGTCTGCGGAAGCAGGATGGAGGCATCCTGGCCGAGTCGCTGGTGGCCATCGGGCTGTTTGCCATAAGTGCGGCTGCCATCGGACAGCTCCTGGTGCAGCATGTCCGCCTGCAAGGCAGCAACGGCACGGCGACCACGGCCATCGCACTGGCGGCGCAGGAGCTCGAGGACCTGCGTGCCCTCGATTACAGCGACATGCTCAGCCATTCCGGCACGGTAACCGCCGGCGCAATCACCTACAACATACAAACAACCGTGGTGCCCGATTCACCGGAGCCCAACCTGAAGAGTATCACCACCAGTATTTCCTGGACCGAACCCGCCGGACCGAAGGTGTACACCACGTATGTCATCTTCAGCGACATCACGCGCTGAGAGCGGCTTCTCCCTGGTGGAGCTGCTGGTTGCCACGACCGTAATCTCCGCGGTGATGATTGCTCTTGCCGGACTCTTTGTTGCCAGCCGCAACATGATCCAGCAGCAGATCCTCCGCATCGAAACCCTGCAGGCGCTGCGCGCCACGCTCGACAACCTCATGCGTGACCTCCGACTGGGCGGCGCCTGTTTGCCCAGCACCGGAAGCTTCATCGCCCTCGCCGGAGTGAATGCCGGCAGTAACGACACCGTCGCGACGCGCTCCGGCGTCGTCGATGCCAATCTGACCTGCGTGGTCACCACAATCCGTGACCCCATGCCGCCGACCGCGCGGGAACTGAAAGTCGAATCGACCAACGGCTTTGCGGAAGGAATGCGCGCCTACATTCGTCACCCAAACGGGACAGGGGAGTTCTTCACCATCACCCTCGTCCAGCCGAGCGCGTCGATGCTGCAGAAGGATGGTCAATCCTCACAAGACTATCCAGCGGGAAGCGGGGTTTACGCCATCGATGAACGAACTTACTCGCTCGACACCTCGAACCCATCTCTGCCGGTGCTGCTGATCGCCATAAACGGCGGCACGCCGACACCTTTTGCTTCTGGTGTCGAAAGCCTGGGGGTGCGGTACAAGCTGGCGCGCAACTGTCCGCCGTGCGACGTGGTGGACTTGCCGGCCAACGACAGCGAATGGATGTTGGTGAACGAGATCGTCGTGAGCGTGACGGCACGATCACGTGTTCCGGACAAGGACGGTCAATACTTTCGGCGCAGCGGCCAGGTTTCCGTCAAGCCGCGCAATCTCTTGCCGGGATCGGGGGGTCTATGAAGCGCTCAGCGCAAAGCCAGGAAGCAGGCATGGCCCTGGTGGCTGTCCTTCTGGTTCTGGCATTGTTGATGGGACTGGCCGCCGCGCTGACTACCACGGTCACCATGGACACCTCCCTGCGCGACGCCTTTGCCCGTGCCACGAGCGGCTTCTATGCCGCCGAAGCCGGCCTGAATCGAGGCATGGGGAGCTTCCGCAACGACTTCATCGCCTTCCACGTTCCAGGCGGCGACGACTTCGCCCCGAAGAGCTTCACCTTAGGCGGGCGCACGGTAACCTATCAGCTCACCGATCCCGGCGGAAACCCCCGCAACGTGACGATTCCCGCGGGGCAGGTGTTTGGTGGCCTCAATGCTCTCCAATACACTTACGTGGCCAACTCGCAGGCCTCGTCGCCACTTGGCATGGAAGCCAGCGTTGGCGCCGAGTTTGACGTCGGCTACATTCCGTTGTTTCAGTTCCTCGCGTTTTACGCCGGTGATCTTGAGATCGAACCAGGTGCCAACATGAACCTGCACGGCCGCGTGCACACCAACGGTGACCTGTATCTCAATTCCGAGGCGACGCTGACCATTCAAGATGCTCCGGCCATTCCGCTGGTGCAGGTCACCGCCAAGAAAGACATATACCGTGGACGCAAGGACAGGAACGCCTGCAATGGGACGGTGACCGTCGACACCCTGGTAGACCTCAATCACGATGGCAGCCTGGATCCACGCACCCTCGCGTGCAACAGCACCAGCACCCGTAAGGTGGGGTCATCAGAGCTCGTCAACTGGAAAGGCAGCATGCTAAGCCGCATCCAGAGCATCGGCGTACCGCAGCCGGACATTACCGCCAAAGGCAGCGGCGTGTACTGGACCAACGCCGACCTGCGCATCGTATTACGAGCTGACCAGCCGTTATCCTCAACCTGCACGGCTCCGCCGCCCGCCTGTCCGCTCTATCCTATAGAAGTCCAGAATGCGGACGGCACCCAGGATGCGACCAAGACCGTGTGGCTACAGGAATTCATGCAAGATGGCAGCTTCAATTACTCCGATTCGTCCGTGCGAGGAACGCAACCGATATTCTATACCGACACCCCCTGTTCAGGCTGCGATAACGTCCAGGCATCCTCGTACTGGCCCAGGTTCTCGAGCCCTACCCGCCCCTACGCCGCCATCATGGGCAGCCTTGGAACCGACATCACCAATTTCGACGATGACTACCGCCGCGGTGGTTTCTACAACCAGCGCGAGGACAAGTGGATGCTGCTTCTCAACGTCAATCTGCACGACCTGCTCGCATGGAACATGATCCGACCGGCAGGCAGCCGGTTCTTCGAGCCCGGCGACAACACGGACGGCGGACTAGTTATCTACCTCACGGTCCAGGGGAACAGCTCGAACGGCATCAATAACTATGGCGTGCGAGTGTTTGGCTCCGCCAACCTTCCGTTTCCTGCTTTGCCTTCAGGTGGCGATCCCACCGGCCTGACAGTGGTCAGCGATCAGGCCCTGTATGTTCAAGGGAATTACAACACCGTCAGCTGGCAGCCGGCAGCGATGTTCGGCGACAGCATCAACGTGCTGTCCAACAACTATTTCTGTCCCAACACGACTGTAACCAATCCCGTCAACTGCGCCACCAATGGGACGACCAATGACGGCCAGAGTGATCTGCCGCTCAACAACAGTGCGCGCAACGCGAGCTCCACCGGCGTGAACGCGGCCTTCCTGGCCGGTGTCGACGCCTCCACGGCAGGCAACTACAACGGCGGCCTGGAGAACTACCCGCGTCTGCACGAGAGTTGGACTGGGCGGACGCTGACGTACCTGGGATCGTTCGTCAGCCTGGGCGTGCCTGAGCACGTCAACGGAGCTTGGTGCGGCACCGGCACCACCTGCAACATCTACAACCCTCCGGCGCGCAACTGGGACTACGACAGCCGCTTCAACGACGTGCGCAATCTTCCCCCGCTGACACCCCGCTTCGTATACGTGCAACAAGTGTTGTTCACCCAGAACTTCCAGTGACCGGCGGCCATCCTGGTTTCAGAAGTACGGGGCGGCGGTTGGAGTCGCCGCCAGGCGGCTTGGTGCCCTTCGTTGCCGCGAATTCATTCGCCGGGGTAGTTCTAGGTTCGTGGCAGGAGCCACCTTTCTTTGACGGCCCACCGAAGGTCGCCCGCACGACCGCCAACCGTTCGCCTCCAATTTCAGGTTGCAAGCAAACGGGCAATCTGTACAAGTAAGTTGACGGGTGACTATACCTTGGACGCTCTTGCCACACGCATGCCATTGCGGATTCTCTTGGTGGAGGACTCTGAAGCCGACGCCGAGCTGCTGCTCGAAGAACTGCGGCACGGCGGCTATGAGCCCGCATGGGAGCGCGTTGAAACCGCTGGCGCTTTATGCCGGGCGCTGGAGCAGCAGCAGTGGGATGTCATCACCTGCGACTGGATGATGCCGCGATTCAGCGCGCCTGACGCTTTGGCCATATTTCAGGAACGCCACGTCGACGTCCCCGTGATCATTGTTTCCGGTCAGGTGGGGGAAGAGTTTGCCGTGACTGCCATGAAGGCGGGAGCACACGACTTCGTCAGCAAGCACAAAGTGGCGCGATTGTGCCCGGCCATTGCGCGCGAACTGCAGGAAACCGAGGTGCGGCGATCGCGCCAGCGGGCGGAGGAAGCGCTCTACCTGACCCAGTTCTCCATGGACCATGCTGGCGACAGCATCTTTTGGGCCAACCCGGACGGCCGCTTCCTCTATGTCAATGACAGCGCCAGTAGTCAACTCGGCTATACGCGTGAAGAACTGACCGCCATGCATGTCTGGGACATCGATCCGGATTATCCGCCGCAAAGATGGTGCACGCACTGGGAGAAGATCAAGGAGCAGGGCACGTTGACCTTGGAGACCCAGCTTCGCCGGCAGGACGGCACCACTTGTCCGGTTGAGCTGAGCATCAAGTACCTGAAATACCGCGAGCGCGAATACGCCTGCACCTTGGTGCGCGACATCAGCGAACGCAAACGGGCGGAGAAACTGATCCGACATCTGCACCGCCAAAATGAGCTCATCCTGAACTCGGCGGGCCAGGGCATAATCGGGCTGGATCTCCAGGGGATGGTCAGTTTTGCCAATGAAGCCGCCGCCAGGATGCTGGGCCGTGCCGTGGAGGAATTGGTCGGGCAGCACAGCCACTCGCGTTGGCACCACACCAGACCCGACGGGAGACCGTATCCGCAGGACGAATGTCCGATCTATGCCGCTTACAGCGACGGGACGGTGCACCGAAGTGATACCGAGGTGTTTTGGAAGAAGGACGGAACGGCATTCCCCGTCGAGTACGTGAGCAGCCCCATCCGAGAAGGCGGAAAGCTGGCCGGCGCCGTCGTAGTCTTTCATGACATCACCGAGCGCAAGCGGACCGAGGCTGAGATCCATTCACTCAGCGCCGAGCTCGAACGGCGCGTGCACGAGCGTACGGCGCAGCTCGAAGCCGCGAACAAGGAGCTGGAAGCGTTCAGTTACTCCGTGTCCCACGACTTGCGCAGACCGCTGCGGGCCATCGACGGCTTCAGCAGCGTGCTGCAGGAACACCACGCCAGCCAACTGGATGCGCAGGGGTTGCATTATCTGCAGCGCGTACGCGAAGGCGCCAAACGGATGTACCGCCTCATCGAGGATCTGCTGGTGCTCTCCCGAGTCGCCAGCCGCGACATGCGCTGGCAGAGTGTCGATGTGAGTGCCCTGGCGTCGACCATCGGGATCGAATTGCGCCGCACACAACCCGAGCGCCAGGTTGATTTTGTGATTACAGAAGGTGTTTCAGTGCAAGGAGACGCCGGGCTGCTGCGGGTCGCGCTGGAGAACCTGCTCGGGAATGCCTGGAAGTACACCAGCAAGCACGCCACGGCGCGAATCGAGTTCGGAGCACTGGGGCTAGGGGCTGGGGGTCAGCGGGCAGTTGAACACCCAACTGACCCCCAGCCCCCGCTCCCCGACCCCGATATCCCCATCTACTTCGTCCGCGACGACGGCGCGGGATTCGAGATGGAATACGTGGAGAAGCTCTTCGGCGCCTTCCAGCGCCTCCACTCGCTGGACAATTTCGAAGGTACCGGTATCGGGCTGGCTACGGTGCAACGCATCATCCACCGGCATGGAGGCCGCATCTGGGCCCAGGGCGCTCCAGAAGACGGCGCAACCTTCTACTTCACCCTGGGCCGCGCGCCGCAGCTGCTGCCTCCGGCCTAGGCTAGGCCTAGGCTTCGCCTCTGCTCCCACCGCCCACGTGTTCATGCCGCATCACTCCTGCTTACTGTCGCGGCTTACCAGTTTGGAAAATCGGCTCTCAGCTCCGCCCGCGGTTTTGTCCTGCGGCACTCGAGTATCGTCGCGATGGATTTTAGGGTGAACGCTCGGCCGGCGCGAGATGGGAGAGACGACAGGCGGTGCCCAAGTGAGTCACACAGCCCGAACAGAGCACGGTGCGTGGCGAGAGCCTCGTTTAGCACGCGTCTTCGCAACTCGGCTCCGAACCATACGGCTACTGCTCTGTACGCTCGTGCCACTCGCGATCGCCGCGGGCGTGTCGGTAGCGGCTGCAGAGAGCCCAGCTGCGCTCACGTGGCAGCGCAAAATTCACCCGCGTGTGCTCGCCCAGACGGCGGGCGGTCGGCGTGCTTCGGCTGTCGTGTTGCTGAGCGATCAGGCCGATGTCACCGCCGCCAACACGATCACCGACCAAAATGAGCGCGGCTGGCACGTGTATCGGGCTCTGCATGCCCACGCTGCCAGGACCCAGGCACCTCTGCGCCGTTGGCTGGAGGCACGCCGCATCAGCTACCGAGCGTTCTGGGCCGCCAATATGATCATCCTCGAGGCCGACCAAGGCCTGCTCGAGACGTTGGCCGCACGCACCGACACGCTGGCGATCGAATCGAACGCACCCGTGCGGTGGGTCGAGAAGCCCACCTCATGGGGGCAAGCGCAGGCGGCCACCACTGGTGTGGAATGGGGCGTGGCCGATGTCGGCGCTCCGGCTTTATGGTCTCTGGGCTACACCGGGCAAGGCATCGTCATCGCGGGCCAGGACAGTGGCGCGCAATGGGATCATCCGGCGCTCAAATCGCAGTACCGTGGCTGGAACGGCAGCAGCGCCGATCACAACTACAGCTGGCATGACGCCATCCACGATGCGGTGGACAATCCTTGCGGCAATGATGCCCCTGTGCCGTGCGACGATGATGGACACGGCACGCATACCACCGGCACAACCGCGGGTGACGACCTCAGCGGCAATCAGATCGGCGTCGCTCCCGGGGCTCAGTGGATCGCATGTCGCAACATGGACAGGGGGATCGGCACCCCGGCGCGGTATGCCGAGTGCTTCGAGTTCTTCATCGCACCCACAGATCTGTCCGGCAACAATCCCGATCCCGGCAAGCGCCCGCACGTCATGACCAACAGCTGGACCTGTCCGCCCAGCGAAGGCTGCGCCCCTACCACGCTACAGACCATCCTTGGCAACACGGCGGCTGCTGGCATCTTCGTCGTCGCCGCTGCCGGGAACGAGGGCCCCAACTGCAGCACCGTCAGCGACCCGCCGGCGATAGATGCCATGGTCTTTTCAGTCGCGGCGTACGACAGCAGCCACACTCTGGCAGCGTTCAGCAGCCGCGGCCCCGTCACGTCGGACGGTTCGGGGCGCCGCAAACCGGAGATCGCGGCTCCCGGCGTCGATGTGCGATCGGCGTATCCACCCGACGCTTATGTCAGCATGCAGGGAACTTCCATGGCGACGCCGCACGTCGCCGGCGTGGTGGCCTTGCTTTGGTCGGCGGTGCCGCAACTGCAGCGCAACATCGCAGTCACCAGAGCCCTGCTCGAAAGCACGGCCAATCCCAGCGTCACCGTGACTCCGGCGCAGGACTGCGGCGGCATAACGAGCACCACTGTACCCAACCACGCTTTCGGATACGGCCGCGTTGATGCACTGGCCGCTCTTAATGCAGCCCTGAGTTGCATCGGGCAATGCAGCGGCGACGAGCCCGTCACCGTCAGTGAAGTTTTGACCATGGTGAACATTGCGCTAGGCCACGCCGGAATTCTTACCTGCCCTGCCGGCGACGCCAATCACGACGGACAGATCTCCATCGATGAGCTACTGGCAGCAGCAGAAAACGCACTGAGCGGCTGCAGATAGATAAGGACAATTAGAATTTCGAAATTCCAATTTCGAAATTCGGTGCACGAAGCGTTTGCCCCGCAGTTTGGCGATGTCATAGGCCGCGTGGCGCACGGTGTAGGGGTGGTTGGGCCACACCGCTTGGGTGCGGGCAGCCAGTTCGGCCAAGGTGAAGCCGGTGGGATTCGCAGCCAGGGCCACGACCGCCTCGCTCACCGCCCGCATGCGTGGTTTGCTCAGGTCGATGCCGGCCACGCGCCGCCGGCCGCGTTGGCTGGGCTGCGGCAAGCGGTCGAGCGGCCGCGTGTTCGTAACCGGGAACACCGGCATTGACGCGCTGCTCTGGGTAGCGGGTCGGAGCGAGCGGGGTGAGGTCGCGGCACACCTTCCGCCGGAGGTCGTCGGCGCGATGCAGCATCGCCGTGTCGTGCTGGTCACCGGACACCGGCGCGAGAGCTTCGGACCGGGGTTCGAGAACATCTGTCAGGCGCTGGCGGAGGGCAGCGGCACTTCCAGCCGCCCGGTGAGCCGCTCTCGATCGCGCAGCCGGGCCGCTTCGACCAGCATGCGGCCAGCCCATCGGTACACGTTGAACTCGGAGACCAAGGCGCGCATCGACCGCATCGGGCGAATGGCCGACCTGCCATGCCCGTGACAAGATCTCCCCATGCTGGCTGGTAGAGAAGCCTCCTTCTCCCCCTACTTTCGGCCGGTGACACTTTGGTTCACAATAGGTGCCCACAGGTATCCACAGGTATACGGAGGGCTGCTGATGACGAAAGCAACGTGGCTGACGACGGGGGTGCTGTTCTTCTCACTGAGCGCGGGCTCGCACGCCTTGGCGCAGACGGCGCACGCCAACCTCCACAATCAGCAAGGGCAGAAGGTCGGCACAGCGACCCTGGAACAGACCCCGCACGGGGTCCTCGTCCGGGGAGACCTCGAAAGCTTCCCGCCCGGTCCGCACGCGATTCATATACACGAGCTCGGTAAGTGCGAGCCGCCCTTCCAGTCGGCCGGCGGGCACTTCAACCCAGCTCACAAGAGCCACGGGATTCTCAATCCTGCGGGCATGCATGCCGGCGACCTCCCGAATATCGTGGTGCCGCAAGACGGCAAATTGAAGTTCGAGGTATTTGCCACCGGCGTCATGCTGGGAGCGGGCGACAACAGCCTGTTCGACGCCGACGGCTCCTCGCTTGTCCTGCATGCCGGTCCGGACGACTACAAGACCGATCCCGCCGGCGGCGCCGGCGGGCGAGAGGCGTGTGGCATGGTGGTGAAGTAGGTGCGCAGCAGTCACGCCTCCACCCTAGCCCTCCTCCGTTCGCAGAAATGCTCACAGAGGAGGGGACCGGAGGCCAGCATCTTCTCCCTCCTCTGTTGCCATTTCCGGCAACGGAGGAGGGCCGGGGTGGAGGCGACGTCAGGGCTCACTTGGCCAAGGACGCCGAGTTCTTGAGCGGCCTTGCAAGACTGTTCTTCGTCGGGGCCGTCGGCTGCACGTTTACCGGCACGCCCGTGCAACGCCCCTCGACGCAGGCGGCACGGACGGGCTCACAACGCGGTGTCACGAACGGACATCCGTCGGACTGATAGTCGGTGCAGAATTTCTTGTTCAGGTCCGCAACCAGTTCTTCAATCCTAGCGGCGTAACTCTGATTGACGAAGGCGCCACAAGTCCCGCCGCAATCGGTGCCGGTCTCGACACGCACACAGTTGCGGTCCGCTTCACATTTGCGCGAGCGCTCCACCGCGCTCTTGATCCCCTGTTGCACCGCGTGCCGGCGTTCCTCGCAGTGCTGGTCGCAGGCGGGGACGCAAACGTTAAGGGCGCAATCGTCGCACGTAGGGCAACTAGACACACATATACAGCGGTCACCGGACTGCCGGCAGGTGCCATCGTCATTGCAGCGGTAAGGTGGCGGCATGTTCGGTGGTACACAGATGGGCGGCCCGCAGTCCTCGCACGCCGGGCAGCTAGCCGTGCAAGCGCACACCCGATCCTCACCACACTGTTCGTAGGATTGACCCGGCACCCGACAGAGCCAGGCGTGGTCGACACACGCCGGAGCGCAACGGTCCATACGACCGTCGCGGTGCTGGCACTGCTCGCCGACGGGGCACTGCGATCCTTCGCAGCAAAACACCGGCGCGATACCGGCAATGCACTTGCCCTCGGAGCAGCCCAGGCCAGGCTCGCAATCACACGCCGTACGGCACTCGGGGACCTGCTGGCAGTGGTCCATGCGGCCGTCGCGGTGCTGGCACTGCTCGCCGGCGGGACACTGTGGGCCTTCGCAACAAAACACCGGCGCGATGCCGGCGATGCACTTGCCCTCGAAGCAGCCCAGGCCGGGCTCGCAATCACACGCAGTGCGGCACTCGGCAGGCGGCGCCGGCACACACACGCGCGCGGCGCAATCCAGACAGACTGGACAACTTGGGACACAGACGCAGCGATAGCCCGGCGGGCAGGCGCGAGCAGCATCACTTGAAGCGGTATCCTCGGCGCACACCATCAGCGGCGGAGGGCAGCGGAGCTCTTCCTCGCCTGCTGTCTGAGCCTGACTCCGCCCGTAAGACAAAGCGACGAGAAGCGTGCACGTCATAGCCAAACGACAACCAAGCTTCGCGATGGTCATTTTCACCCTCCAAGAGCCTCGTGCCAGCCGATGTAGCACAGTACCCTACGATTAAAGACGTTTCGTGCTCCGGGTTTCTTGCACGGCCAAAGGGAAAAGCATCTTGGATAGAAGTGTGAAGGATAGAGAACCGTTCGCACTGAGGAGCGGCCATGTTCTAAGGCCGCGTCTCGAAGTGCGCCCGCAAACCATTTCGTGCTCGTGCGCGTGCTCGTAATCGGAGCTGGTGATCGAGGTACGATTACGAGCACCGCTGCGCTGAGCACGAGCACATTACCTCTGCTTGCACCGCACGCCTACGGTCTCGACTATATCCCGCACAATCTCCGTCAGCGTCGCCTGTCCCGGCGTGTACACCCGCGCAACCCCGCGGCTACGCAAAGCCTCCTGGTCCGGTTGCGGTATGATGCCGCCGACGAACACGGGCACGTCTCCTAACCCGCGTTCCCGCAAGAGTTCGGTTACGCGCGGCACCAGCGTCAGGTGTGAGCCCGAGTGGATCGACAGGCCTACCGCATCGACGTCCTCGTCGGCAGCCGAAGCGACGATCTGCTCCGGGGTGAGGCGAATGCCTTGGTAGATGACTTCCAATCCGGCCTCCTTGGCACTGATGGCGATCTGTTCGGCACCGCTGGAGTGACCGTCGAGGCCGGGCTTGGCCAGCAGCAGCCGGAGCGGATGGCCGAGGGAGCGGGACACCTCGGCCACACGTGCCCGCAGCTCGGCGAGGGCCGCAGCGTCGGTGTATACCGGCAGACTCTGCAGCCCGGTGGGGGCGCGGTATTCGCCGAAGACATGGCGCAACGTGCCGGCCCACTCACCAGTGGTCACTCCCGCATGCGCGGCGCGGATAGTTGCCGGCATGATGTTGTCCTCGTTTCTCGCGGCATCGCTCAGCGCACGAAGCGCCGCACCGACCTCATCCCCGTTACGTGCCGCCCGGAAGGCGCGCAACCGTTCGACCTGCTGTCGCTCGGCTTCAGGATTGACAGCCAGAACGCTCTCACCCGCACCGGTCAGCAACGGCGACGGTTCGTGCTCGGTGAAGCGGTTGACACCTACCACGCTCAGCTCACCGCTCTCGATGCGGCGCTGGCGTCCGGCATGGCTCGCCACCAGCGCCCGTTTCATGGCCTCAATTGCCGCGCTCAGGTCGCCTCCGACCTCGGCGACCTGGTGGATGCGCCGCAACTCGGCTTCGGCATCATCCACCAACTGCTGCACTTTGGCTTCGATCAGGGTGGAGCCCGCGAAGATGTCGCCGTCGTACTCGAGAAGGTCAGTCTCGTAGGCCATGACCTGTTGGATGCGCAGCGACCACTGTTGATCCCACGGCCGCGGCAAGCCCAAGGCCTCATTCCAGGCCGGCAATTGCACCGAGCGGGCGCGAGCCTCCTTCGACAGCACGACGGCGAGCATTTCGAGAACGATGCGCTGCACATTGTTCTCCGGCTGCTGCGCCGTGAGCCCGAGCGAATTCACCTGCACGCCGTAGCGGAAGCGCCGCTGGCTCGGGTCGTCGATGCCGTAGCGCTCACGGGTGTGGCGGTCCCACAGCCGCACGAACGCCTTCATCTTGCACATCTCCTCGATGAAACGGATACCGGCGTTGACGAAAAACGAAATCTGCCCGACCACCTGGGGCATGCTCACCCCCGGGCGTTTCTGCACGCGATCGAGGACGGCGAAAGCATTTGCAAGAGTGAACGCCAACTCCTGCACCGGCGTGGCCCCGGCCTCCTGCAGGTGATAGCTGCAGATGTTCACCGGGTTCCACTTCGGCACGTGCTCGACGGTGTACTCGATGGTGTCCGCCGTCAGGCGCAAAGACGGTTCGGGCGGGAAGATGTGGGTGCCACGGGCGAGAAACTCTTTGAGGATGTCGTTTTGAGTGGTGCCGCGCAGCTCGCGTGGCTGAGCCCCCTGGCGCTCCGCGACGGCGATGTAGAGAGCCAACAACCACGCCGCTGTCGCGTTGATGGTCATCGACGTATTCATTCTCGCCAGAGGAATTCCGGCGAAGAGCGCTTCCATATCCGCGATGTGGCCGACCGGCACCCCCACCTTGCCCACTTCTCCGGCCGCCATCGGGTCGTCGGCGTCGTAACCCGTCTGTGTCGGCAGGTCGAAGGCAATGCTGAGACCGGTCTGACCTTTGGCCAGGTTGGTGTGGAATAGCGCGTTAGCCGCCCGCGGATCGGTGTGTCCGGCGTAGGTCCGCATCAGCCAGGGTTCTTGCTGGGGTGGCATGTGGCGAGGATAGCCGTTCGCTCCGTCTTGGGAAATGACGCGGCAATTTTGGGCCCGGCGTTGCTAACGTTTCGAACGTTAAGTACTCTAACGGCGTGAACGTTAGAGAAATCAACTCGCGCCTGGCACTTGGCGAGACCAGCCCAGAGCAGTTTCTCTCCCATTTACAGGATCTGCGCCGATCTCCCCGGCAGTTCCGCTTTTCATTCGGGCTCGACAGCCTGCCCGACGAGCCCGGGCTCATCGTGGTCCGCGGCCCGCGGCAGTACGGCAAGAGCACGTGGTTGGAGCAGCAGATTGACGGCACCGTCCGAACGCACGGGCCGGGAACCGCCCTGTACCTGAACGGCGACGAGGTGGCAAACGCCACCGCATTGGCGGACGCGATCGGGGAGACCATTGCTCTCTTCCGGCGTGACGCGCCGGTACGGCGGCTCTTCATCGACGAGATCACCGCGGTGCCCGACTGGCAGCGTGCGGTGAAGCGACTGGCCGATAGCGGTAGGCTCAGATCGATCCTCGTGGTCACGACCGGCTCGAAGGCAACGGACCTGCGCCGGGGTGCGGAGCGCTTACCCGGGCGCAAAGGGCGTCTGGCGCGCTCGACATATCTGTTCACACCTATACCTTACGCCGAGTTCCGGCGTGTCTGCGGTGCGACAATTGGGTCACAGGCTGTTACCGCCTACCTGCTCACTGGTGGTTCGCCCATCGCCTGCGGACACATCGCTGAGGGCCGCCTGCCGGAGTACGTGATAGAGATCGTAAAGGACTGGGTATACGGCGAATGCGCTCAGGCCGGAAGGAGCCGGTCGACACTGCTGGCTCTCATGGAATGTCTGGTTCGATTCGGCGGCACGCCGGTTGGCCAAGCCAAACTGGCGCGCGAGACCGGCATGGCGAATAATTCCGTGGCGGCTGGTTACCTCGAGCTACTGGCCGACCTGCTGTGCCTCTCGCCCGCGTATGCGTGGGACGCATCGCGTCGCGTTGCCCTGCGTCGCCGGCCGGCCAAGTATCATCTCAGCAACACCCTGGCAGCGCTGGCGTGGCATCCATCTCGGCTGCGCACCGTGGCCGATTTCGAGGCGCTCAGCCCAGAGGCGCTGGGAGCGTGGTACGAGTGGGCAGTAGCACAGGAACTATGGCGGCGCCGGGCCATTGCGGGAGTTGAGGTACCGGAAGAACTCAGCTTTTGGCAGAGCAAGGAACACGAACTGGATTTCGTGCTTGCTCCTGGAGAGTTTATCGAGGTCAAGCACGGACGCACATCGCCAGTCGAGTTCACCTGGTTCAGCAAGGTCTTTCCCAAGGCCCATCTCACCGTCATCAGCCAGACCCGCTACGACACCGCCAACGTGACCGGGATCGGGCTGGAGGACTTCCTGTTGCAGCAGGGATAACACGGCCCAACCCGGCTAGCACTAGGTAAGCCCGTCATCTACTCTGTCAGTGCAAAGTGTGATCTCGGCGATCACACCCTGCATTTTTGGGTAAGACGAGGACGGCATGGGCCAAATTGATAATGTCGTAATTCTGGGTGCCAACGGCACCATGGGCGCCGGGTGCGGAGAGGTCTTTGCCTCCGGAGGCTGCAACGTAGCTTTTCTCGCCCGTTCGGCAGAGAAGGCGCAGCAGGGCGTGGTCACCGCGCAGAACCTGGCGCGGGCTCAACGCGTGGCCGACCGCATCTCCGTTGGCACATATGATGATCTTGAACAGACCGTCTCCAAAGCGGACCTGATCTTCGAGTCGCTCGCCGAGGACATGGCACTCAAGAAGGCTTTCTTCGCCCGGGTGGACAGCTGCCGCCGGCCGGACTCAATCGTGGCCACGGTCTCCTCGGGATTGTCGATTGCCGAGATGGCCCGCGGCCGCAGTGACAGCTTCCGCCGCAACTTCCTCGGCATACATCTCTATAATCCTCCCAACGTGATCGTCGGCACGGAGGTCGTCCCGCATCCCGAGACCGACCCCGAGCTGGTGCCCTATGTGGTCCGTTTGCTCGAGCAGCGATTCGGCCGCGTTGCGATTGTGACCGCAGACAAGCCTGCCTTCGCCGGCAACCGCATTGGGTTCAAGGTGCTCAACGAGGTGGCGATGCTGGCTGGAGAGCACGGCGTGGCGTACGCGGATTACCTCATCGGCCCGTATACCGGACGGTCGATGGCCCCGCTCGCCACCATCGACCTGGTGGGCTGGGATGTTCACAAAGCCATCGTCGACAATGTCTACTCCCACCTCGACGACGAGGCGCACTCGTCCTTCGCCATGCCGGCCTACATGCAACGCCTGCTGGACAAGGGCCACATGGGTGACAAGACGCCCGAGCGCGGCGGCTTCTACCGGCATGTTCAAGAGGGCAACAAGACGGTGAGCCTCCGGCTCGATCCGCACACCGGCGACTACAAGCATCCGCGCGAGCTGCCGGTCGAGCCGATCACCTTCGTTGAAGACATGAAACGGCTCAACCGCATCGGCCGCTACCAGGAAGCGTTCAAGGTTCTCGCCGGCGTAACCGGCAGCCACGCCGAAACGGCTCGCCGTGTTATCCTGGGTTACGTCAGCTATGCGTTGAACCGCGTGGGAAAGAACGAAGTCGTCAACGCGACCCGCGACGTCGACCGCATCATGGCCTTCGGATTCAATTGGGCCGCACCGACCATCATCGTCGACCTCCTCGGCATCGAGACGACGGTTCGCCTGATGCGTTCCCTGCGGCTACCGGTCCCACGCGTGATCGAGGAAGCCGCACCCCTCGCACACCAACGCCTGTTCCGCGAACCCCATGTCAACATCGGCCGCTTCTTCGCAGGCTGAATTAAGACGGTTACTGGTTTCTGGTCTCTGGTTTTCTAGTTGCTTTTAACCAGAGACCAGAAACCAGTAACCATAAACCGGAGTAGTTATGAGCATATACATTCTGGGTGGTTATCAAACTGATTTCGCCCGCAATTGGACCAAAGAGAACAAGCACATCGTCGCCATGCTGCGCGAAGCGGTGGTGGGCGGTTTGGAGGCGACGGGCATCGATCCGAAGACGATCGACGTGGCGCACGTGGGTAACTTCGCCGCCGAGTTGTACGCCATGCAAGGACATCTCGGGGCCTTTCTGATCGACACCGATCCGGCCTTCTCCGGCCTGCCGACTTCCCGGCACGAAGCCGCCTGCGCCTCCGGCAGCATCGCCATTCTGGCGGCCTCGGCGGAGATCGAGGCCGGCCGCTACGATTGCGCCACGGTCGTCGGCGTAGAGCAGATGAAGACGGTGGACGCCGCCACCGGCGGCGATTATCTCGGCACCGCCGCCTGGTACGAGCGTGAAGCGAAGGGCATCGAGTTTCCGTTTCCGAAGCTGTTCGGCCGTCTCGGCGACGAGTACGACAAGCGCTTCGGCTTGAAGGACGAGCACCTGGCGCACATTGCCGCGGTGAATTACTCCAACGCCAAACGCAACCCGCTGGCACAGACCCGCACGTGGTACATGACCGAAGACCACGCCCGTTCCGTGGACAAGTTCAACACCCTCATCGGTGGGCGCATAAAAATCACCGACTGCTCGCAAGTCACCGACGGCAGCGCCTCATTGTTCCTGGCTTCGGAAAAGGCCGCCGCCGCCTACGCCACAGCCCGAGGCATAACCCTGGCCAGCGTTCCCAAGCTGCTCGGCTGGGGACACCACACTGCTCCGATCGAGTTCGACGCCAAGGTGGCTGAGAGCCGCAACAACCCCTACGTTTTGCCGCACACCCGGCGGACCATCCTCGACGCCCTGGGGCGTGCCGGACTGGCCGATGTCTGGCAGGTGCAAGGGATCGAGACGCACGACTGCTTCACCACTTCGGAGTACATGGCGATTGATCACTTCGGCATCACCGCACCGGGCGAATCCTGGAAGGCCATCGAAGAGGGTACAATCGAGCTCGGCGGCAAGATGCCGATCAACGCGAGTGGCGGACTGATCGGCTGCGGGCATCCGGTGGGCGCCACCGGCGTGCGTCAGGTGCTGGACGCCTTCAAGCAGGTGACCGGTACGGCCGCTGAGTACCAGATCGAAGGCGCCAACAAGGTGGCCACCTTGAACATCGGCGGCAGCGGCACCACCAGCGTCTCGTTCGTGGTCGGATTCTAGGGACCTCTCCCCCTTCCCCTCTCCGACGTGGAGAGGGGAGGAATCTTCCCCCTTCCCGTGTCGGGAAGGGGGCCAGGGGGTTAGGTTCTGCGCATGCGGACCGCGTTGCGTTGCGCCGTAGATCACGATCCGTCAATATTCCAGATGAAATGAGACTCAGATTCGCTATTGCTGCTGCACTCGTCACGGTTCTCGCCACACCTGCAGCCAGCTTGGCCCAGGTCACCGGCGGCCCCATCCGCCGCGATAGCGGCCCACTGCGAGAGCTGAGCACGAACGTGAAGACCGGCAGCGGGCCCGTGCGTGAAAGCGGCGGCAGTGTGTCCGACGGCAGGGCGGGCCGGCTGGGGGGCAATTCGGTACGCGAGTCGGTAACCCGCGACCTCCACAGCGGACCGGTCTCAGACGTGAGCGGCGGACCGGTCACCTCCCGTATTCCGGTAACCGGCGCTGGCAGCGTTACCGACCGCTCCGCCGGAGCGGTCACCAAGGATGCCACCAGTCCCATCCGCGAGAGTATCGCGGAACCGGTGCATACACTCGATCGACTACAGCGACAAATGCGTGCCATTGAACCGCTACCGCGCGAAGAAACTGAAGAGCAATTCGACGAAACCGCGGCTGACATACCCACCTCTGAAGACGAACCCGAGGATGGCGCGGCTCAGGAAGAGACAGTGCCTGCAGAGGAAACCCAGGCGGAACCGCCACCGCAAGCCGAGCCATACGTCGCCGAGGAAGATGAAGAACCGCCTCCGCCGAGCGAGGAAACATCACAGGTCCAGTAGCCGGGCTGTCTGGCACACACCTTTTGCGGCGTGATAGAGAATCGACCGTGAACCGCGACCTCGCTGGACAAGTTGCCGTGGTGACCGGCGGCGCTCGGCGCTTGGGGCGGGCGATTGCGCTTGCCTTGGCTGAGGCACGTTGCCACGTGGTGATCACTTATCGGGGCGCATCTGGCGAGGCACTGAGCACCGTGGCTGAGGCGCGTGCGGCCGGTGCGCAGGCCTTGGCAATGCAGGCGGATGTCGCACACTCGGACGATGTCGCCGCATTGTTGGACAGAACCCTGGCGGCATTCGGACGCGCTGACATCCTGGTGGCCAACGCCGGCGCCTTTCGCCGCACGCCGCTGGCAAGCCTCACTGAAGCGGACTGGGACGACATGATCACCAACAACCTGCGCACAGCGTTCTTGTGCGCGCACCGCTTCGGCCTCCACATGCGCGCCCACGGCGGCGGAGCGCTCGTCACCTTGGCGGACGTCGCCGCTGTCCGGCCGTGGGCTGACTACCTGCCCTACTCCATCGCCAAAGCTGGTGTGGTCGCATTGACGCAGGCGCTGGCCAAGGAGCTGGCGCCGTCGGTGCGGGTTAACGCCGTCGCGCCGGGACCGGTATTGTTCCCCGAAGGCTACGATCCGGCCCTCCAACAGCGCGAAATCGGCCGAACCTTGCTGCAGCGGCAGGGAAACCCGTCAAACGTAGCAGACGCCGTGCTGGCCCTCGTCAGCAATGATTACGTCACCGGAGTGGTCCTACCGGTCGACGGTGGCCGCCTACTTGCGTAGAGTGCAGCCCGTTGAGGAGAATCTCTCCGCATGCGTGAATTCTGGCGGCAGGTCTTTGGCAACCCTCATCCCGTCGAGGTGGAAATCGGTCCAGGCACCGGCACCTTCATCTTGAGCGCTGCGCAGCAGCTGCGACACGTCAATTTTCTCGGCATCGAGCACTCGTGCGCCCGCGCCTTTCACTTGGAGAAGGCGGCGGTCTCGCGTGGCCTGGATAACGCGCGCGTCATCAACGCCGATGCCACTTGCATCGTGCGCAACTTCATACCGCCGAGGTCGATTGCGGCGTACCATATCTATTTTCCCGATCCGTGGTGGAAACGCCGCCACCACCGCCGGCGGTTGTTCACGCCGGAGTTCGTGCAGGCGCTCGCGCGGACCATCGCCCCCGGGGCGCCGCTGCACGTCGCCACCGACGTTGGCGACGTCTTCGACCTGATTGAGGAGACGGTACAGTCGGCTGGTGGGTTTGCGCGGCTTGCAGGCGCGCGCTCACCACGTTGCGGGCTCACCGCGTTCGAACGCAAAGGGCTGGCGCGCGGCGCCGTCATTCACGAGGCCACCTACGTGCGCGAGGGCGCCGCTCCGCGTCAGGTCAACATCGCCGCACCGATCACACCGGCCGAGTCGCCGAGCTGGTTGCGCCGCAGCGGCGTCAGCAGCTCCTCGTTGAACACATAGCGCCCCACCGCCTCGCGGCCGAGGGTGTAGAGCTCCTCGACGTTCGCCAGCCCGCCCCCCAGTACCACGACGTCGGGATCCAGTATGGAAATGACGTTCGCCAGCGCCCGCCCGAAGCGATCAAGGAAGGTATGCAAAACATCCATTGCAGGGGCCTCTCCCGCACGGCAAGCGGACACGATCGCCGCCGCGTCGGCGACTTTCCCGGTCCGTTCACGATACTGCTCAGCCAGTGCCGGTCCGGCAATAAAGCGTTCGACACAACCGCGCCGGCCGCAGTAACAGAGCGGGCCGCGCGGGTCGATGCTGTGGTGGCCCCACTCGCCGGCAATGTGTTGCGGCCCGTGCCAGAGCTCGCCGCAATGCACCAGGCCACCGCCGACGCCGGTGCCGAGAATCACGCCGAACACCATCTCCGCCGTGCGGCCGGCGCCCGCCAGGGCTTCGGCGAGAGCGAAGCAATTGGCATCGTTCTCCACCACGACCGTAAGGCCCAAACACTCGGCGATGTCCCGCGGCAAAGACTGGCCGTTCAGGCAGGTCGTGTTGCAGTTTTTCATGGTACCGGCACGGGTCACCGCGCCGGGAGTGCCGATGCCGACGGTGGTGCATTGCGGCGCCTGCTGCAGGCATGCCCTGGCCATCTCCACAACACCGCCAACGATGTGTTCGTAGCCACGCTGGCTCTCGGTCGGAATGCGATGCCGCCAGAGGGGCTGGTTGTTCGCATCGAGGACCACCCCTTCGATCTTGGTGCCGCCGAGATCGATGCCGATTCTTCGCCGTAATACCCGGGGGCGGGCCTTCATTGCGGAAGCTCTAATGTACCCAATGCCTCCGCTGCGGCTCGCATACGGCGGTCGAAGGTGATCAGCACGCGCGCGTTGTAGGTGCCGGCCAATGCCAGGTGCAAGGCGTCGGCCGCGCGCAGGCCCGCGTGCCGGCCGATGCCGAGCAGCAGGCGCTCCGCCTCGCGGTGGACGCCAGCCGTGAGCTCGGCACGTTGGAACTCGCCGTCGGCGCAATCCCGCAGGAGGCGCTGATAGACGCGTTGCGCAGGAGCCGCAGCCAGGTCGTCCTGTCGTACACGGCGAGCGATGGCAGAGGCCAGCTCCGTCACGGCGAGGTCCGACACGATCAGATCTCGGCGTCCGACCAGTGCCGTCTCGAGTCGGGAACTGTCCGGCTCGGGAAAGTAGATCTTGGCCAGCGCGCTGGTGTCCAGGTACACCGGGCTAGAAGCGATCTGCACGTTCTTGGCTCACGGTTTGCGAAAGCGGCGCTCCCTTCAGATGGATGCCCGCTCGAAACCGGCGATGGCTGGAAAAGGACCGCGCCGATGCCTGCGCCGGAGGGACAAGGCGGGCCACCGGCCTGCCACGGTCCGTGATCACCACCTCGTGCCCATTGCGCACAGCCTCAAGCAAGACTGATATGTTCTGGCGCGCCTCGCGAATCCCTGCGGCTTTCATGCTCCCAATGTGCTACAAATAGCACGGCGCCGTCAATTGCGTGGAGGAAGGAACTCTGACGGCCGGTCACAAGAGCAAAGCTCTTCCAAGCACGGCGAGCCCGCTACTTCGTCAAGATCAACGAATCGACCAGCCGCTCTTCGAGGTCCAGCACTCTCATCTCCAGCCGCCCGTCCACCACCTCCACCACACAGTAATGCGGCACCACGCGGCCCTGGGCGATGTAGTGTGCCTTCTTCTTCTGCAGAAAGTAGTGCGCCTCCGCTCCGCCACCGCCGGTCGTAACGTACGGGATGCCGCGCTGGAGGTCGACCTGTCCGCTCCGCATCGGGTAGGACCGCTCGTAGAGATGGTCGTGGCCGTTGAACACGATGTCGACCCCGTACTGCTCAAATACCGGAGCCAGCACCTCACGCAGCTTGAGCGACTGCGGATCGAACTGGAAGTTGGAACTGTAGAGCGGATGGTGCAGAAAGACGACCTTCCATTTGGCCTTCGCGGCCTTCAGATCGTCCACGAACCAGCGGTACGCGGCCGATTCGCGCCCGATCACGGCGTATCCGGAGACCCCTTTTACGGTCTCATAGCTGTCGAGAGCGACGAAATGCGTGTTGCCGTAGTCGAACGAGTAGTAGTTCTCGGGAGAGGGATAGGCAAAGAAATCAAAGAACCAGTGCGAGCGCATCTCATGATTTCCGATCGCTACATAGACGGGCGTGTCACTGAGGAGGACCTTTGCGGGCCCGAAGAACTCGGAGAGCCAGCCCTGGTGCTGGGAGCCGTCGAGTGTCAAATCCCCGGTGTGCAGGACCAGATCGGGCCGGGAAGCGTCAATCGCCTCGGCGATCTTCCTGTGCGTATCCGATCGGGCGAACCAGCTTGCCGGGCGCCGGCTGTCGCCGTAGACCGCGAAGGTGAACGGGGTATCGGTCTCCGGCGCGGTGCGAAAGACGGCGTCTTCCGAGGCGACCTCTTCACCGGAGGCCAGCCGCGAGACCACCTGATAGTGATAGAGCGTGCGCAGCTGCAAACCGGACAGGGTGACCTGTTGAATGGTCCCGGAGTGTTCCGCAGTGGCGGTCTCGGTGTAGGTGACTTCGCTCATGAAGGTGTCGCCCATCGGCGTCAGCCGTTCCCGGCCGTAGCGCACCGTTGCGGTGGCCGGTTGGCTGGTTTCCCACATGATGGTCAAGCCCGTCTTGCGGGCGTCCTGCAGGTACGGCCCGGCCGTGATCCGGAAGGGCTGCGGGTTCTCTGATGGATCCGGCTGCGCGCGTTCGTTCGCACCGGCCGTCGAAAGCGCGCGGGCTGCCGGTGCCGCGCTGCCCTCCAATCTCTTCTCGGTGGGTGCCGGCGGCGACGCCAAGATCGCCCCGGGCAGGCCGGTTAAAACCAGCAGCGCGAAAGCGCCAATAAGCTCTCCCGTCATCGCCTCTGCGCGAGCTGGGTTGGACATGGGGCGCTCTTAGCTCAATCTGAAATAGCCCGCCAGTCGATAGTCGATAGCTTACGGTCGAGAGTTGGTCTTAAGCATATCTGCGGGCATACATTACACGAGCGTGCGTCCGTTTTCCGGCCGGGCGCTTGCAAGCCTGTGCCAGAATGGCTCTACTAGACGTGATGTTTCCGGTTTCGCCCGCCAAGGAGCAGGCCTTGACTGAGCGCTTGCAGGCGCTCGGGATTCGCGAGGAGGATTTCGAAGAGAGCTTCGTGCGCTCGGGCGGCAAAGGGGGGCAGAACGTCAACAAGGTCGCCACCTGTGTAGTGCTGGTGCACCGCCCTTCCGGAACCATGGTGAAATGCCAGCAGGAGCGTTCACAGGCGTTGAACCGCTTCCGCGCGCGACAGCTACTGGCGGACAAGATCGACCGCCAGCAACGTGGCGCCGCCAGTGCGGAGGCGCAGCGCATCGCCAGGATCCGGCGTCAGAAGCGGCGCCGCTCCAAGCGGGCGCAGGAAAAGATGCTGCAAACCAAGCACGCCCGTGCCGAGCTCAAGGCCTTGCGGAGACCGGTGGCGGGTAACAACGAGTGAAGAGGGTGGTGAACTTGTCGGGCATGAATTCAGATTGCAGATTTCAGACCACGGAGGACAGACTACAGACAACAGATGACAGACGGGCTTCTGTCCTCCGTTGTCTGTCCTCTGTCATCTGTCCTCTGTTCTCTCCCCAGCGCCGCACGCCGGCGCTGCCGGTGCCTGCGCTTGCGAAAGGTCCGAGACCACGACCAGATCCATCTGGTCAGGGCGCAGATACTGCCGTGCGACGCGCTGCACGTCTTCCTTGGTGACGCTATCGATCCGCTGCTTGTAGGTGTCGGCGTAATTGTCACCCAGGTTGAATAGTTCGACCTGGGCGAGGAAGGAGGCCACCTTGGCGTTGCTGTCGAGCTTGAGGGGGAAGCTGCCGGTGAGATAGAGTTTCGCTTCATTGAACTCGTCGTCGCTGATGGGCTCACTGCGGATGCGTTCTACTTCGGCACAAGCCCGCTGGATCGCGTCGTTGGTCGAGGCATTCTTCGTCTGCATGACAACCTGAAAGCTGCCCGGTGCCTTGTTCGCGGTGAAGAAACTCGCGACTGAATAGGCCAGCCCGCCCCGGGTGCGAATGTTGTCGAGCATACGCGAGGAGAAACCGCCGCCGCCCAGAACGTAGTTCATCACCTGGAGGGCGTAGTAGTCGGGATTGTCGCGAGCCACGCCCACATGCCCGAGCACGATATTGGCCTGGCTGATGGGTTTGTCGACGGTCACCGTACGCGCCGCCCTCGCCGCATTCGACGGGTACTGGAAAGGCGCCGCGCTCCGTCTATTCCAGTCGCGCAACGCCGTCTCCATGCGGCGGCGAATATCGTCAGCCGATATATCGCCGACCACCGTGATGATGCTCCCCTCCGGCAGATAGTGTCGGGTGTAGAAAGACAACAGGTCGTTGCGGCTCAGCTTGGCTACCGCTTCGGGCGTGCCGATCACCGGGTGCCCGTAGGGTCCGTCTTGGAACACCGTCTTGAGGAACGCCCGCGACGCCAACTTACCCGGCTCGTCCCCTTCGGCTTTGATCTCGGCCAGTGCGGCCTCGCGGCGCCGGGCAACTTCGGCTTCGGGAAAGCTGGGATGCAGCAACACGTCGGCCAGCAGGTCCAGGCCGGTGTCGAGGTCTTTGCGCAGCACCCGCAGGTTCAGCACAACGTAGTCAGTTTCCGCCGAGACGTTGTACGACGCGCCGATGTAATCGAAGGCCTGACTGATCTGCTGCGCCGAGCGCGTCCTGGTACCTTGCGTCAGCAGATCGGCCGTGAGGTTCGCCACGCCGGGCTGCGCCTGCGGATCGCGCCTTGATCCGGCGTCGACGAAGATCTGCACCACGACCAGCGGCAAGGCGTGCTGCTCGGAAACGATGAGACGTGCGCCGTTGGGCAGCGTGTATCGCGTCGCCGGGGGCCCGGCAGCGGTGGCGACCTGGGCGAGCGCCAACAGAAACAATAGTGTGAGCCCGCATATACCGAGCGAGCGTCCATGCGCGTGCACTACCCCCTTCGAGACGGTCCCAAAAGAAGGGACCTGAACCCGCACCGGACAGAGCCCGGTGCCACCAGTGGGACCGGGCTCTGTCCGGTCCATCGGCGTTTCACCGGCCCTGTAGATCGGCGCACCCGCTATGGTAAGAAGGGGAACCTCAGCGTCCAAGCCCACACGCCCCCAAGCCCCCAAGCCCGCCCCCATCAGTGCACCATTCCGCTTGGTGGCGCCGGCGCGGGGGCCGGGCGCTTGCCGGTTGTGGGTAGCGGCTCCAGGATGCCGACGGTGCGATTGCGCGGCGTGAAGTACAATGAAGCGACACGCATGATGTCATCCGAGGTGACGGCCTGCACGCCGGGGAGATAGCTATCCAGCAGGCGCCAGTCACCCGCCATTTCGTATTGTCCCAGCAGCATGCCCTGATAGAAAAGCGAATCCTGTCCAAACACGAATGCGGCCGCGAGCCCGTTTTTCGCCTTGGTGAGCTCCTGCTCATTCAAGGGTGTGCGCTGCAGCCGCTCTATCTGAGCCTGCAGCTCCCGCTCGACCGCGGCCGCCGGTTTGCCGGGCAGCGGCTGTGCATAAAGCACGAACAGTGCGGGATCCACGGAGGTCAGGTCGTATCCGGCACCTACGTCCCGGGCCAGGCGCTTTTGGTAAACCAGCTGCTGGTGCAGCCGCGCGCTCTCGCCGCCCGCGAGCACTTCGGAGAGCACCTCGAGTGCCGCCGCGTCTTTGTTCCTGAGGGTGGGCACGTGGTAGGCCAGGGCCACGAACGGCAGCTGCGCCTCACGGCGGAGCACCGTCCGCCTCTCACCCTGCTGCTCCGGCTCAAGCGCGCGCATCTTAGGCGGCGGGTTGCCTGACGGCAGGCCGCCAAACGCCGCCTGCAGTTTCGCTGTAAGCGCGTCGGCGGAGAAATCACCGACGCAGGTCACCACAGCATTCTGCGGACTGTAGTACATCTGGTAGTACTCCATGGCATCCTGCCGTGTCGCCTGCTTGAGGTCGTCCATCCAGCCGATGATCGGCCACTGATAGGGATGGGCCATGTAGGCGGTGGAGCTGATGAGCTCGAATAGCGCCGACACCGGATTGTCCTCGGTGCGCAAGCGGCGCTCTTCCATCACCACGTGCAGCTCGGGAGCGAACTGCGCATCATCGAACGAGAGATTCAGCATGCGGTCGGCCTCGAGGTCGATCACCACCGGCAGGCGGTCACTGGCGATGTTGGCAAAATAGGTGGTGGCGTCATTCGAAGTAAAAGCATTGTTGGTGCCGCCGTTGCGCTGAATGATGCGCGAATACTCCTCCGGCCCGGTGTTCTTGGTCCCCTTGAACATCAGGTGCTCGAGCAGGTGCGACAAGCCGGTCCGACCCAACTGCTCGTTGCGTGAGCCGACTCGGTACCAGATCTGCATGACGGCCACCGGCGCTTTGTGGTCCTCGAGCAAGAGGAGCTTAAGGCCGTTGGGGAGGACGGTTTCGCGCACGCGCTCGGCGTAAGACAGTGCGGCTCGTGCCGGTGCCAGGAGGACAAAAGACAGGAGCACGAGCGCAGCTACAGCAGCTCGCAGCAATATACGCATAAGAAAGTCAGGTAGCAGGGGGGTTGGAGACGGTCAAGGCAAGCGCGAGATATCAGCGGCAATGGCATCGTACACGTCACGTCCGAGCTGCGCCGACATGCGCGCCAACGCTTCGCTCATCGCGGCGACCAGCCGGCCAGGCCGGTTGCACGGACATGGCTCTTCTCCGGCATAAGCCCGCTGCAGCAACACCGGACTCTTATTGGCTGCGGCACGCGAGCGCGCCAGCAGCAACTGCACCCGCAGATGTGCCGCACACCCGGAGCCGGTGGAGCGTTCCTCGATCTCCTGGACCTCACCGCCCAGGTGGTAATCGCTCGGCACCATCGCCGGCACGCGCTGCACGGCGCGAAACAAGCCGGAAGCCGCCAGGTCACGGGCCAACAAGTCGGCGAGCAGGTTCCCCGGGTTGGCACTCCAGCGGGCGTCGAAGTACGCCCCGGTGGCGTAGCTGTCGTCGCGATAGACGATCGCTTCGCGGTCATAAACCGCCGCCACGCTGAAATAATCCACCGCCAGCGCCACCGGCAGCGGCGGGCCGGAGATTGTCGGTGGGGCATAGTCCAGGCGATATTCCCGCAGTTGCGGCGACTGCACGCCCAGGTGCATGCACCCCGCCAGTGCCGTGAGCCACGGCAGAAGCCAGCGGTGGCGCCTCATTTGTCCTCTCCAGCGCCGGCGCTTCTGCCGGCCGGAGGCTGGCCGAAGAGCAGCAGCGAAGGTTGCTGCCGAACGCGGTCTGACAACGCCTGCAGGTTGCCCACCGCCCGATCCAGCCGTGCGGTGGTCGACTGCAGGCCGAGGATGAACTGCTGCGCGTTGAGAGCGAGACGGTTCAACTGCTCGAGCGTCTGTCCCAGCTCTTCCGCCTTCACCCCACGGTTGAGATTGGTAAACAAGGTTTTCGCCTCCTGCGTAGCCGCCGTCGCGTTCTGCGTTACCGGGCCCATCATGGCTTCGACGTTCTTGGCCGCCTTATGTGTCGACACCGACGCCGCCGCGAAGTTGGTCAGCAGCGTGTTGATGCGCTCATCTTGCAGCAGCCGTGACAGCGACTGCAGCGTGGCTCGGGTGTCCGCTGAGATGCCTTCCATATCCACCTGCATGAACTTGTCGTACACATCGGCCAGCGCGCTCTGCACGGCCACGAAGCTGGACCGAGCTGACGGGATGACATCGTGCGGCGGCTTGAAGGTCAACTCCGGAGACTGGTTGAGGGCTTCGCCCCTGCTGCGATCGATTTCGACGTAGCGTAGCCCGGTAATGCCGCTGAGTTGCAGCTGCGCCCGCAAGGTGTTGTCGCCACCGAGCGCCGGCACGACCTTGGCGTCGATGTCCATCACCACCTCGATGAGTTGGCGGTCGGGGGCGATGCCGATCTGCTCGACTCTTCCGGCCGGCACGCCGCGGAACTTGACCGCCACGCCCGGATCCAGTCCCTGAACCGATTCGGAGAAATAGCTCACGAACCGGCGAGTGTCCTCGAAGAAGCGGCTCGCCCCAAGCCAGATTGCACCTCCGATGACGATGACCACGGCGGCGATGACAAACGCGCCGACCTGGAACTTACGTGCTTCGGTGGCCATTATCAGTCCTCCTGCCGATGGCGGCTGACGGCTTGCGGTTGAAGAAGGCATGCACCCGGGGATCGGAACTGTGGTCGCGCAGATCCCGCGGCGGGCCTTCGGCAATCACCTGCCTGGTGTCGCCGTCGAGCATGATCACCCGATCCGCGATGGTGAAGATGCTGGGCAGCTCGTGCGACACCACCACAACCGTGGTGCCGAGACTGCGGTTGATCTGCACGATCAGCTCGTCGAGCTCGGCCGAGGTCACCGGATCAAGACCGGCAGACGGTTCGTCAAAAAACAGAATGCCGGGGTCCAGCGCCATGGCACGAGCCAAGGCCGCCCGCTTCTTCATCCCACCCGACAGCTCGGCAATGGCGAAGCCCTCGAACCCCGCCAGCTTCACCATGCTGAGCTTGATGCGCACCAACAACTCTATCATCGATGCCGGCAAGGTGGTGTATTCCTCCAGCAGCAGTGCGATGTTTTCACCCAGAGTGAGTGAACCGAACAGCGCCCCGCCCTGAAACGTGACTCCGATGCGGCGCTGCAACCGGCGCAGCTGGTCCTCGTCGGCTTGCGTGATGTCCTCGCCATCGACAATGACGCGCCCCGCCGCCGGACGTTGCAGTCCGATCAGATGGCGCAGCAGCGTGGTCTTGCCACATCCCGACCCGCCGACGATGACGAAACGCTCGCCACGCCGCACCAACAGGCTGATGTCGTCCAGCACCGTGCGCTCTCCGTAGCGCGCCACCAGGTGCTGCACCTCGATCACCGGCGCTGAATCCACCGCTTGCTCTGGCATCTTTCCCGTCACCAGTAGTGGAACAGGACCGTAAAGATGGCGTCGGTCACGATGATGAGAAAAAGTCCGGCTACGATGGCGGAGGTGGTGATACGGCCGACACTCTCGGCACCGACCCCCGCCTGGAAACCGCGCAGGCACCCCACTCCGGCAATCAACACCGCGAAAGCGACACTCTTGATCAAACCCGAAACGACATCCCAAATGGTCAGGGCCAACTGCATCTGCCGCAGGTACACCTGCGCCGGCAGATCGAGTCCCAGCACCGCCACCGTCAGCCCGCCGAAGATGCCGATCACATCGGCGCACACCGTCAGGCACGGCAGCATCAGGATGAGCGCGAGGACTTTGGGTGTGACAAGAAAACGCGTGCGGTCGAACCCCATGGTGGTCAGGGCGTCGACTTCCTCCGATACCTTCATGGTGCCGATTTCAGCCGCAAAGGCGGCGCCCGACCGGCCGGCGGCAATGATCGCGGTCATCAGCGGCCCCAATTCGCGCACTATGGACAAACCCACGAGGTTGGCAACGTAGATGTCGGCCCCGAATTGCGTCAGTTGTACCGCCGCCTGAAATGCCGTGATCAATCCCATCAGGAAGCTGATCAGAGCCACGATGGGAACCCCATCGAGGCCGGTACGCTCCATGTAGAGCCAGGTCTCCCGCCAGCGCATCCGCCGCGGGTGGCGCAGCGCCGTAACCAGTCCGAGCATGACCTCGCCGGTAAAGACCACTAGGGCACGAAGGTCGTCCAGCAGGACGAGCCCTGCCTCGCCGACTCGCACCGTGAAGCCGGCCGGGACACCTGCCGGGGGGCTTGGCGTCTGCAGCAAAGCCTCCTGGTCTACCAGGTTGAGAAAGCCGTCTATGGCCGGCGTTGTCTGGGCGATCTGCAACTCCGCTCCGGCTGTGCGCAAGCGCTGGCGCAAGCCCACCAGCACCGCGCCACCGCCGCTGTCGAAGTAGTCCACGCCGGAGAGGTCCAGCACGACATGACCTGTGTGGCTGGGGATCTGGCCTTCAATCTCGCTCAGCAGCTTTTGCGCATTGCTGATCTCGATCCGGCCCCGCACCACCAGCGTCACCGTGTTCTCGGCACCCGCCCGTGTCGACAGCTCGTACGAACCATCGTTCTCCACACTTTCCCTCTTACCATCCAAACTTCGGGAGGGCGAATCGAGAGGACAGAGGTCATAACTCAGAGGACAAGACCATAACTCCGCTCTAAGCCCCCGGCCCGCGGCGAACCCCTTGCACGGCAAGGGTTTGCGCGATCACTCCCTCCGCCGGACGGGCGAATAACTCCGCTCTAAGTAATCTGGTCAGCAAATCATGATACAGGGTGACGAAGAGCCTGTCGGAGAAGGCTTTCCGGACGTGCGGCCGGCATTCTTCGGCGGCGTGGC